>Ga0214923_10003606_pt1 | contig 19306 bp, 19 predicted proteins | sample LL1510_MetaG_FD_177993 | JGI IMG/M metagenome (GOLD analysis project Ga0214923, IMG submission 177993) | Freshwater microbial communities from Lake Lanier, Atlanta, Georgia, United States - LL-1510 | ecosystem: Environmental > Aquatic > Freshwater > Lake | place: USA: Georgia | collected...
CCTATAAATTGTGGATTATTTTTATAAAAATTGACCATTTATATTCATAATTGTTATTTTACAAAATATGGGACAATCGTTGTTATCTCAGTATGTTGATAACATACGTATTGTGAAGAACAATAGAGTTAAGATAACATTTATTATTGCACAGGATGTGTTTGTACCTGTATTTGAAGAATTAGAAATAGTAATGTGTCCGAATGGGATAAAATCACTGGAAAAGTTTGTGGGTTACTTGGTGAAGGATAACCGAAAGTTAATGGAAGAATTATTACATGCTATTAGAATTGCTTGTTAAGTAGAAAAAATATTTACTATATACAGACATGCCCGGTTGCCCATATTTTATTGCCAATACTTTTGCCCACTTGTTTGGTGGAATAATTGTTACTGGTCTCAGTACTGAAAATCCCATTTTTAGCGATTTAGATAAAAAACCATTAAGTCATTTTGTCTTATTTCTGTGCGCTATTTTTCTTCTCTTTGTATTGCTAACTGTTGAAAATGGACCATTGAAATATGTGCTGTTTATAATCTTTTGTATTTTTCTTGGTCAGACACTGGTGGCATTTGTTAAACGTCTTCGACAGGAAAATATATTATCCGATACACTTGGTATTGTTGCCGCTGTTTTTATAGCAATGCTTGGCTTAGGTATTTATGATAAAAACAATATGCTTGGCTGGGGTACTTATTTATTTGCCGGTCTTATAGGGTTGATTGGTGCAACTATTATTGGGGTTTTATTCGGAAAAAATACGAATCGTCATGTTTGGTTGAGTCGTTTTGCTGTTCTGCTTTTTACCCTATATATTGGCTATGATGTACAGGTGCTTAAAGTACACGCTAAACAGTGTAGGTCAAATCCCGATTATATTTCAGAATCTATTAATTTGTATCTTGATTTGCTCAACCTTTTTACAGGAGTCGGTGATTCTTTTAATAATTGATTTGTAAAAACAATTTAGGTAAACAAGTTCAGATTAGCCGATACAATGCGAAGTCCAGGGATTGATTGTATATAGGTGTTTAGTGGGTTATTAAACTGCCTACACGAAGCCAACAGTATATTTGCTGCCCGGTTTGTTAAAACATAGTTGCCATTTGGCAACATAATAATATCCCAGTCTTTTGGCAATACTAGATTTTCAAGACGGTGGGCTACATCAATATTACTAAGAAGTGATTCGTCTGTAAAAATAATGGCATGATTTTTTTTGGTTACTAAAAATTCATTCCATATTTTTGAATGTGTTAAAAGTTCGTTTGATTGTTCAATAGTTAATGTATATCGTGCCTTTGGTGTGAAATTAACATTGGTCTTAAAATCGTTGTTTGTTATTGGCTTAGTATAATTATAGGATTCGTATAATGATGACGTACTGAGTAGGATTGTTTTATTGGTGATTAACCAAACAGGTGTCTTATTTGTGAGTAGGCTAGGAACATTACAAAGAACACAGTCGCCTAATTCAGACATGGCAATTACTAATTACGGGATTTAATAGATTCGTGTTTAGGTTATTTTGTCGGGATTAATAAATTTTTCCCATATACTTAGAAAAAATTTGAACCGTTGTCTGTGTCTCTTTTCCCATAAGAATCTCTCCGGATAAAATACCGAAATGAGTACTGCCGTTGTTAAAGAAATGACTGAGGTAAAAATCGCTGGACCTATTCCTTCTATTCGTCGCAGAAGAGCCAATTCGGCCAACTCTGCTCAATCTCCAAAAATGAGCCTATTGGATAATGAACGGGAATTGGAACGCCCATTGACACGTTTGCGTAAAAAGCCAGATGAGGAACTTCTTAAGGAGAATCCTGATCGATTTGTCTTATTTCCTATTCAGCACCTTGATGTGTATAAGATGTATAAAAATCTGGTGGCCGTACGATGGATATCTGAGGAGGTTGATACGACCAAAGATAAAAAGGATTGGATACTGCTAAGTGGCCCTGAAAAGCATTTTATTAAGCGCATTTTGGGGTTCTTTGCTGGTTCCGATGGAATTGTAAATGAGAATCTGGCTGCGAATTTTGCAAATGAGGTACAGTGGCCAGAGGCAAAGGCATTTTATAGTGAGCAAATGAGCAATGAAACGGTTCATTCTGAAACATATTCAAAACTTGTGGAGGCGTATATTGATGACAAAGAGGAGCGACTGGACATATTGCGGTCTATTCGCACAATGCCTTTTGTTCAGAAAAAGGCTGAATGGGCTATGCGCTGGATGAATGGTTCGGAGGCCGACTTTGCTACACGGCTAATGGCCTTTGCTGCTGTAGAGGGAATTTTCTTCAGTGGCGCATTTTGCTCTATCTTTTGGTTCAAGCAACGGGGAATTTTACCCGGATTAACGGTGTCCAATGAATTCATTAGTCGTGATGAAGGATTACATACTGATTTTGCCTGTTTGCTCTATAGCAAACTTACTAGTTCACGGCTTTCTAAGACACGTGCGCATAAACTGATCCGTGAAGCGGTTCGTATTGAAAAGGAGTTTATTACAGAGGCTATTCCATGCTCTATGATTGGTATGAATTCAAAGATGATGAGTCAATACATTGAGTTTGTGGCAGACAGACTATTGGTCCAGATGGGCTATCCTAAGACATTTGAAACCGGCAATCCTTTTGGATTTATGGAACGAATTTCTCTAGAGGGCAAGGATAACTTCTTTGAGAAAAAGGTAAGTAATTATGCTTTGGCAGGGGTTGGAAAGACGGCTGAAGAGATGTCTTTCACAACGGATGCAGATTTCTAAAAATGGTGTTTAATTTGTATAATCATAAATAGAATGAATCCATATGTGGACCAAAAGAAGTTGTACGACATTATTGGAAAAGAGAAAAATGCCGGTTTGGCAAAAATGGGAGAGTTAATAGATAAACTTCCCAAAAATGTTTTGGACGGTGTTGTAAAGGTTGGGTCTCCTAACAAAACAATTATGCAAAAAGCGATTGATGTGAAGGCGGTTGCTACTGTAAAACTGTTGATAGAAAAAGGGGCAAGTATTGGTCCCGGAACAAGAAAATTTGTAGTTAAGGGGGAATTGCATGGGACAAGTTACCTTGAATTGGCAGCGGCAGGTTCATTGGCAATTGTAAAAGTGTTATTGGAAAAGGGGGCCGATCCCAATGCTGGTTATTTAACACCACTGCGCCGTGCTGTTAATTATGTGAAGGAGGGGCTTCAAATTGCCACTGTCCTTTTAGATAGTGGGGCAGATATAGAAAAACGGTCTGGTGCTTTAGATGAAACTCCTTTAATGGATGCTGTTAAAAACGGCAACAAAAAAATGGTTGATTTATTGATTAGTAAAGGGGCCAATATAAATGTGGTTGATAATAAAGGACAGAATTTGTTATTTAGAATTTGTCATATATCAAAAACCGACATAGTGTACTTCTTAAAGTTTTTAATTGATAAAGGGCTTGATATAAATTCCACTGATAATAATGGATATACGCCTTTTTTATATTATTTACGTTTTTGTGACCCTAATTTACTTTCATTGGAAGCAATTAAATATATGAAGTTATATGGAGCAGATTTTAAAGTTAAAACAACTGAAAAAGGGCTTACTGCCATACATATGGTTGCAGAACAATTAAGGTGGGGGTTTCTTGATAATGTTGTAGTACAAATGACACTAATTTTGCGTTATCTTTTAGACAATGGCTTAGATATAGATGCTGAGACTAATACTGGACAAACAGCATTATTTAGTAATATGAACATAAGTACAACAACATATGGAGTAAAAATACTTGTGGAATTCGGTGCAAATGTTAATAAGCCTGTGTTGTTTTCTGATGTTGGAAGGAGTTTTACTCCATTATTGTGGTCTGTTGCAAAGGAAAATTACAACTTAGTGGAATATTTTTTAAGTCTGCCACAAACAGATGTGAACTGGATTAATAATGAAGGTTTTGCCGCAATACATTATGCTGTTTCAAGCAAAAAAGGCGATAGGTTGCTACGATTATTATTAACAAGAGCGGATATTAAAGTCGATTTATTGAGTGGTCGTGCCTTAGTAGGCAAAACCAGTAAGACTGCTCTTTTTTTGGCTGCAAAAAACTCCGTTGCTTTTGCGAAAATCTTAGTGGAACATGGTGCTGATCTTAATTTTGTAATTTCAAATGGACAAACTCCCGCTTATGTGGCTGCAAGTCTTGGCAAAAGTGATACTCTTGAATATTTTTTAACTCATCCGAAATATAACGGTGAAATAACATATAATGGTGATACTTTATTTGCTTTAGCACAAGATGGAAAGTTTAATGGTGAAATAAATGCTCTAATTATACGATTAAGTGGCACTCTTAAATTATGGGAGGGATGGACACGGGCCGATTTGGCGGAATTTGATAGCATTTTTGATGAACGGGCCTCTGAATTTTCTAGTTGCCCTGTATGTTTGAAATATGTAGAGCGGGAAGATGGTTGTGTTTATATTAGGGGACACAAATGTAATTCTGAACCTGGTGGTTTTTTCCACAGAAAATTGTACAATAAATTTAAAAGTACAGAAGGCACAATCTGTTGGTGTACTTTATGTGGGCGTATCTGTTTGGGACATCGTCACTATGAATTAAGTCCTGCCAGAATTAGCAGTATGCCAACGCTACTCCCTAGTGGGGACCCTTTTACTAAAGATTGTAGTCTGCCTGGGGCTGGGGGTGGTGGTGGCCTACAAGAAAAACTAGCACGTTATCGTAGATTGCGTGAATTTGCCCGTGAACTTCAGGAGGAAGTAGGGAAAAAGACTGAAAAAGAGGCATTGGAGGAACTGGTGGAAGAGAGTTGGAACGCCCCTTTAGTAAGAAAGGGGATTTTGAAAAAGATATGGGAGAAAAAGGAGTGGAATATTCCAGCGACCGATTTTCCTTTGCCGGTTATTATTGAAGAAGCACCTATTGATTATAGTAAATTTCCAGATATTGTTAAACCGGAAGGCGATAGGGTGAGTTTGGCACCCACTGTTTTAAATGGTACATGTTCTGTGTCAATGGAAGAGGGTCAAGTTATACAGTTTCATCATAGACAGGCAAATAATAGTGGCGTAATATTTGGACATGAAAATAACTATATTAATCCTGAATATCTTGAACATTTTATAATGGGGCAGAATCCAAAATTTAAAACTGACGAATCGTTTGGCAAATGTTGGGCTTATCCTGGAACGTGTGATGGGCTTCTATATCCTGAGGAGATTAAGGAGTTTGTAGCACCTGAAGTGTATGACGAATATAGGAAGAAATTCAACTGGAAATTCAGGGTTCAGGTCAAGGGTGGAACACGGCGTAAATTCAAGGTCAAGGGTGGAACTAGGAAAAATATAATTGTTCCTGCTAGAAATGCTCAGTGTTATATAGGGAAAAATAAGACTAGGCAAGGCTAAATTTATTGTGTTCTGAATTGTTCTTGTGAATTGTTCTTGTGAATTGTTCTGAATTTATATTATGTTTTTGGTAACATAATATAAATTTTCTCTGGAGCAATTTATAGAAATTTATTTTGAAGTGCTAGTAACATTAAATTTATAGAATAATCGGGCGCTGGTGGATTTTCTGAATCTTGTCGTTCCCTTATTAGTAAATAGCGCATTTTGTAATAGTAAAGATGCTCACGGATTGTAGTAATTTTCTCCTGGTTAAATTTATTTAGGAATTTAATAAATTCAAAATTTATTAATTGCGATTCTTTAATTGTGTCTCTATAAATTTCTTCAATTTTGACCCAAGGTATATTATAAGTATATGATGGAACATGTATATAATTTTCTCTTAAATTGTCAATTAAATTTGGATGTAAATTGTCATCAAAGAAAAGTACCTGAGATGGATCAATTGATCCTTGAGCCTTTACTTTCCCGTTTACTAATAAATTGTGTAAAGAATTCCAGGTTTTATTGATATTATTATTTATAATATTATTCCCACTTATATCAAGGCGCAATTTATTAAATCTGTGAATACAGTCTTTTATTAAATTTACGGTTGATAGACAAGAATGGATCACATCCCTAATAAATTCTAAACAATTCAAGGAAAAATTGTTGCTATAAATAATTACTCCAGAACACATATGATTCTCCATAAGGAATTTAGCAATTTCCATAACCTCTAAAATTCCTGGTCGTAAAATTCCAATTCGTGTGGATGAATTCTTTTCTAAATTCGCAATTTTAGAAACAAACAATTTATAAGCATGCTTGAGTTTAAAATTTAATTCTGAATTTACCGGTATATTGTTTGAATTCCAAGTAGAGCCCGTTAAATCCTGTAATAAAAATATGACTGAACCAACATTGGCAATTGTGGAATCTAAATCAAAAACTAAATAGACCATCTATCATGTTCAGTTAATATTTGTTCCGTTTTTTGTAATGCTTTGTTGAACGCACTTTCTTTTTTGGTGAAAATGAATTGAGCATTAGTGTAATACTGGGATCGTCGGTTTCTAACTTGGTAATGTGTCTAGGATTGTAATTTGTTAGCACTAACCATAAATTACGAATAGCATCAACGTTTGAATATGTAGTAAAATCAAATTTGTAACAGTGTTCAGCAGTTTTCAATAAATGCTCCAGATTACCGGGTTCAAACATTTTATTGTGTCGTAAGGATTCAAAAGCAATTTTTGCTATTTGTTTTGGCTCAGGTTCATAGACATATGGTTCCACTTTAATATAATTTTTTCCCAAGTTTTCTATCAAATCGGTGTGATTTTGATCATCGTAAAATAAAACATCTTTTGGTTCAAAGTTAATATATATATTGAGACTTTCTATTAGTAAATCCCTTAGCGTAGACCATGTTTTTGTAAAGTCTGGATATACTGTTCGTTTTGCCCGTAAATGATGATGTACATAAATACAGTCATCGAAAATTTTTGCCCCCATACATCTGTGGATAAGGTCTCTGGAAAAGTCAACCATGTTTGCGTCCGAATTATTTGTATACATAATTACACCCTTACAAGAGCCGTTTTTGCGTTTTTCTAGAACGGCTTTCATTACCTTCAGAATTCCTGGGCGAAGTATGCCTAGGGGGTGCTTACTAGTTTCTCTTTTTGCTATTATATTTACAAATTCATTGTAGGCAGATGACATATTTGATTTAATGTGACTGGACCGCAATAGATGAAGCGATGACCATACCGGATGGGTCATATTTACAAGCGTACAATCCAAATCAAAGACGATATACATCATTGCCTCTAATTAGATCTATATTGTTTTGTTCTTTTACCAATAATTATGAATTCTTGGTAAAAACTTATAGGGGCATTAGTCTAATATTATGCTGGATGTGTATCACGAAGTTCCTGCTCTTTTTTCTCTATTTCTGCTTTTAGAACCGGGTCTGTCTTGGCTCTTAATTTTATCCAGTTTGAAAATGGTCGCAATGGTGAATAATACAGTTTTCGTATATTACAAACGGCATTTGTATGAATACAATAGGGGCGGTCCTGGTCAAGTATCTCTTCGTATGTCTTGCCCGAATGCTTTCCCTCATACATTTTTGGACAGGTATTAACTATTTTTTGTTCATTGAAATAGCATTTAGCAGTATAATAGACATCGTGTTTGGAGTTGTGGAATGAACGACCTGGCTCTTCCTCTATGCCCAATGCGTGCATAAGTTCTCTTAACTTAGGGGGCTTCAACTTATTTCGTGCTTTCAGGCCAACAAGGGGTTTTGCCCGTTCCATAGTACAAATCCAGGTTTTTGTTAAAAGTTCGTTGGCGACAGATTCATGTTGTCGTCTATAGAGTTCCGAAAGCAGAACATGCTTGTCAAATTCTACATTGTGGCCCACTATTGTGGTTGCTTGGCTCAAATGAGTTTTCCAAATGTCCATTACTGTTTCAAACTCTTTACCTTGAACACGGGCCATTGATTCACTTATATTATGGAATTGTTGGTTCAGAATTCGGTATTCCTTTGGATTGGGTTTAATAATGTGGTCTTCCTCTGCTATTAGAGTACCGTCTGCTTCATGAAGTGACCAACTCCATTGTACAATTCGCGAACTATTATAATAATTCAGTTCTGAAGGGGGATGGTACTTTCCAAACGACGGTGTTATTGGAAGTCCATTTGTTTCTAGATCAAATACAATAACACGGCCCGATTCACAGTGTACTTGGATTGGTTCTTGCTTTTGTACTTGGATTGGTTCTTGCTTTTGTACTTGGACTGGTTCTTGCTTTTGTTCTGGTTGCTCTGCTACAATATATTCCTGCATTTTTTCAGGTATTACTGTATCTATAAATAAAGCAGGTTGTTTAAACATATTCGGAATTGTGAGTTGAACAGTGTCGGTTTCAAACTTTTTGGTAAATTTGCTGATAAATTCCATGTCATTTAATTTCTCATTTGTGCGGGTTTTTTCCGTTATTAAATAACAAACCATTTTTGTTAATTTTTCCATGGATGATTGTATTAATAACAATTCGCCAGTTTTGATATTTAAAAGATGAAAATTTATTTCAGTAAAGCGTTTTGGATACATTTTGCCAAAGAGCCAAGCATAGATTCCAAGTTGAATTTCATGGCTATGGTCCAGATTTTCAACACACTTGATTTCCCATAAAGTAGATTGATTTTCCGAATATGCGTCTATTTGCCCCCGTATTGATACCTTTTTTAAAACCTGTTCGTCTAGACACCTTTCATATTGTACATCGTCTGCAGTAATATTTTCCGAAAGAATTTCAAGACATGGCTGAATATCCGTTTTTGATATCCAATCGTAGGATTTTATTTGAGCAACTTTATAGTTGTAGCCCGAAGTAATTGATGAAAAAATATTTGATGCCTCTAATATTTCACACATTTCAAGTTCTTCTCCGTTAAGCACCTTTTTTGCCAGGCAATCGTATCGTTTTGTAAAGGCGTGATTCTGTGTCAATGATAAAATTCGCATTTGTTTCCGTGTGAGCCATTCATAATAAGCAGGAATGGCTATACCATTAATATCGGCAACCTTTTCAAATGAACTAATGCCGGTTTTAATTACAGATGGAAATTTTAAATGTTGCTCCCGTGTTTTTATTACACTTACATTAATATATCGTCGTGCTTCCAGTATAGCATTTGCCGATAAATAGTCTGTCATTTCACTGGCACTAAATACACGCATTCCTGCCGTCTTTTCTTTATCTGTGGTTACAGTTTTTGGTAGAGTAGATAATCGTTGTCCATTTGTTGAAATATATATAACTGAATCTATATCATGATTGAAAAATTTAAGTGCTGGGTGCTTACTGTCATGAACCACAAATAGATATTTTTGCGCCCGTGTTAATGCTACATACAATGGTGATGCCAAAAAATCTTTATCAAAATCTTTGTTTTCATAATATGAACTATCGAAATTATACATGATAACGATTTTTCGTTCTAGTCCTTTGGATTGGTGAAATGTCGTAATAACTATTTTGTCATTTGCCGGATTCTCTTCAGAATTCGTATTACCTTTGTCTTCTTCGTTTGGTACATAGACAGGAATATTATTAGAAACAAGCGCATTTTCTAGTAATCTGACAGGTGTATCACGCCCTTTTACCTTAACCGACGTGGCTAGAACAAAAAAATCGTTATAGGTGTGGCCCAGGCCAAGGAGTGTTTTTATATATTGTATTAATACATCTTTGGCATCAAAGGGCGAACCATATATATAATGAACAGGCGGCGATTGTTCATCGGGATTTGCCGGAATCATTCGTGTATATCCTAAAAGCCCTTCATTTATGAAAGAGCAGATATTTGGACTACATCTATACGTTGTACTAAGAGTCGTATTTTTCCAATTTCCGTTTATATGCCTGGGTGAATACAGGTGATTTGCCAGAGTTAGAAAACGGGGATCTGCTCCAATATAATTGTAGATGCTTTGAAATCGGTCGCCCATAACAGTGATTCGTAAATCGGGATTGTTTAAATCGGTTATAAGTTTGATAATAAGATAAAAATACAACGGATTCATGTCTTGTACTTCGTCGACTATAATACGTTTCCACGATGGTAGTTTTCTCATGGGAGGCAGATTACGTTTTAAAACTTCGGTTATTCCCGTATCATTTTGAACAGTGTTACTATAGTATTTTCTGGCAAGAGCATGATATGTTTGTATTTCTAGGTTTGATAAATTCTGCTTAGAAATACGAATACGGGTTTCGTCTTTTAACGACCTATTATAAAGTACTGCCAAGAGATTTTTATCTTGTTGGGAATCGGCAATCCCTAATAACGTCGTAGTTTTACCCGAACCTGCTACTGCATCCACTATACAGTTGTCATCCCCACAACTGATATCTATTATGCGTTTCTGTTCTTCAGAATAGCGCATTCCCTATTGTATTATATATATTGTGGTTTAGGTTGTTTACAAGGGTAAACTGGACTGTATTTTGTTGGGAAAACACAGTCCATATTAGCCGATTATGTCTAATCATCTTCCTTTCTACCTTTGAAATACGCAAGATTTACCTGATTTACTTTTGGATTTATTGCCTTTACAAGATGATCTTCTAATTCTGGGCTGAAAAAATCGGGTCCAATATTAATATTTTTGTTCAATATATTTGAATGCCTTTCAAAATACCTTCGGTGTTTCACATTGCCGTGATATAAATGATATATTTCTCCTTTCATTGAATCCTGTTTTGCTCCCCCATATTGTAAAAAATTGTTCAAATCCGGCTGTAAATATTTATATGTATTCAAATTCATTGGAATCATTCCTTCTACCAAGAAAACCAACATTTCATCACCACTTCCTGTAAAACATTTTGAATAAACGCCATTTGTTCGTTCTAAGAACTTTTTGGAAAATGCCCAAACAAATCCTGGATGATATGTTCTTCTAAGACTTTGTACTCTGTAATTGTTCCAGGTCCCGTTTTTCACATTTTCATATCGGCACATACTATAAGAAATACAACTTCTTTCTATTTGACGTGTTGGAGTTGTCCAGTGACATAATGAAAATGGCTGGACGGCTTCAACTCCATTATAATATAATTGTGTTAATTTTTTTGCCCATTCTTTATCTCCAAATATGATGTCTGAATCGCATAAAACAAACATATTGAAAAGATTCTTGTATAAACTAAATCCTTTGTTAAATAGACCTTCTTTGTGAAACGCAATCGTATCGGTTTCAGTCGTTATTATTTTACATTGTATGGTGTATAATTGAGAAATCTCTCCTTTCAAAACAGCCTCCATAACAACAGTTGATACATTCTGTTCATTAAAACTAAACACTGTTTCTTGAACATTTGAATATAATTTATTGAATCTGGCAAAGTTAAAAAAAGGAATTACAACCAATATTTCTGGGTATTTTTTATTTATATTTTCCAGATTCAAAGCACTGACATTAAAATATTTTTTTATAGTGGTTGTACATATGTCTGAATAAACGCCCTTTTTTAAGTCTATAGATTTTGTTTTTTCAAGGGTTTTATATTTTATATCTGGTATATATATATTTGTTCTATTGTGTGTTTTGTGACTACAAGCACTAATAATAGATAAACATAAATCTATGCCCAGATATTCTGGATCACAATTAATAAATATATCCTCTATATTTTTTACATATTTATAGGCCTCTTTTATATTTTTTTTTGAAACCATACATAGTTTCGTTAATATTATATGGGGATCTTCCTCTTGCTCATTTGATAAGGAGTATTTATTAATACTGTAATTAAAATTAAGCGTTAGTTTATTATTTCCGTGAACAAGGGTCGGATTAGTTTGCCAACTCGTAAATAACGCCTTACATGTAGATTTAAATATGAGCAGTGAGTCATCTACAAATAATATTGCTTCGGTTGTAACGATTGGCTCTAAGGCAGCCTTATATTTTGTTGCATATCCATATTCGGAATAAATGTCCCAGTATTTTAATTGATGGATTTTTGGACTTTGTATTTCTTTATAATAATTTTCACTACACTGAACCATAATAACTTTATCAATTTCTTTCAAATCAATAATAGGACTTATTAATCTATCATATGTTGTTTGGGTGTCATTGCGACACAATATAATTACTGTGTATGACATCTATTTAGGAAAATCATTTTTTCTTTATATCATGTCAAATAAATATCGGGGCATTTCAACACATCTTTATCATGTTAATTACATATTTTTGTTAATCGTCTTCCCTTCTGCTCTTGAAATAGTCCAGAATGATTGTGTTTACCATTGGATTAACTGCTTTAACAAGATGATCGTCCAATTCTTGGCTAAAGAATTCGGGTCCAATATGTAATTTTTCTTGCATTATTTTTTTATGTCTTTCATAATATTTTCTATTATCTCTGGTTCCATGATATAAATGATATATTTCACCGTCCATAACACCATGTTTTCCTGTTCCTTTAAGAATAAAGTTATTTAGTTCGGGCTGTAAATAATCAAGTGGCGCCCATCCATTTTTATCAATTGTCATTCCTTCGGTTAAATGAAGGGTGGCTATATCACCACTGCCAGAAAAACATTTTGGATACAGACCGTTTGTTTTAAGCAAAAACATTTTAGAAAAGGCCCACGCAAATCCCGGATGATAATCCTGTTTTGTTGATGATATTTTTCGGTTATCCCACATTCCCCGTACGTAATTTTCTGAGCGGTAACAACTATATGATTTTGAACTCATGCCTATTGTGCCTTCTTTTGTGGTCCAGTGGCAGATTTTAAATGGCTGTACTACATTGGCACCGGTGTTAATAGTGGCTATCAGATTGTCTGGCCAACTATCGTCAGCAAATATAATATCGGCATCTAAAAGTACAAATATATCCTTGTAATCTTTATACATATCAAATGCTTTGTTAAATAGACCCTCTTTATGAAATGCCACCGTATCGGTTTCAGTTATTATTACATCGCATTTTACAGTATATAATTGGGAAATATTACCTTTAATTATTGCTTCCATTACTACAACATTTACCTTTTGATTATTTAAATTATCGACCGTTTCCAATATATTATCAACTAATTTATTGAAATTAGCAAAGTTAAAAAATGGGATGACAACCAGTAAATCACTATATGGTGTTTTTGTATCTAGTAACAATGTGTTATTTCTATTGAAAAACTTTTTGATTGCTATTGTACAAATATCAAAATATATACTTTCCTTAAAATTAATAGTGTTTGTGTTTTTGTTATCATAATAATAATGAACACGATGTTTTATTTTATTGGAACATGCCGATATGATAGATAAACAGATGTCTACACCGGAATATTCAGGCTTACAATCCTCCAATAAATCTACAATCGTCAAAGCATATTTAAATGTTGCCTTAACATTAAAGCGTGAAACAATACAAAAATCTGTTAAAATTATATGCGGTTCGTCAATATCGGTTAGTATATATTTACTTTGTTTTACATTATATTTAATTGAATTAAAACTTGTTCCATGTATTAAGGACGGCTCATTTGTCCAACTTGAAAAAAGTGTTTTACATATTTTTTTGTTTATTGTGACAGTATCATCTAAAAACATTATAGCATTGGTATTCACAAGAGGATCGCTTACAGCATTGTATTTTGCCATATAGCCATATTTCTCATAGATGTCCCAATATTTGAGTTGATAGATATTTTTAAGCCCCAGTTCATTGTAATTATTTATATTATAATGTAAAATTATGATTTTATCTATTTCGTCAATCTTATCCAATATTGGTAATTGATTTTTGACGATATTTTTAAAATTGTCTTGACAGACAATTAGCACCGTGTATTTGGAATTTTCCATTAATCGCTATAAATGTTTGTTTAATAATATAAATAATCGTACGCATGTGTATTCCGGGACTGATTGTTTAAGGGTGTGAAAAATTGAAATCATATTATTTTAAATAATACATGTAAGAAAACACAATGAAGGACGAAGCAGTTAAAACCCGTTCTGAGAAAAAGTACAAGGGTGGAAAGGCCAAGCATCGCAAGGTTGAGACTAGTTTTGGGAAAAAGCGGTTACTGATTCAGCCCGTGTCACAATTAAAGAAGTAACAAAAATACTTTATTTGTAAATGTTAGATGGCAACAAGAAGTACTTTTTGTTATATAAATAGCAGTCCGCAAAAATTAACACGCCAAGAAGCGATTCTACAACAACATCAATGGAATCTTTTTGAAAATGTAGAAAATAAAAATGCGGCAGTATGGCAATCTATTCTTAATCAAGGTGGGTTCTATTCAGGATATAGTAATAGTACTAATGCGCCCATATTTTATACATTTCAAAATGATACAGAACGTGCCAATTATTTAGCCGGACAAACAGCACATATACGGGAATATCCTGATGTTTCTGGATTTACAGTGCCTTTCTCTATGCGACCTTATCCGGTTATTAATGATATTTCTGGGCAAGTTACGGAGTGTTCTAAGATTGATGTTTCAAAAAGAGTTTCTGCAACACGATTGTTATTTAACGCCAAGGATATTTCTCTCTATGCGCAAGTAAGCACATACAATGCGCAGTTTCCCCGTAGCCCTTATAAATTTCAAAGCAATAACGAATATTTAACTTATACAAAAATCAAGGAACATATTTGTTAGATCCTTATGTCGGATATAAATATTCTTATGTCGGATATAAATATTCTTATGTCGGATATAAATATCCTTACAAACTGTTCATTAGTTCCTTCCAATCTGACCGTAATCGCAGTTTTGCTCCTGTAAGATTACCCTCTGATGTATTCAGTTCTTCTCCCGGAATCCGCTCCAAGTCTCCAATATAGACAGGTTTGTCCAGATTATATGTATATACACGGGCATTTGCTGAATTGATTAAATATACGATTCCATTTACTGATGCGCGTACAAATGTTAGCGTGTTAGATGGCATTTTTGTTTGAACTTAAATATAAATAATTAACTCAACTTTTTGTGGTTCTATTGAATAATCTGGGTTTTACAATAAATTATCTTTGTTAAATAGAATGAGCAATACAGTTACAACACCATTTGAGGCATATGCTTTTCCAAATCTTCCCCCTCCCAGTTCATGGGAGAAAACAAGCGCCGTTGTTCAGGCTGCCAGAGAAAGACTGGAACAAAGGATTAGTGAACGGGTTGAAAAATTAAAGGCTGAAAAAAAGGCAGCGCTTAACCTAGCCATTAAAAAGGCCAATGCTGCTGTGGCTTCTGGTGCGCCCAATGCAGCTGCCCTTAAAATGGCAGTCAATAAGGCACGGGCTGCCGCCAATGTTACTTCTTCCAGGGCCATGCTTCCTAGAGGAAGTGTAAATGATAATGAGACCAAGAAATTATATGAAGATATTCAGAAATTTAAAAACAGTGTGGAGTTTGAACAGCAAAAAAGGACTGCCAGTGCTAAATCTGCTTCTGCCACTACCCCACCCCACATTGTTTATAAAGATAAGATGCTTGCCAAACTAAAGGCCTATAAAAGCCGTAATCCTGGTGCCAAGTTGAACAGAAATACATTCAAGAAGTTCAAGGGCAATGTAATGAATACTTTTAAGGCATCTTCCCAATTTAATATGTCCAAGGCTGACCCTAATAGTTATTTCTTTAGTGAGTTTGAGAAACCAACTTTCAAGGGCGGAAAGACACGTAAGATGAGGAAATAGATGTGTGTAAAATAATTAATTCTTATTTGTCTGTCTAAAATAACGATGGAATCTGAAAATAAAGATAGTTTAAGAGTATTACTCAAACCTATCAAATACTCTTTGATAGATTTGTTTGTATCTTTATCCCGTGTATTATTCTTCTGGCTTCCCGGTGATGATATTGCCAAAGGTCAGGCCTTGATGGTTCTACATTTTCTTGGTGGATGTATGGTTTATTCCTATTTTTTTATGCTACCCAATGGGCATCCGTTGCGATTTTTTATATTTTTATTTTTTGCGATGATAGTTTTACAGCAACTGCTATTTAGAGGCTGTGTTATTACCAAGGCAGAACAACGTTTGACAGGGTCCGATAATACAATTATGGACCCTTGGATAAGATTATCTGGATTAGAACCAACAAGAGATTTACGAGTGGTGTGTTCAACTGGAGTTATATGTACAATGACAGCAACACTTTTTACAAATATTGTTGTTCAAAATTTTCAGATGTTAAAATAGAAATGTCGTATCCTATTTTATCCACAACGCAGTACGATCCTAGTAAATACACCCCCATCGGAACGATTCATGTTAATCAGGTAGAGGCAATTTCCTTGTTCAGATCCATATTTGGTGGTATTGGGGCAACGTTTGGCGGACCCAATACTTTTATACAAGAGGCGATTGACAGATTACAAAATAGAGGTATGCAAACACTGATTCAGAAGATTCAGCAAACATATCCCAATACAGTGTATGTAAATAGTCTTCAGACAGATATATCTCATATTAATGGCAACACGGATAGTGGCTCATATATTGTGCTGACAATGACGGCGACCTGTTTTATTCCTACTCAAAATCCCGGTGTTGGCGGTGGTAAAAGAAGAACTATTAAACGACGTTAAAGGGCATTTGCCCGAAAAAAAGGGCATTTGCCCGAAAAAAAGGGCATTTGCCCGAAAAAAAGGGCATTTGCGTGTTATTTTTATACTTTGTTTTAGAGTATAAAAATAAAATTTTACAAAGGTGGTCCATAGGTTTTTAACTAGTATATTGCGGTTCCCATTTTGAATCCTCATTTGTTTGTATTGTATATTTTACAAATCCTATTGTTATTAAACTTATAAGAATTGTTAGCAATAGTGTGGTAGTCCCGTACGAATAGTTCATAATTATTTTTCGCAAACGGGGATCCAAGAGAAATACAATTGCTATTACGATTATAATTAGACATACACCGCTTATTAAATACAGTATCTGTGAAAAAATAGCGTCGTCTGATGCTTCCAATTCACTTATGAAAGTTTCCTGGACCCTTTTACCTGTTAAATCTACTCTTGGAGGGGCCTGGGGATCATATTTTGTATCAGCCGATACCTGACTGTTCATAGCCGACATCCGTTTCATTAAATTACCTAAATGTCTTGGATCATCTTCACGAATTTCAGGACTATGTGTTGCATTTGCATCCAAATGTGGGTTTGTTCCCGATTGCATCCCTAATTCTTACGACGATATTTCTTTGTTTTATTATTGCGTTTACTGCCTTTCTTGCCTTTCTTGGCTTTTTTAACTCTTAAATAGCCACCTTTTACTATAGGACCTGCCGGTCCAGAAGCAGACGTATGATTTGGACTGAGTGGCGAATACATAACAGGTGAATAAGATGTACCAAAATTATCATTGGGTCGCTGGTGATATGCTACTTCGGGTAAGCCACTAGTCTTGGCAGCCTCTAAGGCAAACGCATGTTGTGTGGCCGGGAACGGTGCCGATGCCCATACGCCAGTAGATTGAGGATTTGTATAAAGTCCCCCATTTGCTAATGGTGCAGGGGCAGAACTATTTGATGACCATTGATACGCTGCACTATATGGTTGCCACCTAGCCCAATCCGTTGTTGGTAAAACATCCGATAAACCACCACCCCGCTTTTTTGTACGTCTATTTTTATTAGTTTTGACCATCTTCTCTATTTGTACTGGAGAATTTTCCGTTTGGTTAGACCGATACTCCAGCAGTTTTATTTATGGCTATTTTGAATGGGCAACTGACCATGGGTCTAATCAATCTCAATATCTGTAATAACACCTATAAGACAGTCCTTTTCTTCAGAATGCCAAATATCAAAATCATGTACATTGCAGACATAATTGCCTTTGTACATATCAGTAATAATACCATATAGACAACACGGATGTTCCTTAATCAGTAACCAACATGATTGATTATCATAGTTTTGTACAATAGGAATCGTCCAATGATTTACAATAGGATTCTTATAGTTGTCTTCAACAGAATAAAATAGATAATTTTCATTATTATATATAATATATCCGACCATTTCATGATGTTTTTTATTACAGCCCTTTATAAGTGTCGTATGTTCAGGAATAATATGTACAAGTGAATATTTAATATGCGAACCTTGTACAATTTGTTCAGCCATACTATATATTGGTGTATTTATGCTAAACCTTTATATCTGTTTAGTAAAGGGTCTAAACGCTATTTAGTTTATTATTTTTATAATGGAAATAGAAGGCGTGATTTTAGATTTAAGTGCTGCCGAAGTTAAACCAAAAAAGTCCGTTTTAGCACGTCGCATGATTCATGAAGTACAAGAGGCATTAAAAACACAGACTGCTGCAGTTGTAATGTCCCATTTTTTAGATTATCAAAAGGAGTTTCCTAAACTTTTTTCTGTGTTGATCCGTGGTGATTACCCCCCTTCTTTACTTGAAATGTTGATTGCGCAATTGGAGAGCGTGGAGAACGGGCAAACGTCGCAACATGATGCCTCCGTCGTTGTAGGATCTGCTCTGGTGAATCAATTTGTGAAGCCTCAGATTGGAGGCCTCTCCACCCACTAGAAATAGTGGGTTTTTGTACCTCTTTTAATTCATCTATTTCATCTTGGACTGCCTTGGAATACCATTCCTTGTCAAACCAATTTGTATTTACCGGTTCGCCATACTCTTCACACCATTTAATGGACCGTGTTATATTGTATTCAATATACTCCTTAATGATTGTTGTGTCTGGATTTTTAATTAGTTCAAGTGTTTTCTTAATAATTTCATTTTCTTGTTTTCCTATTGTTTCTTGTATGGATAATATGCTCTGTATCCATTCAGGGCTGGGTTTTTCCTTAAGAAATGATTGGATGGTTTTTCCACTAGAATATACATCAATGGCATCCCTTAATAATTTATTAATATCGTCCGTTAGACCCAAGAAGCCCTTGCCAATAAAATATCGTTCTGCATTTCCGCCACGACTTGTACGGGGTTTCACGATTGACCATTCGCGAAAACACTGGGTTATTAACCAGATTAGTTCCAGCGTCGGTCTTAATACAGTATCAAATATTTTAACAATAATGACACCTCCTTGTTTTATAGAGGTTAATCCAAGATAAAATTCGGCCGTTAAAAGGGGCAATATTGTTTCTTCTTGAGCATTAAAATCGCTACTGAAATCAAATCCGCCGTCTGCTGTATATATATGGGCTTTGGGTGTTCCAAATTGCTCAATGAAATGGTCAAGATTCTCTAATTTAAGAAGGTCGCCGGTAGAGTCTTTCCCATAGGTAATAACTATTTCTGGATGTTTACCAAGGAATTGTGAAGTTTTGCGCCACCCTGGAATGTTTT
>Ga0214923_10003607_pt1 | contig 19302 bp, 18 predicted proteins | sample LL1510_MetaG_FD_177993 | JGI IMG/M metagenome (GOLD analysis project Ga0214923, IMG submission 177993) | Freshwater microbial communities from Lake Lanier, Atlanta, Georgia, United States - LL-1510 | ecosystem: Environmental > Aquatic > Freshwater > Lake | place: USA: Georgia | collected...
ATTCGCGGCCAGCTTCTATTGCTTCTTCGCGCCGTTCCTTGCTAAACCAAGCTTTAATCTTTGATCTAGCGCGTGGGCTTTTTACAAAATTTAACCAATCACGGCTGGGTGCAGCATGCTCACCTTTGTTTAGTACTACCTCTACCACATCACCATTACTCAATTTAGATTCAAGCGGTACTAACCGTCCATTTACCTTTGCTCCAGCACATCGGTTTCCAACATCGGTATGAACAGAGTAAGCGAAATCGACCGGCGTAGATCCACTTGGGAGGGCTATTACGCTTCCCTTTGGTGTAAAGACAAAAACCTCAGGCGAACCGAGATCGAATCGAAGTGAATCTAAGAATTCAGATGGATCTTCGGTTTCTTTCTGCCATTCATGGAGCTGTCGTAACCAAAGCATTTCCGGAGATGCCGCATTTGCTTCCTTGCCTTGCTTGTATTTCCAATGTGCCGCGATGCCAAACTCTGCTCGCGAATGCATTTCGTAGGTACGAATCTGTATCTCAATCGCCTTACCACTCGGTCCAATCACAGTTGTGTGAAGGGATTGATAGAGATTGAATTTGGGCATCGCGATGTAATCTTTAAATCGCCCCGGAACTGGAGACCAACGTGCATGGATTGCACCGAGAACTGCGTAGCAATCTCGAACATCTTCAACAAGCACTCGTATGCCAACTAAATCATAGATGTCATTAAAATCACGACCACGCACGACCATCTTTTGGTAAACACTGTAGAAATGTTTTTGTCGACCAGTGACTGTACATTTGATTCCATCGGAAGATAAATCTGATTTAACCGCTTCGATCACTTCATTGGTAAGAGCTACCCGTGCCGGGCTTCTCTCGGCTACTAATCGCGAAATTTCTAGGAACTTTTTCGGTTCTAAAATTTCAAAACTTAGATCTTCCAGCTCCCACTTGATTGCATTCATTCCCAATCGGTGAGCCAGTGGCGCATAGATATCAAGGGTCTCTCTTGCTTTACGCTCGGCTGACTCCGACGATACATATTTCCATGTTCGAGCATTGTGTAATCGATCAGCTAACTTAATCACGAGTACGCGAATATCGCGGGACATTGCCACGATCATCTTGCGCACTGTTTCGGCTTCTGCGGTAGGACCGTAAGATAACTTATCTAATTTGGTAACTCCATCGACAAGTAGCGCGATCTCCTCGCCAAAATCTTTACGCAATTCAGTTAAGGAGTAAGCCGTATCTTCGACTGTGTCATGTAGTAGGGCGGCAATGATGGTTGCTTGATTTAAACCGAGTTGCGCCAAAATTTCGGCAACTGCGACAGGATGGGTTATATACTCTTCACCGGATTTACGAAATTGGCCGGTATGTGCTTCTTTGGCCACCGAAAAAGCTCGCTCAATATCAACTAATTTCTCGTTAGGATAATGCTCTGTTAAAGCACTAACCACCGGCGCTAACAAAGTCTCCATAGCTGGATTCTAATTAACATCTCGGTGGTTAGTTGCTTGAAAAGATGGTTACTTTTTTTTCTTGGCCTTGCGTTTCGGTTGATTACGAGGACCACGTACGCCTACCGCCTCTGTTGAAGGAACCAAATTAGTTGAAGGAGTTGAGCCATTACGTGCGGCGACTCGCTTTGCAAGGGCAATCATGGCTGGCTCACGTTCGCGAAGGCCAGAGAGAATTTGCGGAGCGATGAAAATCGAGGAGTAAGTACCAATTGCTAAACCAATAAACAAGGCGAGTGATAAATCTTTAAGGGTGCCTGCACCAAGTAAGCCAGCGCCGACGAAGAGGATAGAGCCAACTGGAAGCAGTGCGATCAACGAGGTGTTAAACGAACGGACCAAAGTCTGGTTAACCGCTAGGTTTGTCGCTTGCGAAAAAGTGCTCTTACCCGTGGTTGTAATAGTGCGGGTATTTTCGCGAACCTTGTCAAAAACCACAACAGTGTCATAAAGCGAATAACCGAGAATGGTTAGGAATCCGATCACGGTAGCTGGAGTTACATCGAAACCAACTAAGGCATAGATTCCAACCGTGATAACGACGTCATGAATCACCGCCACGATTGCAGAAATCGCCATCTTCGGCTCAAATGCCATTGCCAGATACAACATAACTGCAATCAGGAATGCAAAGAGACCATATAAAGCCTTACGGGTAATTTCTTTACCCCAGGAAGGTCCAATGATTTGGGTATCGATAGATTCAACAGTGATGCCGAACTTACTGGCTAGAGCGTCTTGAACGGCATTTGATTGCGCAACCGAGAGCGAACCAGTCTGCACGCGAATTTTATCGGTGCCAATTTTTTGCACGATAACTTCTGATGTAACACCTGCAGCTTCGACCGCTGAACGAGCCTCAGCAATTGTGCCAGATGGCTTAGTCACTGTGTAGCTAGAACCACCTTGGAATTCGATACCAAGTTTTAAACCTTGACTTACCAAAGTCCCGATTGACAATGCAATTAGCAGTAATGAAATCGCATACCAACGCTTACGATTTCCAATGAAGTTAAATGATTTCTCACCAGTGTAAAGTCGAGCACCGAAACTTGTAGCAGTAGCCATAATTATGCCTCCACCTCAGTAGTAGGAACATTTGGAATAGTGCGGTCAATTCCAGAACTCTTGGCAGACAAACCTGAGAATGGATGCCCATTAGCAAAGAATGAAACCTTTGCAATTACCGACAACATTGGCTTGGTAAATGCAAAAATCACGATTAAGTCGATCAAAGTAGTAAGGCCTAGAGTAAAAGCGAAACCGCGCACTCCACCAACTGCTAGGAAGTAAAGTAGTGCCGCAGCGATTATTGAAACTGAGTCTGCCACGATGATGGTACGACGTGCCCGAACCCAACCGCTTTCAACGGCAGAGCGCAATGAACGGCCCTCGCGAAGTTCATCGCGGATACGTTCAAAGTAAACGATGAATGAGTCAGCCGTAATGCCGATCGAGACGATCACACCTGCAATACCAGCTAAAGTCAGCGTAAAGCCGATCCATTTGCCGAGTAAAAGGATTAACAGGTACATCAGCCCGCCAGCAATGGTTAGTGACCCAAAAGTAACCAACCCTAAGCCGCGGTAATAAAGAAGTGAATAGATTAGAACCAATCCAAGGCCAAGAGCTCCGGCCAGTAGACCAGCGCGCAGTTGATCTGCACCAAGTGTTGGTGAAATCTGTTGAACTTCACCGCGATCAAAAGCTAACGGCAGCGATCCATACTTAAGCACATTGGCTAAATCTTGCGCCTCAACCTGAGTGAAACTTCCGGTAATTTGCGCACTTCCACCACGAATCGCTTCATTAATGCGAGGCGCTGAAACCACTAAACCGTCTAGAACAATCGCGACTTGGTTCTGTGGGGCAGTTAGAGAAACCACTCGAGCAGTCTGATCACCAAAAGCTTTGGTTCCTTCGCCATTGAAAGTTAGCGAGACAAACCAATTGCCGCCTGTCGTAGTGTCAACCGCTGCTGTTGCTTTGGAAACTTGGCGACCGAGAACTTCAGCGCCCGCCAAAATATATTTACTGGCACCATCTCGGGAACAAGCCAAAATGATGTCGCTCGCGTTATCACTACCTGTTCCCTGCCGGTTTTCTGCTAAAGAGCAATCCAGTGAGGCGTACAAAGCATTTAATTCGGCGCTGACTCCAGCGGGTGGAGTTGCTGCAGTTGTCGTCGCAGGGCTTGGAACTCCGGCACTTTCGGCAAGTACCTGACGAAAGCGAAGTTCGGCGGTCTGCCCCACTAATTCGACAACGCGACGACCACTATCACCAGGAACGCTAATGATGATTTGGCGATTGGTGCCAGATCCTTGAGAAGTTACTTCGCTTTCTGCAACACCTAGAGAGTTCACACGTTGACGGATGATCGATACGGCTTGATCGATCGCCTCGCTAGTAACTTTGCCGGTCTCCCCCGTACCAAGACGCGGCTGCAAAGTCACGCTAGTTCCTCCACGAAGGTCGAGGCCAAGACGAACTGCGGTTGCTCCTTGAATAAATACGGCTGCAACTAATAGAACAAAAGCTCCGGCAAGGATGGCAAGGGTGCGAACTGAGCGGCCAGAGCTCTTAACTGGTTTTGTAGGTGTGGACATAAGAGGTGAGTCTAGGCGTCATTGAGCGGTGTGTCGAAAAGCGTCGCAAGCGCTGCAGGCGGAGTTTTACCCAGGTGTGTCCAGCCTTGTGCGGTGGCTATGCGCCCGCGTGGAGTTCGAGCCATAAAACCATTGCGGACCAAGAATGGTTCGGCCACCGACTCTACTGTCTCAGTTTCTTCACCCACTGCAATTGCAAGGGTTGAAAGACCGACCGGACCGCCGCCGAACCGGTCAATCAGAGCAGTTAAAACTAAACGATCAAGGCGATCTAGTCCGGCGGCATCTACTTCATACATCTCAAGAGCATCATTCGCATGGTCAATAGAAAGTTTATTAGCACCCTTTACCTGCGCGTAGTCTCGGACTCTACGCAACAAGCGATTAGCAATTCTAGGCGTACCCCGTGATCTACTAGCAATCTGCTCTATCGCCTTTGCTTCAATAGTTATCCCAAGTAGTGCTGCCGAACGTGCAATCACTTGCGCTAATTCAGATTCAGCATAGAAATCCAATTGCGCAGTAAAGCCAAATCGATCCCGCAACGGACTTGGTAATAAACCGGCACGAGTGGTTGCTCCAACCAAAGTAAATCTTGGCAGGGCTAGCGGAATGGCAGTTGCACCTGGTCCTTTGCCAACAACTACATCGACTCGAAAATCTTCCATTGCCAAGTAAAGCAACTCTTCGGCAGGCCGAGGTAAGCGATGTATTTCATCGATAAAAAGTACTTCACCTTCAACCAGTGATGACAAGATAGATGCTAGATCCCCGGCGTGAGTTATTGCTGGACCAGATGAAATACGAATCGGAGCGACCATTTCTGCTGCCAGAATCAGCGCAAGCGTGGTTTTTCCTAGACCAGGTGGGCCACTTAATAAAATATGGTCAGCGCAGGTTCCACGATGTTTAGCTGCATTCAATAAAACATCGATCTGTTGTCTTACTCGTTCTTGGCCGATAAATTCCTTTAAATCTTTTGGACGAAGCGCACCTTCTGCCGAACTCTCTTCTAACCCCGCAGCTGGTGAAATCAAGCGATCTTGGTTATTCACTATTTGCGCCCACCACTTTGAAGTGCCCGTTTAAGCAATTCACTGAGTTCAAGATCTGCTGGATCTAACCTATGACTCTGCAAATCGTTAACAACAGATGTAATTGCACGATCAGAATCTTTCGGAGTAAATCCCAAAGAGATAAGTGCGTTTGTTAATTGCTCGCGCCAGATCGGTTGCTGAACACTTACGCGAGCCCCATCGGAAAGATCGGAGAGCTTGCCCTTTAATTCTAGGATTAAACGTTGCGCACCTTTTCGCCCGATGCCAGGCACTCTTTCAATCGCGGCAATATTCTCACCGGCGATTGCAGTTGCTAACTCCTCGGGTGAAAGTGAACCAAGTATGGCCAGAGCAACTTTCGGGCCAATGCCACTTACAGTTTGAACTTGTTCGAAGAGTTGTTTCGATTCTAATGCTAAGAATCCGTAAAGTGTCAGTGAATCCTCGCGCACGACCAGCGAAGTGTGGAAAGTTACTGTCGCACCCAGATTTAAATGTGCAAGTGAATTCTGGGTTAAATAGACGGAAAGCCCAACTCCCCCAACCTCAATGACAGCACGGTCAGAGGTGATTACTTTGATCTCACCAGTAAGCGTTGCAATCATCTCTATTTCATTCCTGACTTTCTGAGTAGCGCGATTCGTGCCTGTTCTTTCGCCAGTGCTTCAGAAATTTTCGAATCTCCAGCTCCGCGCCAGATATGGCAGATCGCTAACGCTAACGCGTCGGCGCTATCAGCGGGCTTAGGTGCCTCATCTAATCTCAAAATATTTAGAACCATCTTTCCAACCTGCGCCTTATTCGCTCTACCTGAACCGGTGACTGCCGCTTTTACCTCACTTGGAGTGTGCATCACCACCTTGACTTGATTTCGGGCAGCTAATAAAAGTGCAATCCCAGCCGCTTGAGCTGTACCCATTACGGTGCGCAAATTATGCTGCGAAAAAACTCGTTCAATCGCGATGACATCGGGTTTAAATTCCGTAATCCAAAGTTGTATCTCGCGTTCAAGATGGAATAATCGAGTTTCGGTAGAATCATGTGAAGAGGTAAGAATTACTCCAACCGAAATCATTTGCAAAGGGGCCCCGATTGCTCCCTCAACCACGCCAACACCGCAGCGGGTTAAGCCGGGATCAATGCCAAGAACTCTCACTGGCTAAGCCTAGGCAGCGATTGTCGATAGTTAGGCTAGGCTCGCCATTACTTCATCGGATACATCGAAGTTACTAAATACATTCTGTACATCATCTAACTCTTCGATGGCATCGATTAATTCAAAGACCTTTGTAGCGCTTTGGGCGTCGAGTGGGATAGTCATTGAAGGTAAGAATGAGGAATCAGCAGACTCATAATCAATTCCGGCTGTTTGTAACTGTGTCCGAACTGCTACTAGATCTGATGCTTCGCAGACAATCTCAAAGGATTCACCTAAATCATTAACTTCTTCCGCTCCGGCATCAAGAACTGTTTCTAGCACAAAATCCTCGGTCAATTGGCCATTTTTATTCAGGATGATTACACCTTTGCGATTAAAAAGGTAAGAAACCGAACCGGGATCAGCCATGCTGCCACCATTGCGTGTAACGGCTACCCGAACCTCAGATGCAGCGCGATTGCGATTATCAGATAAACACTCGATCATGATTGCTACGCCATTTGGTCCGTAACCTTCATACATAATTGTTTGCCAATCAGCGCCACCAGATTCAAGACCAGCACCGCGCTTTACCGCACGCTCAATATTGTCAGCCGGCATTGAATTCTTCTTCGCTTTTGCAATTGCATCGAAGAGAGTTGGATTGCCATCGACATCAGGGCCTCCGTTGCGTGCAGCAACTTCGATGGCCTTAATCAGCTTGGCAAAGTTCTTGGCGCGACGGCTATCGATAATCGCCTTCTTATGTTTAGTCGTTGCCCACTTGGAATGACCGGACATGCTCTACCCCCTTGAAATTTCCACCGAACCCGCCGATGAAAGTTTTGGATCTACTTTACCGCAGCCTTTTCTAAAGCCGGACGCGCTACAGACTCAATGAAGTAACGATGAATGCGGTTATCCCCCGTTAACTCGGGATGAAAACTGGTAGCCAGTAATGCGCCTTGGCGTACAGCTACAGCGTGATGAAAGTTAGCCAGAACTTCTACTTGCGATCCGACTGATTCAACCCAAGGGGCACGAATGAAGACTGCGCGCACAGGCGCATTAGTTATTCCCGCGAATTCTAAATCGGTTTCAAAAGAATCTACCTGGCGACCAAATGCATTTCTGCGCACTGTAATGTCAAGACCGCCAAAAGTTTCTTGGCCAACAGCGGCATCTAAGACTCGATCCGCCAACAAGATCATTCCTGCACAGGAACCATAAACTGGCATACCGGTGGCAATTCGCGATTTAAGTGGTTCAAACACTTCAAAACTGCGAGCCAGATTGGCAATAGCTGTTGACTCGCCACCCGGCAGGACCAAAGCATCAACCGCCGCTAGTTCTTCAGGGCGGCGGACAATTGAAGCAGTTATCCCACATTCTTCCAGCGCGAATAAGTGCTCGCGAAAATCGCCTTGCAGCGCAAGAACTCCTACCCGCATTTGCGCCCTTTCACTTATTTGAAAATCCTATTTACCAACCGCGCTCAGCTAATCTATGAGCAACTGGCAAATCGGCAACGTTAATACCAACCATTGCATCACCCAAACCACGTGATACATCAGCCAATATTTTTGGATCATCGTGGAAAGTTGTTGCCTTTACACAAGCAGCTGCACGCGACGCCGGATCGCCAGATTTAAAGATTCCAGAACCAATAAATACGCCGTCAGCTCCCATTTGCATCATGAGTGCCGCATCTGCCGGTGTCGCGATACCGCCAGCAGTAAATAGAACAACTGGCAACTTGCCACTTTGCGCAACTTCTTTTACCAATTCATAAGGAGCTTGCATATTCTTAGCTGCTACATAAAGCTCATCTTCACGCAAAGATGTCAGGTGACGGATTTCCCCACCGATTGAACGCATATGTGTCATGGCATTCGAAACATCGCCAGTTCCTGCTTCACCCTTAGAGCGAATCATTGCGGCACCTTCATTGATGCGTCGGAGTGCTTCACCTAAATTGGTCGCACCACAGACAAAAGGAACTGTGAAATTCCATTTATCAATGTGGTTTTCATAATCCGTTGGAGTTAAAACTTCTGATTCATCGATGTAATCAACACCCAGGCTCTGTAAAATCTGAGCTTCGACGAAATGCCCAATGCGTGCTTTTGCCATAACCGGAATTGAAACTGCAGCCTTAATCTTTTCAATCATGTCCGGGTCAGACATACGAGCTACGCCACCTTGCGCGCGAATATCGGCAGGGACGCGCTCAAGTGCCATAACGGCAACTGCGCCAGCTGCCTCGGCGATTTTGGCTTGCTCGGCATTAACAACGTCCATGATGACGCCGCCCTTAAGCATTTCGGCCATGCCCCGTTTAACTCGTGCTGTTCCAACGTTTTGGCTCATGCGGGTACTCCTAGGTATCTATCAAGACGAGCCTTTGGCTCGCGATCAGGAGGCCTACTCTACTTTGAAATGGGACTTGCTGGCGCGGTGAAGGTAAATTCTGGCTTACGGTCAGTTAGAGCTACCCAAATCGAACCTGGCGCAAATTTGATTTCACTTCCATCTGCCAGAGTCCAAGTGGTGCCCGCCTCGGCACTTGGCCGACTCCAGTTGGCTTTAAAGGATCGACCATTTCGCAGAATGTAGCCAGTACCAGTACCTATTGTTTGAGAGAACGGGGTGTAGGTGCCATCTTTGCCGCGATAATTCGAATTGGTAATAGATACGATTTGAATAACAAAGGTAGTCGCACTCAATTGTTTACCGCTTGCAACTAGATCAGCGACGCCTCCATTACTAAGCAACCAGCGATTGGCACTTTTGGACCACGTAACTTCATACTTGCTCGCCGGCCAATAAATTTTTGATGAATCAATTGGAACGCCCCCGACTGGAGCGGACCCGAAACTCCAACCTGGCGATTTAGATCGAGCAATTTCGCGGGAATCTCCGATACTTTTTGCCACCAAAAGATCACCGCGAACGATCATGTTATATGGGCTGGTTCTATTTCGATCCCGCGGATAAATTGTTGGTGAAGAATGTTGCGCACCGTAATCCCATAGATTTGCGGAGGCGACTACCGGCAACAAAGATCTTTGGGCACCACTGTAAGCAAAAACAACTCTTCCAAATTGAGAGAGCAGATCAATGTCTGAAATTCGCGCACTTCGGACCGGTCCAATTTCTTCCGGAATCGTCGAAGAAAATATTGCTGCCAATCTAGTTAAGCCACCCTCTACTTGTTCGATGTAAACCAAATCTGCTTCATCTATTCCTATCTGTGGTCTTGCGAAGTGAGTATCGTCGACCTTGACCGCCAAAATTGGGCCATCAACTCCGACCCGGCCACTAATAGAATTGTAGGTCGGTTGAGAGTGATCACTTGTGGAAATACTTTTCGATTCACAGCCAGTAAATGCCAAGCTGGCGAAAACAATAATGGCGAAAAAGTTAGATCGCATCGGCTTCAAACTCGTAAACTACTGGCAACGGGGCTGTTCCAGCTAATCGAAATAATCTGAAAACTATTTTGCTACGTACTAAATGAGTACGTGTAACTGCTTCAACATGGATCGCGATTGCAATCCTAATTTTATCGGTTAGTTGTTCAAGTTCTAATAGCAGCACTTGATCAGAATTGGAGACAATACTTTCACGTTCAGATAACACCATTCCAAGAGCGCCGGAAAGCACGCTTTCGGCACTCGACCGATCTTCGATATCTGCACTTCGTGCTTGATATGCGCTCGCGGTAAGTAGCAAAGAGGTCGCGGGATCAGTTACTGAGCTACGCGCAATTTCAAGGGCAACAGCCGCGCGACGCTGCAGAAGAGAATCTAAGGTTGCCCAACTAGTTTCAACGCGATGATGTAATCGATCTAGTCGACCGGCCGAAAAACTTAGGTACCAAAAAATGACTAGTGCGACCGAGGCGTACAGAAGGAAATCTTTCATCACTAATCTCTCCCTAGTAATCTGGTCCAGGAACGGTTTTCCGAAGATAAGGTGACTTTCCGGCCTTTCACCATTGCGATTTCGTAAACTTCGAAAATTTCTTCTCCGACTTCAGTCCAATCGAAGCGCTGAGCGTGCTTTGCACCAGCCTTGGCAAGTGAAATACGTTTATCGTGATCACGTATTAGATCAATTATTACTTTCGCCAAATTATCTGAATTTTCTGATTCGAATAGCGCTCCAAACTCACCCTTGCCTAAAACCGAAGCAAAAGCCGGTATATCGCTAGCAACAACAGCAGCACCACCTGCCATTGCTTCGGCCAAAATAATTCCAAAGGATTCGCCACCAGTATTTGGCGCGATATATAGAGAAATGCTGGCCAGAAAATCCGCCTTCTCTTCCTCACTGATCTTGCCCAGAAACTCGACCCGGTTACGTAATTGCGGATCAACTTTGGCTAAAACTTCCTCGCTATCCCCCGGGCCAGCAATTAGAACTCGTAATTCCGGTATGAACCGAGAAATAATTGGTAGCGCATCAAGGAGCACCGGTAGACCTTTGCGATCTTCCTCAAAGCGTCCTAGGAACCCGATTGTGTTCCCTTGCCACTTAGCACGAGGTGTGCCATTGCGATAGTTGTCGGCGTAAATTCCATTTGGAATCACTATTGCATCAGTCTCAAGATGTGAAGTTAACGTTAACCGGGCGGCTTCGCTAACAGCTATGCGTGCCGATAATTTCTCGATCACTGGCTCGAGTATTGGGCCGATCGCAACTATTGCCTTCTGATACTTCGCTGCAGCATGGAAAGTTCCGACCATCGCACCTTCGCCTGCCCAACAAGCTAATAACGATAACGAGGGAATCGCAGGTTCATGTAAATGTAGTAGATCAAAATTTCCGGTATTGATCCAATTGCGAACTCTACTATTTGCAACTACTCCGAATAGAACTCGTGCAACTGCACCGTTGTATGGAATCGCAACTGCCCGACCCGCGCTAACTACATAACTAGGTAAAACTTCACTCTCGGTAGCTGGTGCTAACACTTCAACGTAATGACCATTATTGATTAGAAACTCGGCTAAATCTCTAATGTGGTTTTGTACACCACCCGGGACATCCCAGCTATATGGGCAAACAATTCCGATTCGTAATGGACGATTAATCATGAGCGTTCCACAAAATCGCCATCAACCCAGATCCGTTGCAGCATATGCCAATCTTGCGGGTGCTGCGCAATGCCGGCCGCAAAATTCTCCGCACAAAGCTGAACCGTAGCTTTTACCCGATCTATTTCTTCACCAACACTCGGCACCTCAATCTTTTGAAAATCAATCTGAATTCCAGTTTCGGTGTAAGAAACATAAGCGGTTAATAAATCGGCACCCGTACGTATTGCAAGAAGTGCAGGTCCGGCTGGCATTCGGGCCGGCCCATCAAAGAAATTAACTTCAATTCCGCTACGCGATAGATCTCGATCAGAAACGAGAGCGACTAACTTGCCTTCTCGCAAACGATTGGCCAAAGTACCCATAACGCGTCCATCAAGTGGCAGCGCCTCCATTCCAATGGCTTGGCGATAAGCGAGGAATTTTCTAAACAACTTCTCAGGTCTTAATCTTTCAACAACGGTAACTAGCGGAATGCCTAGACTACAGAAGTAAGAACCGGCATGATCCCAGTTGCCAGCGTGTGGTAGTGCAACGACCACGCCGCGTTTGCTTCGAATTGGTTCAAGTAACAGTTCATCATGGTTAACAGAAACAGTTGATTGGATGCGATTAGTATCCCAATCGGGAGATCTAAAAGTGTCACACCAGTAACGTAAATATGAACGCATCCCTGCTTGTGCGAGTGCAGTGAGTTCGTTATCGGAGTAATTCGGAACTATCCGCTTAAGATTGCTCTTCAATCTCTGAAAATTTTTGCCTTCTTTCGCACTGACTCGATCGGCCACAAACTCGAATAATCGGTAAGCGTTCTTTTCAGGAAGCCAACGAACAATGCGCCATCCGGCAAAGTAGGCAATGGCAGTTAGATCCTCAACCAGCATTATTTGGTAGCTTTCCAAACAATTAACAAGCGTTGCACAACCGTCAATGAACTAGCTAGCGCGAGTAACCAAATTCCAAAAGTCAAAATATATTCAACACCTAAACCTGTAAAGCCAATTGCGACCAATAAGATAATTAATCGTTCAGTACGTTCGGCAAACCCACCTTTGCATTCGATCCGCAAACTTTCTGCACGAGCTCGAATATAGGAGACTAAGAATCCAGCCACGATCGAAAGTAATAAAATGTAGGCGAGTGAATCATGCCTTTCTACTAAGTAAATTAGTAACCCTAAGGCGATCGCGGTATCGGTTAGCCGATCAACTGTCGAATCCAGGAAACCACCCCATCGACTTGGTCCTTTCTGCGAAATCCGAGCCATCGTGCCATCAAATAGATCACTTAGTGCCATTAGACAAATTGCAACTGTCCCAGCAAAGAGATGACCCGAAGGGTAAGCAATGAGTGAGGTAGCCATAACGCCGATCGCGCCAACCGTAGTTACCGAATTTGGAGTAAGGCCAATGCGCAGCAAACCTCGTGCAGTTGGCGTAATAACGCGAACCACCGCAGGCTTGAAAATGTCACTAATCATCGGTTCCCATCGTAGGCTCTGGACATGAGTTCAACTAACTTACGCGTCCATATTTATGGTCACGAAAGCGCTTTTTTAGATGAGGTCGCCACGCAATTCCAAGGAAGAGTCAGCCACGAGGCTCAGATTGAATCCGATGTAGCGATCTTCTGCATTAACCCGAATACCGGCATCTCCCCAGAATCGATCGCCATTTGGCAAGCCCTCGATGATTATCTCCTCCCCAGATTAATCGTTGTTACTGGATTAACTAGCAACGATAGTGATTTCGATGATGCCGTAATGCTAGCCAATCGAGTTTTTGAAACGTGCGTTACTCCCTACTTAGTTCTGCATGACGAGGAAGGGGCACCTTGTGCGCTAATTTCGCTCTCTGATTTAACGATTACAAATTATCAATCTGGTATCTCTGAGAAAATTGAAAGCACTGACGAACACAAATCTTTGGTTAATGAATTTCGTGACGAATACTTAAGAGCGATAGATCAAATGGGCAGTGACGCCTTTTCGGCTGGTCTCTTATTTCCTGCGATCCCCATAGATTTCAGAACCGGATTGGGAATCTTAGAAATTAAAAATTTCCTAATTCAATTGTAGAGTCACCAGGCAGCGGCGATTAAGTCTCTGCTCTGTGTTAACAACTGCGGCAACACTTTAGTTTGCCCAATGATCGGCATAAAGTTTGCATCCCCCGACCACCGTGGAACGATATGTTGGTGAATATGCGCAGCTACACCTGCGCCAGATATCGCACCTTGGTTCATTCCCAGATTGAATCCTGCGGGATTACTAACTTTGCGCAATATTTTCATCGCATGAGCGGTAAGTTCTGAGATCTCGTTTCGCTCGGATTCAGTCAAATCAGTGAGATCAGCAACATGGCGATTGGCGCAGACCAGTAAATGTCCGGCATTGTATGGATAAAGATTCATCACCACATAGGCTTCATGACCGCGTGCCACAATTAGAGCTTCTTGATCGCTTAAAGTTGGAATCCGGCAAAAAGGGCATTGAATATCATTTCCTGGCAGAGGTCGGTTATCGCCTTTTAGATATTCCATCCGGTGGGGAGCCCACAAGCGTTGCCAGGCATCAGGAATTCCAGCACCTCCCACCACATCATTCATCTCTACACCTGACTTCGATCGGCTACGACCTGCTTGATCAATGCAATTGCTTCGGCAACTGGAATGCCATTCTGCTGTTCGCCATTGCGATAACGGAACGAAACTGCACCAGCATTCTGGTCTTCTTCACCCGCGATCACCATAAAAGGAATTTTGGCAACCTGTGCGTTGCGAACTTTTTTCTGCATGCGATCATCAGATGCATCTAATTCCACGCGAAGTCCGGATTTCCGCATTTGCTCAATTACCTTAGATAAATAGGGAGTGAAGGCATCTGCAACTGGAATACCAATAGCTTGAATCGGAGCCAACCACGGCGGGAAAGCACCTGCATAGTGCTCGGTTAAAACTCCAAAAAATCGCTCTATCGAACCAAAGAGAGCGCGGTGAATCATTACTGGACGAGAACGCGAACCATCGCTATCTGTATATTCTAATTCGAATCGTTGTGGCAACTGGAAATCCACTTGAATTGTAGACATCTGCCATGTGCGGCCAATCGCATCTTTTGCTTGCACGGAAATCTTGGGCCCGTAGAAAGCTGCCCCACCTTCATCTAAAACTAATTCAAGACCTTGAACGGATGCCGCTTGGCGAAGCGCTTCGGTCGCTGCTTCCCATTCGGCATCCTCTCCGACAGATTTCTCCGGGTTGCGAGTGGAAAGTTCGAGATAGAAATCAGTCAAACCATAATCACGCAACAAGTTCAATACGAAAGTTAGTAACGAATCAAGTTCGCCCGGCATTTGCTCTGCAGTGCAATAGATATGGGCATCGTCTTGAGTGAAACCTCGTGCGCGAGTGATTCCGTGCAGTACACCAGATTTTTCGTAACGGTAAACGGTTCCGAATTCGAATAAGCGCAATGGCAATTCACGATAAGAACGTTGCCGTGATTTATAAATTAGGTTATGAAAAGGGCAATTCATCGGCTTCATGTAGTACTGCTGCCCGGCTCGTTTGACTGTTCCGTCAGCATGAAGCTCTTCATCCATAATCATTGGTGGGTACATACCGTCGGCATACCAATCCAGGTGACCAGAGGTTTCAAAGAGCGCCGATTTTGTAATATGCGGTGAGTAAACGAATTCGTATCCTTCGGATTCGTGACGTAGGCGCGAATAATCTTCCATCGCTCGACGAATGATTCCGCCTTTGGGATGGAAGACAGCTAAGCCCGATCCAATCTCCTCTGGGAAACTAAAGAGATCAAGGTCGGTACCGAGCCTACGATGATCTCGCTTTTCAGCTTCAAGTAGCAGTTCTAAATAGCCATTTAGCGCATCAACGCTTGGCCAAGCAGTGCCATATATACGTTGCAGCATCGGATTCTTTTCCGAACCCCGCCAATAAGCACCGGCACTTCGCATCAATTTGAATGCAGGGATGTGCTTCGTGGATGGCAAGTGTGGGCCGCGACAGAGATCGGACCAAACTGGTTGACCATCTCGCCCTAAATTGTCATAAATTGTTAATTCGGCGCCGCCCACTTCAACGGAGCTCTCGTCACTTGACCCACCTTTGATTCCGATGAGTTCACACTTGTACGGCTCTTTGGCTAACTCAATTAAGGCATCTGCTTCGTTAGTGACGCGACGCTTAAAGCGCTGTCCTTCTTTAATGATCTTGCGCATAGCGCTTTCGATCTTCTCCAGCGATTCTGGAGTGAAGGGCTCTTGCGGATCAAAATCGTAATAAAAACCATCGATGATCGGAGGTCCAATACCCAACTTTGCTTCTGGGTAGATTTGCTGAACCGCTTGTGCCATTACGTGCGCTGTTGAGTGGCGCAAAACCTTCAAACCATCTTTGGAATCGATAGTTACTGATTCAATGGCATCACCATCTGAGAGATCGGTCCAGAGATCGCGCAATTCACCATTTATGCGACAAACAACTACCTCTTTACGATCCGCGAAAATTTGTGTTGGTCGCTGATCGGCAGAAATCGAAGTCGTTACGCCATCAACGGTGACCTTTAGTTCAGACATGGCGCTAGCCTACCGAAGTAGCTAAAGCGGTAGCGGCAATTACAGCGCGCATTTGCTCACTCTCATCGGAAATCTGCAAAATCTGCTCATCAATTCGTCCTATCGGCTGCGCTATTTTAAGACTGGAGAGCAGAAAGCCGGCGCGAACATCGGTCAGATCACGCGAGCGAATTTTCCTCACTAAAACGCCCGCTTTCTCGATCAAGATGCCGCGCATAATTCCTGGTAATACCCCACTACATAGTGGTGGCGTAACCCAGTCGGATCCAATTTGGAAGAGCAAATTAGATACCGCGCTCTCCGTTACTTCGCCCGCCTGATTAATGAAAACGAAATCCTCACATCCTGCTGCTCTTGCCTCATCCAACAGTTCTAGATTTGAGGTGTACGGATATCTCTTGTCGATCAATAATGTTGAATTGCGATCAGATTGTCTAATCATCAAATTGGCCGGACTTGAAGATGGGTGATAAAACTGATGGGTCATGATTAAGTCGCCAAGCGAGGAAAAATGAATTCTCAAACGACCACTTGTGAATTCATTAGTTGCAATAACTATTGAGGCGGCATTTCTAATTAATTCTTCAGCTGGAAATGGTTGATTCAACCTACGTGCCGAAGTGAGGGCTCGACGCATATGACGAGAGAGCGCCCATGGAACTCCATCAACAGTCTTTATTGTTTCAAATATTCCAGTGCCAGGTGGCCATCCATTGCTATCTAATCCGGCTGACTCAAAGGTTAGCAATTGACCGTTCTTCCAGGCCAAATTACTCATAGTTCACCGCCCACGATAGAAATTAAGTGAGCTGCTTTCAATTGGGTTTCATCCCACTCAGCTTGAGCATCACTTTCCCATGTAATACCCGCGCCCGTTCCGAAATTTATATATTTGCCATCACGCCAAAACGTTCTAATAGCGACCGCTAAGAGTGCTCGATCACCGTGAACCCAGCCAATTACACCACAATATTCGGCTCGATCAATTTTTTCATTCTCCGAAATTATCTTCATCGCCGAACTCTTAGGTGCTCCACTAATCGAACCTGCGGGCAATAAGGCTGCGAAGATTTCCGTCCATGTGATTTGATCTTTCAGGACGCCACTCACATCAGAGACCAAGTGGCTAAGCCCTGGGTGAACTTCATCTCGCAATAAATCTGGAACCGCAATACTTCCTGCTTTACAAATTTGTCCTAGATCATTTCGCATTAAATCAACGATCATCACATTTTCGGCTCGATCCTTGGCTCCAAATTTCTGTGATGTGCTTTGTTTCGTACCCTTAATTGGTGAAGTCTTAATTCGCGCTCCATCGCGTTGCAGAAACAACTCGGGTGAAGCAGATGCAATCTCTAGATCACCCCACTTTAGGTAACTTGCGTAGGGCGCGGGATTTAAAACGAGAATCTTCTGAAAAGCTGAACCGAGTGGTGTCTTTGATTCTATGCTTAACCGTCGACAAGCATTAACTTGATACACCCCGCCATTTGCAATCTCGTTTCGTATCAATTCAACATACGCTAGATACCCTTCTCGACTGGTACTACTTTTCCATTTGCCAGATGGCAACTGCGAATTGATATCTGCTACGAAATTAGATTTCTTTATAGTGCCAAATTTCGCCGCTCTAAAACTACCTTCGTAGGTAACGCTTACCGCCCAAAAATCACCATCGGCCAATGATTTTGGGTCATTGCTGACCTCAAGCAACTCAGACGCGAGCATGCCGCCCATCCAAAAACGGGCATCTCCGGGATCGACAGAGATCTTCACGCGCTAACCGTAGAACCCCTCTGGCAGTTACGCCTTAATTAGGATAGATTTTGCCCTCCCATCGGCCATCTATCTGATTGCACGGCGGAAAGTTATAAATGCGGACGTAGCGCAGCTGGTAGCGCGGAACCTTGCCAAGGTTCAGGTCGCGGGTTCGAACCCCGTCGTCCGCTCGGATATACGGCCACCTGCCTTTCACAGGGGGCCGTATTTTCATGGTGGAATGGCCGAGAGGCGAGGCAAGGGACTGCAAATCCCTCTACACGGGTTCAAATCCCGTTTCCACCTCTAGGGAACTAATAACTTATCAATTAAAAATTTCAGCTCTTGCCTTGTAAGAGCGATGCAAACTAGGAATTGATTTTGTCAGCCAATTGACCGAAAGCCTATCTAAATGTCTCACCAGAATATTTAAGACAAATAAACTTTAATCAATCCACGATTCTCTTATTCATTTCCTAAGCAGTTTTGATTACTGTGCGACTATGCAAAAGAACCATGAGAGCGAACTCGATCATCGCTATCGAGGTGAGCATCCGGTAAAAACGCTCTGGTATTTGCTTGAGAACTACCGTAAAGATCTACTACTTGCAATCGTCTTCTTCGCGATTAAACATTCCCCATCTTGGACTACTCCGTTATTAACGGCGAACATGATTGATTGCGTGGTTTATCGAAAATCTATTCTAACTCTCGCTCTAAATTTTGGTTTACTAGCGTTGATAACTTTGCAAAATTACCCAATGAATGTCATGTATGTAAGATTTTTAGCTAAGGCGATTCGGAATTTGGAAAATAGGCTCCGATCTGCACTGGTTGAACGTATGCAGCAGATGAGCATCAGCTTTTATCAAAAAACTAATGCCGGTGCGTTGCAGACTAAGGTTGTCCGTGATGTTGAAAATATTGAACAAATGATGCGACATAGTTTTGACGGCGGTTTAGGCGCAATCAACAGTTTGATCGGTGCACTAGTTATTACCTCGGTTAAAGTTCCGCAATTTCTACCGTTCTTTCTTCTACTCGGTCCAGTTTCTGCAACAGTGGTAATCAAGATGAGAAGTACCTTAAATACCCATAATGAAGATTTCCGTTCCGAAATTGAGCGAATGTCTTCACGAGTAAATGAAATGACAACTCTGCTTCCCATAACTCGTGCACATGGTCTCGAGAAGAGTGCCTTAAAGACTATGTATACCTCTTTCACCAGCGTTAAGAGCGCCGGCCTTCGGTTAGATCGTTTGCAAGGCCATTTCACAGCAATTGCTTGGGTAACATTTCAATTAACAAACGTAATTTGTGTCGGCTTTGCCGCTTGGTGCGCGATCACTGGCTTCTTACCCATCACCGCTGGCGACGTTGTAATGCTTAGCTCTTACTTTGGCATGTTGGTTGGTTCGGTACTTCTGCTAACCAGCATCGCCCCAGCGCTCTCCAAAGGATTAACTTCCATTCGATCCTTGGGAGAATTGCTCGAGTCGCCTGATCTCGAATCAAACTCAGGTAAACGTGCGGTTTCT
>Ga0214923_10003608_pt1 | contig 19298 bp, 20 predicted proteins | sample LL1510_MetaG_FD_177993 | JGI IMG/M metagenome (GOLD analysis project Ga0214923, IMG submission 177993) | Freshwater microbial communities from Lake Lanier, Atlanta, Georgia, United States - LL-1510 | ecosystem: Environmental > Aquatic > Freshwater > Lake | place: USA: Georgia | collected...
TCGGCCTCTTGACCCGGTACAACGATGACGAATTGCTTGGTTCCTTTTTCGTAGATCGCAAGGCTTAAGTGCTTTTTTTTATGGTTATACAGTGCAATAGTATCGCCATCGGCTATGAGCAGCGAACCATATCCGGTATTTCGATACACGGGGAGCCTGCCTTTTGTCTCGTCAAAAGCGGTCGAAACGCTCTCTATAGCTGGAGTTGGTGCTACTTTTTCATCCATGAGCAGATCGGTAGCTGTGCTTGGCAGCACCAAAGAGGAATGGGTGATTGCCCATACGGTATAGAGGGCTATTTTGTTATGCAGTTTCATAGATATTATTCTCCATCTTCTGGCAGCAGGCTAATACTTTTCTCTTTTTTTTGTGGTGCAGCGGGTGCTTCTGGCGCAGCCGGTGTTTGTTCTTCACTCAACAGGCTGATCTTCTTTGTTCCAGCAACTTTTTCATATTTTTCTCCTACTGCTGCTTGTGCTGCAGCGTAGACCCTGTCTGTTGATGGGTAGAGGCTTTTTTTTACCAGTGCAAGCAGAACAATTCCCGTGATCATGCAGGCAATGCCCCCAAAAAAGCATTCAGCACTTCGGTGCCCGCTAGTGAGGGCACCAATCACGGTGCATATCGCACCAATACCCAAAGTCGCAGCACCGCCTCCTATCTGATCTCCACCTGCCTTTGCTGATGGCATAGCGTATCCGCGCCAGTGGCCATTTGCCCGCAGAATGTTTAAGAATTGTGCTGCAGTCAGCACTTCTCCTCTTAGGGCGGCGCCAGGAGTCGGTTGTGTCATGATGCAATAGCGCTTCTTTTTTCTGCTTTCTACTACCACGCATAGCTGTGTGGTTTTTTTGTTGAACATTGCTATTACTGGGCCAAGGTACGTTGTGTGGTTAATACTTGGATTGAAGGTACCTTTGGTCTCCCTAAACGCGTCGATAATGGAGGCAATTGATTTTTGCTCAAGAGAGGCATTTTCATCATCCTCAGCCATTGCGTTATACTCCTGTTCAATGAGCGGGGTGTATGCTGACAGAGCAGATGAAAAAAGAGTTGGTGACAAGAAAATGAGAAGGAGTGTGCGTAGTGCAAGGCGGTTCATGGTGGTTTAACATCCTTTTATAGTAACGGTGCTATCTCTATTTATATTAATGTAATTTTTGACAAAAATAATACAGTTTTATTTTTTACTTAATTATTCTTCGTCTTCATCGTCGTCGTAGGGATCTTTTTTTTCTTGAGTGGCAAACTTGTTCGACTTTGATCCAACAGCGCTATATGCCGCTTGATATACCTTCTCGTACGAGTAGTAGAGGCTTTGTTTGATGGCGGTAAGAAGAACGATGCCCACGACAAGAGCGGGAATGCCGACGCCAGCGGCACAGGTTCCAACAGCGCCTAAGCCCGTAAGTATGCCCCCTGCTATTTTTGCTCCAGGGCCGTGCGCCGCTGGTAGTGGATAGCCGCGCCAGGAAGGATTGCTTTTTATAAGAGACAAAAACTTTTTTGGGCCCATGAGATTGGTTGTAAACAACAGTTTTTTCTCGCTTGGTGCAATAACGCAGTACCGATTTCTTTTGCGGCTTTCTATGGCAACATAGAGCTCATCTTTCCGCTTGTCAAACAGCGCTATTGCGCGTCCAAAGTAATTTTCGCTGCCAACTTTTACTTTAAAAGTGCCTTTTGTGTCTTTCAGTGCATCGATGATAGAAGAGATGGCCTTCTCCTCAGGCGCAGTGGCTTGCGATTCCTGCTCATCACAGAGAACATATTCTTCTTCCAGGAGTGGTGTGTATGCGGTAGCAGTACATGAGATGGCGCTGGCAAAAAATGCCAATACAGTAAGTATTTTGAGGGTTGTTGCTTTCACATTCTTTCCTTTTTGGTAGAGATTAATTTTCTGGTTTGAGCAAGGAGCTTATCGTCTCCTGCCTCTCATTGCTTATAGTATCATCATCGCTCGTTTTATGTAACTGCATTGCGTCCAGCGCTGCTCTAAAGACTTTGTCCCTCGAGTCATAATTGCGACTTGACTTCATCAGAGCAAGGCAGGGGATGGCGGGTGCCAAACATGCAAGGCCTACAAGGCCGAGCGTTTTTGCGGGGGTGCGCAGGGATCGTTCTGCAGCAAGTAGTGCGGCCGCGAGCAAGGCGCAGCCGCCCAGGGTAGCAAAACTAACTCCCACAGCAAGAAGTGAGTCGTTCACGCCTTTTCCCTTGGGAAGGGGGTACCCTCGCACTTCGGGGTTGCGGAGTAAGTAACCGCGGAAAGCCGCTGTGCTTATGCGCTCAAACGTGACGTTGCCGCGTTCTTGTCCTGGTACGACAACAATGAACTGATCAGAGCTTTTTTCATATAATACAATGCTCATATGTTTTGTCTTGGGGTTATACAGCGCAATCGCATCGCCATTGAGGGTGTAATAGTAATACCGACCATAGTAGTCGCATCTGCCGGTATTGATGTGCAAAGGGTATTTGCCTTGCGTTTCATCAAAAGCGGTTATGACGCTTTCTATGGCGGGCGTTGGCGCTGTGCCACACAGGTCATCAGGAGTGGCGCGCAGCGAGTGGCTGCTGTGGGCGGTGATGAGCAGTAGCGCGAGCACATGGATCGTATGCTTAAGCATTATGGTCTCCCTCTGGCAGCAGGCTGATTCTTTGTGTGCTTTCTGGTGTCGTGCTTGGCGCCTCCTGTTCAGCAAGCAGCGTAATTTTTTGTTGCTCTTCAATGGCTTCGTATTTTTCACCAACTGCTCGCTTTGCGGCATGGTAGACACTTTCGTTTGACCCATAGCCGCTCATGTTTACTGCGGCTGCCATGATGATGCCACCAATAACCATGGCTATTCCTCCGCCAGCAGCTTCAATACCAGGGTCTCGGTAGTAACAGTAGCCGAAATGGTGACGGACGCGGTGCTTCATGAACCAAAAGCCTAGGGCAGCAAGGGGAAGGCCGAGTGCTGCACAGGTAATACCGCCCGCGAGTTGGCCGCCATCTGCTTTTGCTGAGGGCATGGCGTACCCGCGCCAGTGCTCATTTCTTGCTAGAATTGTCATAAATTGTCGTGGTGTTAGCACTTCTCCGTGAAAGTCTTTTCCCGTGTCTGCTGGTGCTATAATGCTGTATGTTCTGCTTTTTCTACTTTCTACGACAACGCACAGTTGTTTGGTTTTTTTATTAAATAGCGCAATAACGCGGCCGGCATATGGTGTGTAGTGGATACTGATGTTGAAGGTGCCTTTGGTTTTTTTAAATGCTTCAATAACGGAAGCAATTGATTTTTTCTCTCGTTCTTCAATGTCCTCATGTTCAGAGGCGGCACTGCATTCCTCTTCGAGAAGCGGCGTGTATGGGGTGGCCACAGTCGCAACCATGCCGGCAAAAATAACAGCAAAGACTAGGGCGGTGCGGTGTGCTTTTTGCATAGACTTCCTTGGTTGGTGATTTTTCACTTCTTTGAGAATACAGTCCTACGGGGTTTAATGTAAACAAATATATATCATTTTATTATGTTTTGCTATAGCAAATGGTTGTTTGCTTTAAGGGCAATTCGGAAGTTGGTGATCAGATTCGCGATGACGCACCTGCTTCGCACTTGCGATGTTGTTATTACGGGTCCTTATTTTTCATAGGGTGGCTGCCTGAAAAAGATCTGCATACGTCTTGTACGTTTGACGCTTTTTGCCCAGCATTACCATAAGAATAACAAAGCCTGTGGTGATCGTAGCACTTGCGGCATGGGCCATCCAGGGTATGCCGTTTGGTCGATAGATGGATCTGATCATCTTGAGGAGCTTCCAGAGCGTGAAGGCCCCTATGAAGCAGCTACCTACGAGCAAACCTCGGTGCCCATCACTGGCGTAGGCAAGGGGATAGCCGCGCAGGGCGGGATGCTGCAGAAGGTAGGCATGAAGCGCCTCTGGGGTGAGCTGTGTGCAGGTCATCAGTTCTTTTGTTGGGGTCATAAGAGTGAAGAGCTCGTTTTTGTTGTCAAACAGTAGGATGCTCGGTTTTGTTCCAGGACCATAGACTCTAATGCAGCGTCCATGGATGTCGCCGGGGATAATGCTAAATGTTGCTTTGGTCTTTTTAAATGCCTCTAGGATGCTCAGGGCTGCTTTACCGTCTGCAGTGTACATCAGGAGGTCATCAAGAGACGCCTGCAAGAAGGGGGCAAGTATCGTGCAGAAACACAACATGAGCGTAGTGCGCGGTCTCATGCGAGAGCCTGCTCTGCGATGTGTGTCATTATTGTTTGTCTGGCAACCTCGTGCCATCTTGTTTGCTCGTTATTGATCGCGTGATAGAGTTTTCCTAGGAAGAAAAGTGAGATTGCAAAAAAGCCGGTGGTAAGGCTCCAAAGGTAGCTATACCAGAAGATATCATCTGCAGGATCTCTTCTGGTTCTGCCTAGGTAGATGCCAAAAAGAAGCAGAGCGAGTGAGCATGCGCCCAAGCCCGCACTAGCCCTTAACAGAATGTCTCCGACTCTTGTTTTTCGTGGAAGGGGATAGCCGCGGACCGCAGGATTGCGCAAAAGATAGGTGCGTAGTGCTGCAGTGTCCATGCTTTTGTCTGTTGTGTCCTCATCTTCGCCCGTGCCCTCATTCTCTTCTCTGCTCTCATCGGGGTCTATGGTGAAAGATTCTTCCTTTCTAACCACGAAGAAAGTGTCGTTGTGCTTATTAAAAATGAGCAAGCAAAGTGTTTGGTTTGTAGGGTCGTGTAGTGCTATGCAGGGGCCTGTGGTTGTTGTCTGCAGTATGTCCTCAAGACGTTCCGCTTTGCTAAAGGTACTCATATCTATGCTCTGAATACTTAGCGTTGCACGCGTCTGATCAAATGCCTCTACAACACTTTCAATCGCTGCATTGATTTCTGGTGATTTGGCAAGAAGGTCTTCGAGGGTGGCATGCACCGTGAAAGGTACAGCACACAGGCAGGCGAAATATACTAATTGTTTGAAGCGCGCTATCCATGAACTCATGTGCTCTCTTCAGCTATACGGATGAACAGCGGAGCACGGCTGCATGGTTCTATATCATAGTGTGTCATTGTTTTTTCTATAATTGGCGTAAGGTCGTGCGCACCAACAACGCGTGTTTTAATAAGAGGGCAAAGGCTTAAAATGCCTAATGTGGCAAGGATGGTGCCGATACAAAAAGCACCCGCGATGGCCCCTTTGCTTCCCAGCGAGCCCCACCGGTATTCTGGTATCATAAGGACGTACCGTTCTCGGTACCAGATGATGCCGGCTCGTATGGCTACTGCAGAACATAGCAGGCCCAGAATGCCAAGAGCTACCGAGGGCGGTTGTCTTTTTCCTGCTAGGAGGGGGAATGCGCAGAGGTGCGGGTGCTGTCTTAAGCACTCGAGAAGGGCCGATACACTAAGATAGGTTTTGTATAGGTAATCTTTGTTGACGGTATATTCTATAACATCTCCATTGGGGCCGCGTATTTTTTCTTTGGTTTGCACGGTGAGTGTATAGAACAGTACGTACTCTTTTTTGTACCTATCTTCGGCCAAGATGTTGCATTTTTGTGCTTCCTTGTCCACGAGCAGGATAGCTTCAAGTGAGTACGCTTTTTCCGGATCATACGTAGCCGGTACGGGGGTTTGGCAATAGGGGGAAAGTATACTTGCCCGTGTTGCATGAAGCGCTTTAATCGTCGAGTATACGCTCTCTGCTTCTTCATCAAGAAGGTCGGTTGGGTGCTGCTGGAGGTACCATTCAAGAAGGGTTGACCCGTGCAGCGACAAAGGAGTGAGTATGAGTAAACAGATTATAATGCCGTACTTCTTCATGGTTCAATTATATAATGCTGTTTAATTTTATCAATTGAAGTAGGGCTGCACGAATACTGTTTCTCTGGCGCTATTCACTTTCTAGCAGCAGGACCTTTTTCTTTTGCAGGGCCTGGTCCGCTCCTTGTCGCACCACATCATCTTGCTGGTTCCACACGGTTTTGCGGGCATCAACGAAGGCTGCATCAAGATTGGCATACGACCGACTTGATTTGAGAAAGGCATACGAGGTACCTGCAGCTCCGCCACAGAGAAGGCTAACAAGGAAGAAGGTTAGCGCGGTAGCGCGCGAGTGGCTACCAAAGGTTCCGACAAAGGATATGCTGGCTGCAGCACTAAACGCTAGGCCGCAGAGCAAAGCGGCTATGTTCATCCCCTTGTCAGGCGCAAGCGCGTAGCCCCGCACATCCGGATTGCGGAGCAAAAAACCACAAAAAACCGGATGGCTTATATATTCGTAGTCGTATTTTTCTGCTTCAGTTTTCGAGGGGACTATGATGACAAATTGCTCATTGTTCTTGTCATACAATACAAGACTTAGTTTTTGTTTATTTGGATGATATAAGGCTATTACATTGGCGCTTTTGAACATCTGTTGGCCCTTTTTGAGGAGCCGCAGAGATACTCTGCTCTTTGTCTCCACAAAGGCGTCGGCAACACTCTGGAGTGCGTCATTGGGTTCGGGCGTGAAGATAAGAAGATCTTCGGGGTTGGTGTATAGCGTGAAGGATAGGGTACATAGGCAGGCAGCACTTAAAAACAATTGTTTTAAAAAGGTATTCTTCTTGAGCATGAGGTACTTTCCTTCGCAGATGGTTTGAGTATAGCAGGCTAAACAGCTACTTTTCAATGGTAAATGTGTGTTTTTGTCTTTTCAATTGTATTTACTTGCTTATCTCTTGCCAGTTTTTGCCCGTTCGTAGTGCCACTTTAAGTGCTACCTGCCAGCCGCTTACCACAGATTCCATGCAGCGCTGCATAAGCTGCTTTACACGCTCAACTTCATGCTCCGGCGCGCACATCACCAATTCGTCGTGTATTTGCAACAGCATCTGTGCTGCCAACTTCTCGTCGCGGAGCGCTTGCTCAATGGCGAGCATGGCCATTTTAATAAGGTCAGCGCTGGTTCCCTGTATGGGGGTGTTAATCGCAATACGACGTTCTGCTTCTTGGAGGGTGTAATTGCGCTCATGCAGCCCTGGTACGTAGCGGCGTCTACCAAGAAGCGTTTTGACGTAGCCGGTTTTTTTGGCTTCTTCTACTGTCACGTCCATCCATGCTTTGACGCCGGCATACTGGGTAAAATATTCCTGAATATAGGTTTTTGCCTCTGCCGGCGAAATGCCGAGATCTTTGGAAAGTCCGTACGGCGTCAGCCCGTACATAATGCTGAAATTAATTTTTTTGCCAATGGCGCGCTGCGCAGGAGTGACTGCTGAAAGCGCCACGCCAAAAATAAGACTGGCGGTGTGGGCGTGAATATCTTCGTCATGTCTAAATGCTTCCAGAAGCGCCTTGTCTTGACTGAATTCTGCAAGAATTCTCAGTTCGATTTGCGAATAGTCGGCACCGACAAACCGGTGCCCCTCTGGCGCGACAAAGGCGGCTCTGATATCGCTGCCAGTTGGAATGTTTTGCAGATTGGGATTGGTGCTGGAGAGGCGACCGGTGGCAGTAATGGTCTGGGTGTAAGTAGTGTGTACTCTGCCCGTGCGTGGGTTGATTTGCTGCGGCAGTGGAATGAGGTAGGTATTGAGTAATTTGTTGAGCTCACGGTACTGCATAATTAAGCCGGGAATCGGATGTATTTTACTGAGCTCCTGCAAGACTTCGCTGTCGGTTGAGCGGCTGCCTGTTTTGCTGTTTTTTTTCGGTGCGGGAAGCTTGAGCGTATCAAAGAGCAGGACTTCCAGTTGGGCTGGTGAATTAAGATTGAGCGTGGGCGCAATGATACTCTGTTGCCCGCCGGCAAGACACGCGGCAATTTTGCTTTCAATAGCCGTTATTTTTTGGGTGGTTTCGTGTTTGATTTTTTCAATGATGTCGACATCGATGGTGACGCCGACTTGCTCCATGCGTCCAAGGGCTGTGCTCAGCGGCAGCTCGACGGTGCGATAGAGTGTGTTTAGTTCTGGCAGCTGAGCAAGCGCTTCGGTCAGAATAGGCACGAGGCGCCAGGTCTGCTGCGCATCATGGGCCGCGTACGGCGTAGCAGTGGCAAGTGGTAGGTCTGCAAAGGTTTTTTTACCTTTCACAATGTCTTCATAGCTGGTCATTGCCTCATGCAGGTACTGGATGGAAAGGGCTTTGAGGCTGATGCTCTCGCTTCCCTTGCGCAAGAGGCTTGCCATAATAAGCGTATCATCCACAGTGCCGTTGACGGTGATGTTGTATGCTGCAAAGCCGGAGCAATCAAACTTGGCATTGTGAAAAACTTTTTTAATAGTTGCGTCTTCAAGGAGTGGCTTGAAGGCCGCAAGTACCTCTTGCTCGCTGAGTTGCTCCGGTGCGTCGTGGTGCCCAAAAGGAATATAAAAACCCTCCGTGGCATTGTATGCACATGAGATGCCAACCATGCCATCGCGAAATGGCTCGAGCGACCGAGTTTCACAGTCAATGGTAATGTAGGGGGCACTTTTGAGGCAGGCTAGTAGTTTTGTCAGTTCGTCGGAGGTGGTGATACAGTGAGCGGTATTGGTAGGCAGAGTAGCCGCTTGGATAGGATTTTGGGTAAGCCCTTCGGGAAGCAGTGGCTTGATTTCGTAGCGTAGGAAAAACGCATGCGCATTGCGCCATGCCTCTGGGTGATAGAGGCATGAGCTTGGCGTTGTATTTGTTGCGATAGGGCGCAGGGTAAAAAGACGCGCGCTGAGTTCAGCATCGGCCCGGTGCTCAGCCAAAGCTTTGTGTACGCGGGGTGGTGTAACTTGATCAAGTGCGGCGTACAGCGCTTCAAGCGTGTGATACTGCGCGGCAAGACTGCAGGCTGTCTTTTCGCCAATGCCTTTAACCCCGGGAATATTGTCTGAACTATCGCCAAGAAGGGCATGATACAGCAGCAAATCGCTCGGGAGCATGCCGCGGGTTTGGCAAAATGAGTCGTAGCTGATGATGGCATCTTTGAAGGGATCAAATATGGTGACGTGCAGACTGAGAAGCTGATGCAAATCTTTGTCACCGGTGATGATGGTAATCGGCTGGTGCGCGTGCTCTTGGACGAGTGAGTATATCAGGTCGTCTGCTTCACATCCTTGTTTGGCGAGCTGGGCCGTACCAATGGTGCTTAAAAACTCTTGGATAGCTTCTTTTTGGGTGAGCAGGTCGCTCGGTGCGGCTTGCCGTGTTGCTTTGTAGGCTGCGTACTCTGCGTGGCGAATAGTGGGTCCTTTGCTATCCCACACAACTATGAGCTGATGTGGCGCAAAGCGATCGGTTATTTTTTTAAGAGTGCGGCAAAAACCGTAGAGTGCATGTGTAGGGATGCCGGTTGAGGTGTGGAGCGGGCGCACACCGTAGTAGGAGCGGTAGAGGAGAGATGAGCCGTCGATAATAAAAAATTCTTTTTTTTGCATGAGCGCTTTCTCGTTTGTAAACGTTGCTTTTGCGCAGTATAGTACACCTTTACCATAGTCATGGCGAGTGGAGAACAGATGCGTATATTGGCATTAGATCTTGGTGATGCATGGGTTGGCACAGCGGTTTCAGATCCGCTGGGCATTATCTGCCGGCCGCTTGAAACCGTCCGGCGGCAAGATATTTTTAGCTTTTTTAAAAAAACGATCGATGCCCTTGGGGTGACAACCATTGTTGTGAGTTTTCCTGCATCAACTCCAGAAGAAGAAGGTGAGCAGGCGGCAAAGACGAAGCGCTTTGTCGAAAAAGCACAGAAGATGTTTCCCGTACCTGCGTGGGTGCTGTTTGATGAGTACGGTACGAGCCAGGAGGCAGTTGAGCATCAGCGACAGGTAAAAAGGCAGCACTTGAGCAAGGAATCAAAGCATCAATCGCATTCGCTTGCCGCCGCGTTTTTGTTGCAGCGGTACCTAGAGGCCACTCGGAAATGAATAAAATGCGAGTAGCGCGACTAAGCGAAGAATTGATTGCCACCCAACCTTCGCCGGTATAATCCTTAGCCGGGTGACTACGGTGGGCAGGCTGCCCTAAAGGGCTCGCAATGACAACATCGCAAGTGCCAGGCAGGTACGTCATCGCGAATCCGAACGAAGTGAGCGATGTGGCGATCCATTTTTACCACCAAATTTTCGGAGAGCTTTTTATTTTTTTCACTCTTCACAAATGTCTTTACTCAAGCGGAGTCCTGTTCTTAGTCTAGGGCCTCATATGCTCATATCGTTTTTGCGGTGTGGGCATTGGTTTTTTAGATGGGTCCCCAAGGACTATAGAAGGATTGAGTATGAAGTGTCCGAAATGTACTGGCATGATGGTAATGCAGTCTTTTTTTAATCAGTCAGTCAACTTTGAGGGGTGGAAATGTTTAAATTGTGGTAATGTGATAGAGAAAAAAAAGGTTACCATAAAAACTGACGTGTTTGGGGCCTTCTATCAGCGCCAAAAAGTGAAAGATGAAAACAACTAATAAACCAATACTCCTTTGTGTTAATGACACCTATCAGGATTTGCAGATCGGCCTTTTTCAGGGCGAGCATCTGCTTGATCACCATGAACAGGCACAGGCGCGGTGTAGCGTAGAGCTGCTGCCCGCCCTTGATATTCTTCTCAAAAAACATTCTTTAACGTTGTCTGACGTAACCTATCTTGCGGTTGCGCAGGGCCCCGGCTCATTTCATAGTTTGCGTGCGCTGCTTGCAACCGTAAACGGCATAGCTGCAGCCTCTGGCGTGCCACTTATTGGTATTGATATGCTTGATGTGTATCAGGATTGCTTGGCGGCGCGCACCGGAGAGGGTGGCTCGCCCATTGGATGCGTGGTGCTTAATGCGTACAACAACGAAGTTTTTTATCGCTTTATCATCAATAGTGTCGTGGACAATCATCTGGTGCCCGGTCCATCTGGTGCTGCTTATGCAACTATCGATGCCGTGCATGCAGCACTTCTTATGTGTCAGCAGCGGCATCGCGATCGGATTGCTCTGATTGGTTCTGATCAAGTCCTCTGTGCTGCTGTTGGGCGTGAGTTGCCGGCGGTGTATCAGCAGGTGTCTACGCAAGAGCTCTTGTCATGCATGGTCAAACGCGCCATGTCTGCCATTGCAGAAAACAACCATACGGGTGAGTTGCAGCCGCTGTATCTTAAAAAGACGACGTATCGTCGTCTGGACGAAAAACGTTCAGAAGGCCAAGGGCCACGCACGTAGCCTCTTGGGTGCGCAAAATAGTTGAAGTAAGGCGATAGAAGGTGGTGCCTTGAGCAGTCAGGTGCTGCAGCTCTTGCTCGGTAAAGCCTCCCTCTGGGCCAATAAAAACACATACTTCTGGTGCACTAATCAGTGCAGCGTCGTGTACATACTCATGCATAGTATGCGTGCTTGCTGCGTCAAAGCCGATGCGCACGCTCGGTGGTTGTTTGCTCAGGTCAGTAAGGCGGATTGGGTTGAGTAGCTGGGGAATCCGTGGGTTTTTTGCTTGTTCTGCTGCGGCGGTGATAAGGGTGCGCAGACGCTCAGGCTCTCGCTCATGCAACCATCCCCGACGACTTTTTTCTGTAATCAGTGGCGCAATGGCATGAGCTCCAGTGACCGTGGCATGGTGGACCGCCTCTTCAAATGATTCTTTTTTGAGCAAGCCGATAGCGGCAGTTATTTTTTGCGGGGCCGGGGCAATGCGCGTGACGGTTTGCAGCATACCAGTGATCAGGTGCTTTGGTCGTGGTGATGCGGTTAGAGTAAGGGTTGCGACGTGTGCATCTGAGAAGAGCTGTACGTGCTCGCCAGGGCGCAAACGCAGGACCGTGTATACGCGATGAGCAAGGTCTGGTGATGCCAGGGAAAATGAGGGCGCAGTAGCAAGAGCGTCATCAAGTGATAGCCCTGCATAGAGGAAAAAGAGATGAGCAGAGGACATGATGGCGGCGCAATGGCTTAAGATGCGGCTTGTTGGGGCTGCGCGGCCGCTTTTTTATCGGCGCCGATAGCATCTTTTACGTGCTTTTTAAGGGCTTCGAGGTTGCGAGGAATTCTGTTATACCGACGATACATAAGGTAGGCCGTCAAAAGCGTCGCTAGGCCGGCGCCGGCGCCTATGATTTTTTTCTTATGTTTGCGCCAAAAGGGTTTTACCCCCATCATCCATATGCCTTTGGCGGCAAGTTGCATTTTTTGCCACCTGGTTAGTGGGGCCATGGCTTCTTCCTCTTCTTCTTCCTCTTCGTATTCGTCCTCAGGCGCAATGACTGGTTGATAGCTTGTTTTTTGCTCGCCGATAGTTGCCGGGTGTGTTGCTGGATAGTTTTGCTCGGGGGCTGTGCTGGTGTCACTAGGTGCTGCAATGCCGTGTAGGCATAGCAGGCATAGTATAAAGAGGATTGATTGGCGGTATGCCGGAATCTTGATGAACATAGGTAGATTCTTTCTCCTGATTATTGTTTTTCATTATAGTAAAACAAATAAGAGTAATGAATGAAGGATAGCAAAAAGGAAAAATCGCGTAAAAGAATATAGGGTAAATTCATGAAAAGTGGAAGAATAAAGCTGAATATATGTGCGATGTATCTGGCAGGTATTTTGATGCCGACTGCGTGTCTTGAGGCGCGTACCGTACAGTCCATAGCAAATGAAGTATGGAATGCAGAAAATCCGGTGCAGCTAGCGCCAACGACCCCGGTTGCCGCGCCGTTAGCTGCAGTCCAGTTGCCGGCTATTACCTTGACGACTCCTGGCACGATTTTTGCCATGTTTAATCCTGCCACTACCTTTGGCGCGCTTACTAATATTGCTGCCATTAAAAAAGAGCAACAAGCCATGAAGGCAGCCGTTGACCAGCAGCTCCAGTCGGTAATGCAAAACAAAACATATTGTCCGGATGCTTCAGTGTGGCCAGCGCTGCGTGATTATATTGTTAAATATACGCCGTTGCAGACCTCATTTAGTTCCTCATTTACCACAAAAATATCCCTGATTGGCCAAACCACATACACGGATGCACAAGCTACATTGGCAAGTAAAAAGGCTACGTATATGCAAAAAGCCCAGGCATATATGCAGAAAACAGGCGCAATACCTACGTTTGCCGCAGATCAAGCAGCTGCTGCAAATAACCCGGGAAAATTTAACGCCGATTTGCAGGCTGCGGGGTTGATGTCATATTGGACCGCGTATCAACAAGCTGCGTTGACCGTTGCGCAAATGCAAACAGCTGGTCAGCAGGCATGGGCCTCATTGCTTGCACGCTATCCATCAGCGAACATTCAGGGCATTTTCCAGACGTACCAGAGCTTGTACGCGCACATTGATGCGGTGGCAAATAGCCGTGTTGCTGCGCTGAGCTCAGCGACGGCACAAGCCGCGCTTGCGGCGCAAAATGTGGCAAATGCCAGTGCGCGGTATAATGGGTCAACTGTGGCTTCGTAATTCCTGTATTTTATCTAAAATAGTTTTATCTTCTGGCGCAAGGCGGTGATACCGCTCATACGCAGTCAGTGCAGCAGCCGTGTTTTTTTGTTGTTCCTCAAGAGAGCCCAGTAGAAAAAACCCCTTGGCAAAAAGTGGATTGCAGGTGATGCATTGCTGCGCTGCAGCGTACGCGGCAGCTGTGTCTTTGGTGTAGTGGAGTTTTGCTTTTAAAAAATGGAATAAATGGTGCTTACCTGCAAGCTCATTTTTTTTCAAGGCGCGGTCGATGACGGCGTGTGCTTTTTCATGTTCATTCGTTTTTCCATAGGCGATCGTGGCAAAATATTCAAAGCGATTTTCTGTTGGGTAGTGGGCCATAAGTTTTTCAAAAAGTGCTGCCGCTTCATCATTCATGTCATGCATCAGGTAGGTTTGAGCGAGCAGAAATGCACTTTCTTTTTGTTCTTCTTTGGCAGGGTCAATGACTGATGCGTGAGCCAGAATGGTAGCATACTCTTTTTTTGCAAAGGCAAGATGCAGGCTTGCATGCATGAGCGCGGGGTCGTTTATGAGCACCTTGTTGAGTCTTTGATAGGTTGACGTTGCTGCGCTATGTGCTCCGGCAAGGTGTTCATATGCTCCTTTCAGGCACGTAAAGAAATAGTGTGTTCGCGCATCATGCATTATATGATCTGCAGGGAGCATGATAGCTTTATCAGCAGAGATGCTGTGGGCGGAAGTAAGAATAAGGCAGGTTATTAGGTAGGTTTTTTTCATGTGGTCGTGCGCTCCTTGCAGGTACCATAAAACGCTGCAAGGGCATCACGCAATTCTTTGTTGTTAATCGTATTTAAATGAGCCGTTTCAGCTGGCGAGAGAAGTGGCTTTCTGTGTGGTACTTGTGTTGGCGACTGTTTCTTGTGCGGGCTAGTATTTGTTGGTCGATATCCTTGCGCGCGAAAGGTAATTTTGATGATGCGCGGCTCGCCGATAGCAGTGTTGATTTTTTCGCGAATGAGATCGCTTAATAGGAGCAATTCTTGTGCAAGGCTTGGGTGTGCGACCGCAAGAACGACCGCGGTGTCATCAATGCGCTGCAGCACAACTTTGTGTGCGAGTGGTCCTAGAATTGCGGCCCAGTCTTGCAGGATTTTTATTTTCCAGCTTTGTTCGCTTGGCAAAATATGTGCAAGTACAGAAATAATGTGTTGAGCCATATCTTTTCAATTTTTTAAAACTGATGGTCGTAAGTATAAGGAGCAAAAGAGTTCTTGTATACCGCACCCGCCGGAGCATGCGGGCAAATGATCGTTGACACTTTTTGGTTCTTGTTGGACAATGCTGCCTGAACGCAACAGTCGTTTTAAATTTAGGTTCGTTGTTGCCGTGCTTCCCAGTTAGAAAGGAATTCTACGTATGAACAAAAAATATCTCGTGCTCCCTCTTCTCGTGGCGTGTAGTGGCGTAACGAGCATGATGCGTGCCGACTCGCTTACCAGTGCGCTGCATCAAGAGCTTGACAGAATTGAAGCAGAGGCGCAAAAGACAGCGTTGCCTAAGCCAAAGAAAAATGACACTAAAAAATCTGATGAGCCGTCGCTGGTGTTTAAGGGCGAGAACGATATTAAAATGACGCTCAATGGTCAAATGCGTATTGATGCGGTACGGCAGTGGAATACAGAAACACTCAATAGTGCTGGTGGTCTTGATCGTGCGAGCGCCATGAATGGTCGCCTTGAGCTTGCTCCGTCGCTTTCGTACGGCGAAGAGAAATATAAAACGCCAGCAATTGAATGTACGGTCAAAATACGTCAACAGTATCAAGCGGGACGCTTTGACAAAGTTATTGGTACCAACCCATCAACGGTCCGTGTGACCGATGCGGTTCTCGAAGTGCCTGGCGCGAGTATCAACGCAACTTTGCCGTGGGTGAAGAATGCTTTTGTAAAATTATATTTAAATTCTTTGGCAAGCAAAGAGATGGCTACTAATCATTTCTTGAAAGTTGGTTTGTTTGAATATGCCCTGGGGCGCGGTATAGCGTATGGTGAGTCATATGGTACGCCAAAAAAATATTTGGGTATTTACAGTGGCTCTAATAACTTTGCACCGTTTGGTGTGCTTCTGAGTGGTGAGTTGGTAAAAAAAGCTCTTGAATACGAGTTGTATTTTGCCCGTATGGAAGAAAAGTCAGCAGACTTTAAGCAAACGAGTGCGCGCACCAAGACACATGTGGTGAATAATCGTCAGTACGGTGCTGCAGGTGCTGGTATATCTAATGATGTCTTTGCCGGTACTCTTAAGAGCACCGTCGAATCTGATCGTCTTGGCACGATGAAGAATTATCTCTTTGCTATGTATAACAAGGCGCTTGATCAAAAAGTAGAAATGATTAATGACTCTTCGAGCAAGTTGGTGACCCTGGGCACTGGCTTTGATTACGAAAAAGGCAACTTTGAATTTGGCGGTGAAATTGCGTTCAATGCTGGTGCAGAATATTTGTATAACATCGATCGCAACGTCGTGACGCTTGCAAGTGGTACGCCGTACGGCGAACAAAACGTTGTTCGTACCTACAATAAAGTTAATATGAAGTCTGCGACAGATGCGTTGCGTGACGGCAAGCCAGCGCCGATTGTTGCCGGTGTACAAAGTGCGGTTAATGCGTATGCGGGTAACGTTAATGGTGCAACAATCCCATCGGCAACTATCTCAAGTCCAAGCTTGATGGTAAACGCGGCTGGTGATGGCACTGGCGGCGCCGTGACTTCGGGTGGCACTGCGGAAGGTATTGCTGATTATACTTTGGCAAACAGCTCAACCCGCTATCGTCCGGCATACAGAAATAATTATCGTGGATGGATGGGCGTGCTCGATGGTTCGTACAACTGGAAGCCAGCAAATCTGAAATTGAGTGCTGCTCTTGGCTATGCATCTGGTGATAGCAATCCTCACAGTGCTGCGCGTGAAGCAAATCCTGATCAAGTCGTGAACTACCATGGCTTTGTGGGTATTAATGAGAATTATGCCGGCAAGCGCGTAAAGAGTGTTCTTGCTCTTGATGCGCGTAAGATGCAAACACCGCTGACTGCCGATCCTTACGAGCGCCAACTCTTTGATAACTCCTTTACTGATATGTACTTTATGGGTGTTGGCTCTGTGTGGAAGTGTACCAAGCGTGATCTTGAGCTTGGCATGAATGCGCTTGCTTTCTTTAAGGATAAGCGTTCATGGGCTGTGGTCTTTGACCCAGTAAACAGCACTGCGGCATTTGGAACTCGGTACGCACGTCGCTTCTTGGGTGTTGAACTCAATGTGATTGCAAATTGGAAGCTGCTGCCTGGTTTGAGCTTGATTGGTGAATGCGCTGTCTTCTTGCCAGGCCCATTCTATGTCGATGTAAAAGGCTTGCCGCTGGATGGCTCGGTTGTTGGTGTTATTAAGCAGCAAGACCCAACGGATTTGATGGGTAATACGAGCAGCGCGTACTACAACGACGCGGTACCACGCTTGGGTAATGACCCACAAGTTGCGGTGAACGTTGCGTTGCAATATAAGTTCTAAATTGTAGTTGCGCTCGAGCAAAAGAGCGTTATAATCAAAGCGTCCCTCGTGAAGAGCTCTGTTAAAGGAGTTCTCACGGGGGTTTTTTATTGTCTAGGAAAAGAGGATTGGTTGAGTAATGAGAATAATTTGTATGCTTGGTGTCTTTAGTGCATTTCTTGCTGGCGGGGTGGTTGCTACTGAGCATGCTTCGTCGCCTGACCTGACATCAGAAGAGTGGCTGGCGGCGCTTGGGCGCTTTACTTCCTCGTGTTATGTATGGTCTGCTGATGAGGCTTGCCGTGTGGCGAGTGATTTTTTGAGCCTTGATGCGACATGGCTCTATATTACGGTGTATTGTGGCCTTCAAATGAACAGCTTTTTAGTCAGAAGAGTGAATGGCCGTATTGAGTGTGAGTGCGATATAACTTTGCATCCTGTTGGCGGTAAAAAGCTTGCTACCACGATAGGCTCAAGCAAAACTTTTGATGAAATGCTTGCAGATATAGTCATGCCGGCTGGCTACTACTCTGCGTTTCTTGATTACATAGTGCGTTTCTGTGATTGCCTAGCTCATGTGCCTGGTTTTTCATCTAGTGCGGCCCTTGCCTTGTTGTGTCCGCGGTGCAGTGCCAGTGAAAGAAACATTATTACTGCATTTCAAAAACTGTATGCCGAAACGACGTATGAAAAGCGTACTCTGTCTATTGTCTCGCCTAGTGGAGAAACACTGTCACTTGATGTGCGCAAGGATGAGCGCAATCGATTAGTGTTTCAGCCCAATGCGCATACAGAGTGTCACTTGCGTGTGCGAACGCCAGCACATGTGTTGCGACTTCGTAGAGCTGAGGGTGTCTTACGTCTTCAGTAAGTGCCGTGTGTACCGGGAGCCCTGTTCTATGACCTTCTTTTTTGTGGGGAAAGTTGCTACGCTGCGAGCCTCTTTTTTTAATATTATTAGCTGCGAGAGGCTGCATTCATGAGTCGTGCAACGCAAAGACATCACTGCCACACTATTTCGGAACAATTGGTTGGAACATCGGTCGTCATCAACGGCTGGGTCAATCGTCGTCGTGATCATGGCGGAGTGATTTTTATCGATGCGCGTGATCGCAGCGGTATCGTGCAGCTTGTGTTTAATCCAGCATCTACGCCGGCAGCAGTGATGGAGCAGTCGCATGCGCTGCGTAATGAATATGTGATTGAGGTGCGTGGCACTGTGGTTATGCGCGCGCCAGAAGCCGTCAACGAAAAAATTGCGACCGGTCGTGTGGAGATTGTGGTGCAGGAATTAATCGTCCTTAACACAGCAAAACCGCTTCCGTTTCAGCTTGATGATGCAGAGCAGGTTGATGAAGAACTGCGTCTGCGGTATCGATATCTTGATATGCGCCGCGAAAAAATGCAGCGGTATATGAAGCTGCGTCACGAGGTGGTGTTTGCTATGCGCGAAGCACTGCACATGCAAGGCTTTTACGAAATTGAAACGCCGATACTTTCTAAGAGTACGCCAGAAGGCGCGCGTGATTTTTTGGTGCCTTCTCGCTTGCAGCCGGGCCATTTTTACGCCCTGCCTCAGTCGCCACAGCTGTACAAGCAGCTTCTTATGATGGGCGGCATGGAAAAGTATTTTCAAATTGCACGCTGTTTTCGTGATGAAGATATGCGGGCAAATCGTCAACTTGAGTTTACTCAAGTCGATCTTGAAATGTCGTTTGTTGAAGAGCGCGATGTGCAGGTGTTTGTTGAGAACATGGTGCGTCACGTGTTTCAAAAAGTATTTGCACGCACCCTGCCACCAGTGTTTGACGTGATGTCGTTTAAAGACGCATTTGCAGGGTATGGCAATGATAAGCCTGATCGTCGTTTTGAGATGTTGATTCATGACATTACGCCACTTTTTGCAGCAACAGAGCTCGGCTTTTTGCGCACTACGATTCACAACGGCGGTAAGGTTGGTGTGGTATGTGTTAAAAACCATACATTTAGTCGCTCGGAGCTTGAGCGTATTGTCTCGCTGACTATTAAAGATTTTGGCGCAAAGGGTTTGCTGTATATTCGCTTTGACGAGCAGGGTATGCCTGATTCGCCCGTCGCTAAGTATTTGGCGCCAGATTTCTTGGCACAAGTGCAGGCGCATGTACCGGGCGTCACGCACAAAGATACCTTGTTTGTGGTTGCCGCTGCGTACAAAGATGCCTGGACAGCGCTGGGCAGATTGCGCTTGTACCTTGGACAGTATTTGTCGCTGATTGATACCACGAAGCATGATTTGTTTTGGGTGACGGATTTTCCATTGTTTGAATGGGATGAAGAGCAAAAACGTTATTTTGCAACGCATCACCCGTTTACGTCGCCAAACAAGAATTGGCTTGAGCAACAACCGGGTGAGATGACGGCCCGCGCATAAAAAC
>Ga0214923_10003609_pt1 | contig 19297 bp, 20 predicted proteins | sample LL1510_MetaG_FD_177993 | JGI IMG/M metagenome (GOLD analysis project Ga0214923, IMG submission 177993) | Freshwater microbial communities from Lake Lanier, Atlanta, Georgia, United States - LL-1510 | ecosystem: Environmental > Aquatic > Freshwater > Lake | place: USA: Georgia | collected...
ACCGATTCAATCAAGCCACTCGCATTCACCCGCGTGGCGGTGGTCGCTCGCGTCACCGTGAACTGATCGAAGTCACCAGCCTCAACCGTTGGCGTTGGGATCTGCGTGTACACAGCACCTGGCTTGACAAACTGCGGCACGATCAACACCGAAGGGACTGCACCTACACCCGCCCGGTATAGCTCATCACCCCTGGCAATCAAGCATGGGTTATCATCGGGGGTAGCACCATCCGCCTTGCTATTTACCAAAGCTTGGTAGTACAGCGACTTGTATGCCGCGCCTTGGAATTTCTGCACGGCAGGTATGGCGTAGCCTACAATCATTCGCTGTATGCCAACAAATTGCCCGCAGCCACCGTCACCGCCTTAATCGTCAAGCCTTGTGGCGCTCTTACGATCATGCCCGTCTGCCATTGGAATGAACTCGTGAATCCTAGCAATGTCAGCAAGTTGCGATCTAACTCATCCGTCAGCGTGCTGATAGTGGTGGATGGTAAATTGATCACGATGAACTTGATCCTCTGAGAGGTCAGCGATGCTGCACTCGCCCCCGTGCCTGTGTTACCAACGACCCTAATGTTAAGGCCATCGGTCATCATGTCCTGCGATACTGTACTCATATTGTTGTTTTTTAGAAATATACTTTATGTCGGAATTTCACAAACGGAATGCCCCCACGGGATGTCAAAATTTAAAGCCGCAGTCCACCCCGCGACCTTGTCATCCCTCGCCTCCACAAATCGCGTTAAGCTCACACTATCCTGAAGCGTCCAGGTCACCGACGGATCATTGGTCAGCGATGCAATAAAGTCCTGGGCCGTGCGCAACTGATCACTCAATACCTCGTCTTCATTATCCGTCCATCTGATCACCACGCTTCCGGTCACCGTCGTGTCCAGGTTGCGCAGATCTTCAACGCGGTCCATCCAGTAGCACTGCACGGTCAAGGTGATCATCCCTCTCCCTGCTTGAGCGCTCAGCACGTCGGCAAATACCAATGGATAGGCGATTCGATCTCTATCGCTGGTCCTTAGGTTGATTACATTGTCCGTCCCGATGGCGATCGGATCTCCGGTCCCGAAGCTGTTGACCTGCGGATGATTGACAGCCCTGGTCATTAGCGCATTCTTGATGCTTACCCACATATTTCTGCAGTTTTATAACGTTGTTTTTGTGCGCTCCCATCTTAGCAGTTATCGCATCCGTACCATCCTTCATCGCGGTAGCCGTATGGCATATCCAAGCCAATGCCGCGCATCCTGTACCCACGATCCAGCACCATGCCGGTGCGGTAGTTCTGCGCATTCGGATAGATCGTGTCAATGGCTACCGTTGGGCTATTGAATAGCGGATAGTCGGTGCGGTTCTCCATCAAGTACCTGGTGATCCTCTCGCTGTACCACTCTGCATCGCTCTTGGTTCTATCCATCAGCCGGGTGATTTCATCCACATTCATCGGCTGGCTTTCCGTGCTATTTCTGCGGTCCATGCCTTTGTTCATGTACTTAAACGCCAAGACCATCGGCAGTTCAAATTGCAGCCACTGTACTAGTGCCGGTTGGATGTAGTCCTCAAGCAGCGTTTGGTTTAACGCGCTCACCGTGCTGGCGATGATCTGCGCTTTGATTTGATTGTACAGCGGCGATCCAACAATCGGTTGAATGCGCATCTCCTGTACTTTGATCAGCGTTGGCCGGATCATCGTGTAGCTGACGTTCTCGTTGACGATGCTGTTATCAAGCAGCGTTTGTTCGGATATGAATAGTGCCTTGCTCATCTGACTGCAGTTATTGTGTTGCCCTTTCTAATGACGCTGATCTGCTCCCACACGTGGCGGCACTGCGGCGTGCGGATGTCCGCAGGTCCAGGTTGCCTATACCATCCACCCCGGCGCGACCAAACGCTGTACCCCATGATCTGACTGATTTGGTTGATCTCCTCACGCGTGTACACCTTGCCAGCCGCCGCCATGTCCAGCATGATCTTGCAGAACTCCCGGCTAGTGCCTTTATCCGCATTGCTGAATCCATCCGCCCAGGCGTATCTATACCTCATCTCGATCACCACATCTTTAGCCGGTGCTGGCTCATTCTCCTTCCGGATGATGTCAATGGTGCGCCTGATCGGATAGCGTCCCTTCTCAATCAGATATGCCACTCTTTTGCGTATGCGGTTCTCGCTCACTTTGAACTCCCTGGCCATCTCCTCAACAGTCGCATCCAGGTGACGCTTCCGGTACTTGATGATCTTGTCATCCAGTTCCATTTCTTCCTCACTAAGCGCCGCAAATGCCTGATCACGATTGCGGTCTAGATCCTGATCCAAATGACCGGTCATGTGCAAATGCTGGCTGTGCAGCTCAATATATTCGCTTGCCTGGCTGCCGAAGGTGGACGCTAAGCGATGCAGGATCTCGCCCTCCTCATGCCCCCAGTGGCTGTATGCATCTTCATCATCCGCACTGAACTCCTGCTCATTCACGCCCAGGAATGCGTCAATCTGCTCCGCCGTCAATCCGAAGCCAGCACCCAACATCGTGCGTGCCTGCTCCATGCTGATCTTGCCCTGTCCGTAGTGGCGCACTATCCGCATCAGGTTCTGATACTGCCGGCCGGATAGCGTGCGTATTGCCTCGTTTATAGGCTCGCTAGCGGCCTCAATTTCCGCTTGTGGCTCATCCACCTGCCCCGCTGTTTTCAGTGGCTCTAAGCCCGCCTTTTCGCGTAATTCGTCAGGCGTCATGATCTGCAGGAGTGCCGTTTCGCTCAGCTGCTCAGTGATCGGCTCAACTGGCATCAACGTCAATCCTTCAATGCCGTTAAATGACGCTAGGTAGTTGATGTTGCGCTCCACACGCTTCACACGGTCATCGACGTAGGTGTTTTTGAACAGCTCAAACGCTTCGACTAGTTCCTTCCTGCCACCCAACTGCCCTTCGGTCTTCACGCCGAACAGCATCGGGTTGGTGACGCGATGGCTGATGAAAATCTCTTGCTGCACCGTCTTATTCAACACCTCGAACTGCTTGTCCATGTCACTGGGCGTCAATGGCAGCATGGTTGGTGCTTTGTTGGCATCGTCGTTGAAGGTGACCACAAAGCGACCGGCATTGTCGGTGCCGCTAAACTTCCGCTTGATCTGCCGCTCGATGTCCACTTGCTCCTCCGGCGTCGGGATGCCGTTGTTGAAGTTGATCAGATAGCCACCCCAGAAGTTGTTGCGCAGGTTGTTGTTGTGGAAGTTGGCGATCTCCACGTCCGCTTCAATCCACGCCAAGCCACCAAGGTACTCAGGCAATGGGTAGTATTTGACGCCTGCCGAATAGCACCGGTAGTAGTATAGTTGCTTGCCGATCCTGTTCTCCGGATCAAATGCCGGGATGCGCTCGATGTCCTCGACCTTGGGAAATTGACGTATCATCTCCTCGTTGTACCAATCGGCGATTTGAAACATCTTTTCCTTCTTGTCTACCCTCACTTTTTCAAATGCCACGTGTTCCATCCGGGCAATGGTGCCACCACGCGACCAGGTGATGGCGATGGCCATGCCGTTGTACAGCTCGAAGTCCAGCACCAACTTCTGCGTCAGGTCGTTTAGATCGTCCTGCTCATTAGCATCTGCGATGAACTTCTCTTGCAGCGCCCTTGTCTCTAGCGTTCCCTTCTCATCACCCTGCCAGCCGCCACCAATGATGTAGCTGACCTTGCCATTGACGATTGCGTTGTGCTTGGAAGACCTGCGGTACATGTTCAGCAGGTAGTACGGATATTCGTTTTCCAAGCCGTAACCTATGTAGTCGTAGCCTTGCTGCTCGACCATTACTGGCACTTTGTGTGCGAATCCTGGCCAAGCAAAAAAGCGCTGTTGTCCTTTTTTATTGATAGACGGCATAGTCGATAGTGTTGTTTTGTGCTATGTATGTTTCGGTGGCAGGCTCGATGTATGCAAGCCCTGTTTCGACCACTCTTGGCGTTCCCATTAGGAAGCGGCGCATCGCCCTTGTGTGGCGGTTGGTGTTGCTTTTCAGATGAGAGGAATTACTGCCGTTATTGAAGTTGATAGTGATGGCCCTATTTGCATCCTGTTGCGTTGACGACCAATAGATGTGATTTGCGAAGTTACCGAAGCCGTTAGCCGCAAGTCGAGTGTACATCTGCGCTAATTCCTGTTCACTCGGCAGAAACCAATCGCTATACCCGTTCAGTACTAATTCATCGCAAATCCTCGCGCTTATACCCTCTGTGGTGCAATCCGTAACGATTCTATCGGTGTTTGTCAATCCTGTGCCAACTGCACTCAATGTCCCATCAATTTCAATACCCTGACACCCCCAAGGCTCTTTATCGCTTTGGTCTGCCGCAGAACTGATGTAGGCATAGCCGCTATCTTCAAACACGAACAAACCACCGCCAAGCGCATCACCTGCCTCGTAGCCGTTAGCATCTTGCAAGACCTCGTATTTGTACTGCCCCTTCTCAAGCGCACCCAACGTAAACGTGAAGCGGTCATAGCGCTCTTCATAACTACTCGCGTTGCTACTCGCGTCAATGTACACCACCGTGCTGGTGTTCTTGGCGATGTTGGTCAGTATCAACTTGTAGATGGTAGCGTTGGTTGCGCGCTCCGTCCACGTGACGTTGATAGTGTTGCTTTGGCTAGCTTTCAGGTATAGCATATACGTGTAAATATACCTTCACCCGCGATTTCCCAATTTCCTATACAACTCGGCACGTCGCTTGGTTGTCTCAACAATATCAAACTGCTTCCTCACATCCTGGCTGAGCTGACCGGCCAACGCCCGTCGTGTCTCAGGCTCGTTTGTCAGCATCCTGATTGCTTTATACCACCCGCTCTTGTTCTTGTTGTACGGGATGACAACAGCATTCTCCATGTGTCGCACTACATCGGTGTATGGCGCTTTCTCCGAGCAGATCATAGCCTTGCCCATCCATCCTGCTTCGATAATCTTTAACTCGCTCTTAAGGCCGTTAAATAGCGTATCACGCAATGGTGCCAATGCCACATTCACAAAGTTGTAACCACCGACGTAGCTGTAGATGTCCGCGGCCTGGATCCTGCCGTAGTTGGGATTGCGACCATTGAAGCGGAAGATGCGCTCATAATCCGTGTAGACGGGGTTGTTGTCATTCCAGCCGCCTAGGTATAGTTTGTACCTGCCGTCCAATTCCCTGTCTCCTTCCAGCTTGCCCATTGAATCATACAGCATTTCAATATCCTCAGTGTGCTGAGCGCCACCAAACCAGCCGAACTTCACCAGTTCTTTTTCCATCTCCAATTCAGGAACTGGCGTGAACTGCTTGTAAGGCTCGTATGGAATATTGGGTAATATCGTGACCTGGTTATTCAACTTACGCACGTATGCGGCCAAATGCTCAGTCGTGCAGGTGACGTGATCGGCAAGGCGGATTGTCTCACGGATCATGTCGGGTGTCTTGTTCTTCAGGTACATCTGATAGTAGATATGACCCGTGCCAAGCTCCCAATAGTCATCCATGTCCAGGATGATCTTTGCGCCATTGCTGGTCAGCGCTTTGTGGACTTTCTGCACCTGCTCAATGGTACCCTGCACCCACGTGCGGTTGAACAGGAATAGGTCAATCGTCTGCAGTTGCTCGTCGCTAATGGTGCCAATGTTTTCGACGCTGACGAAGTCAAACTCAGGGTAGTTATCGCTGACCGCCGCATTCGGCATTTCAAGGCGATAGAACGAACAGCCGGTAGGGTGCGCGTTGTAAACGATGCATATTTTCATTGTGCAGATTTAAGGGTTTGTGTTGTGCAAAAATAAGAAAGCCGGCGCAACCCTTAATGCACCGGCTTCCACCCAAACGAAACTACAACAACTATGATCCGCTAATCTGCGAGGTACTTGTTATACCACTCAGCAATGTTCCGCTCACCAGGTACATTGGCTCCGTCTCCATCCCGGTCAGCGTTATGTCATATCCTGAACGATCCCCAAACGCCGTGCCAGTTTGTGCTGTTCCTGCGCTCATGTCACATCCATTGGCCGCACCAAGCAACCAATAGCGATCGTTCTGGTCTCTCACGATTGCCAGCACCCTATTGCGTGCTAACAACCTCAACTCGTTACGTACAGCGACCTGCAGTTTGTTGATGATGAACTGCACATCCTGTTGGTAGAACACCGTGCCATTTTCCAAGCTGACGTTTGCCGTCTCGGTCATTTGGCTGGTTGCTTTGGTCAGGTCGTATTCGTAGAACGACGTGTTGTAGCCGGTGAATGCAGTCACCGTGCCACTGCCATTCGTTGTAACCGTGCCTGTTGCGTTGAGGACCGCAATGCGGACCTCTTTGATGCCACCTGCCGCATCCCTGCAGCCAAGTGTATATCCGGTGGTTAGTCCGCAGCTCATACTTACGCTAATTTCCAGTCAACGATAAACTCAGGATAGGCGAATTGCACACCCGCTTTGAATGCGGCTTGGAATCGCACCTCGTCATTGTCACGGCTGTGCCAGATGCTGAACTGCTCCTCATCGCTCAGCAAGTCCGTGCCGTAGAACAAATTGTTCAGGTAAGTGGTCACAATTCGGTTAGTCGAATTCAGTCCATTCACGGCAACCACTTTGATGTTGGTGCCTGGGAAGAATTGCTCGCCTGTCTGCATGCCCTCAGCGGTGTAGTGGAAGTTACCAGTTCCCGATCCTACGTTGATAAATGCGTTCATCATCAAGCGGAAGGTGTCCCAGCCGCAGAATGCAACCAAGTCCTCACGGTTCAAAACTTCAACAGGTACGCGGGTGTAGATCTGCTGGAAGATGCCGATCACGTTGGAAGCATTGATCGAGCCTGAAATTGCCGAAGTGTTGCCACTGACAACCGTTGCAGATGCCGCGTTCAACAACGTGTTAAAACCATCAAACTTGTTAGTTTGGATGTTGCTGTTCGACGTTGCAGTGTTACCCTGCCAAATTGCAGTCTCAAGTGCAGCGGCGATCTTGGCAGCCTTCTGCTCGCTGTACGCCTGCTCGAATGGAACGCCAGTGTAATTACTACCTGCCGTCAACTGCGTCTGCATCCAATAGCTCTCAAGCGAGCGTGGGCAAATCGCCTCTTGTACTTTCACAGCGCCAACGGTCAGCGTGCGAGCGCTGAAGGTAGTCGTGCCGGAAGGATTCCATCCACACGATGTTCCCGCGATGAATGGTGAGTCGGTGTCCATCAAGTTCAGGTTGGCAGCACTCTTGATGCCGACCTGCTTTTGGATCATGGAAGCGGTCTTCGCGCTGAAGACGGCTTTGGTTATCAACGGCAGACGCTGTTGGTCCGTGTACGTTGATAAACTTGATAATGAATAGGCCATATTTTTGGTTTAAATTGTTTTTTTAAGTTCTTGAATTGTCTTGACTAGTGCGCTGAAGTTCTCCTCTTTGCGAATCTTTTGGCTTGCAATAACGCCCGGAAGCGTTGGCGCCGCTGGTGCCGTTGGCTGCTCGCTCACTTTATCCACGATGTCCACCATCGTCTCCATGTGCGATGCCATTGCCTCCATCTTCTTACGCTGCGATCCTAGCTCGGTCATCGCTGCCTTCAACTCATCCATGATGGCTTGCAAGTGCTTAGCGACGATTTCCGTCACCACTTCTGGCGTCATCGTTGGATAGGCATCGGCGATCTCACTCACTACTTCGGTGGCAACTTCCGGCGTGATTTCGGCTTGAACTTCAACTGCTGCAGGTGCTTCTGCAGTCAGCGGCGTCACCTCGGTGATCTGCCCGCCTACGGTCACCACGCTACCCACGTCCGGGATGGTGTGGGTGCCGTCAGGTGCTGGGATGACTTGATCTTCAGCAATCACGTATACTGGTGTGCCAACTACCAACTCACCATCTACGCGCACAACAGTTCCGTCCTCAAGCGTATAGTCAGCGAAGGCTTGTGGTGCTTGTCCACTGAACTTCCGCAGTTCAGATCGCAGCACGTCTATTGCGTTCTTCAAATTCATAATTTGGGTCTTTGATTGGAAATATACCTAGGGTTCAAATGTTGCAAAAAAGCAGTCAAATCTTTTGCTAGTGCCGTCATCTCCGCCTCTAACGTCCTGCGTGCTGGCATCATCCCGAACACGCCCTCCACGCTGAATCCTGTGAACTGGTCGCGCTCTTCCCACACTTTGTCGTTCTCGACTTTGAACGACCCAAACCAACTGCCGTCCTTTGCATCCTCGTAGCCATTAGGTGGATTCACCCCGCGCTCGCGGTCAATCAGGTAGCTCTCAAACATGTACACGCCGTCTAGTTGTTGGCTGTGTTCAGCATTGACGTTGTGTTGGTTGTTCTGCTTGAAGTAGCGCTGCACAATCTTGCGGATGGTGGGCGCGTCAAAGACCACGTAATATTCGCCGTAGGTTTCATCGCTGCGGAAGATCGGTGTGTCAGCCATGATCAGCGGACCGGTCAGCACTCGCTTTTCGTTGGTTTCGCTGAATCGTTGCTTCTTGGCAAAGGCTTGGAATGGTCGCTCGATTGCCGGGAACTCCACCAGGGCAATGTAGTTGACGCCTTCGTCAACTTCATCGATGGTCATCTTGTAAATGGGATAGCTATCCTTCATGTTTGGAAATATACCTACACCCCTAAAGTTGCAAATTCGCCCATGCGTCTCAGCCGTGTTGATGTTTGCTGGATGTCGCGCTCCACGACGTATGCCCGGATGCCTCCATTCGACTGCCCTTGATTTTGTCCGAATCCGGTCAAATCCGTGGACTGCGGCGTGCCGAAGATCGGTGGCGCTCCGGGTGTTCCTGGGCCTGCACCTGAACTGTTCATTGCTGGTGCGCTTCCGCCTCCACTGACCGGGCTAGTAGCACTTTGGAACTGCTGCTCTGAAATCTTTTTCACCTGCACCAATGCCGCTGCCGCTGCGAAGCCAGCCAAGATGAAGTTGAGTGGTGGTGGTGCGCTTGATAGCGCCTTTTGCACTGCCACTGCGCCGTCGATGATCGCAGTTCCCATCTGAGCCTTTTTGTTGATGTCAAACGCCCGCTTCTGCGCCTTTTCGCTTTTGCCGCTGAATAGTGAAACAATATCGGCGATTCCTTGCAGTGTTGCCTTCACCCTGTCCACGCGGCGTTGTGCGCGCGTGTCGCGCAATTTCTCTGCGGCCTCTTCCTCCGACAGCAGTTCTTTAACGCCTGCCCTTTTTATCGCAATTATCTCCTGATCACTTCTTACCGCCTTCTGATTCAGTATGTCGATGGCGTTGGTGAGTGTTTGATATAGGAAGCGCTCTTGACCTAAGACGGGCATGTATTGCTGCGTTATCCTTTCCGCAGTTTCCTGGACCTTTTGCGTTCTTTGATCCTGTACTTTATTCAGCTCAATCAACGCGATTTTGACTTTGTTGATGTCGCGTGCCACTTGCTTTTGCTGCTCTACCTCTAATTCGTTCAATTCCTTGCCTCGTGCGGCTTGCATCTCCATCAGCTGTTGCTCATTGGTCAGCATCGCCAGGCGCTCATTGTATAGCTGCCTTTTTAACTTATTCATCTCCTTCTCACTTTTCCCTGCCGCTTGTGCCGCCTCCAGCTGATCACGTTGCGCCAATGTCAACTCCGCCCTGCTGTCTAATCCTATCGTCCTAGCGCGTTCTAGTTCGTCGTTGTACTTCTTCTGCGCATCCGTCGCATCTTCAGTGGCATCCTTGGCTGAAAACAACTTCTGAGCTAGGACTCCCAATGCAACCACAACAGCGCCAATGCCAGTCGTGACCAATGCAATTTTGAACAACCGCAATGCACCAGTGCTAGCACCAATGGCCGCCGTGTATGCATTCTGCGCCGTGGTCATCAGCTTGGTGGTCAGCACCCCCCTGGCGTTGATCAACTCCGCCGCTTGCTGCACCCCCATCAGCAATGCCGTTGCTGACTGCACCTTGAGCAACACCCTCTGCAGATCTTCATTCTCATCGCCTAGCAAACCAGCAGCACCCTGAGCAATGGCCATCCCTGCCGCCAATCCCTGAGCCGCCTCGGTGACCATGGCTAGGCCTCTGCTTCCTGACTTGGCATAGGCGTCGATCGTTTTCTCCACACCTTCGATCTGCCCCTTTAGCTTGCCAGCCTCCGCGCTTAGTTGTTGAAACTCCTGCGACCCCTGTTCACCAGCGGCCACCAATTCCAGCATCCGCTTCTTGGTGTCGTTCAGCTGTTCTTCTAACGATTTGAGCGCAGGACCGGTGGCGTCCTCAGCGCTTACTTTGATGATGATGTCTTTCTCTTGTGCCATGTTTTAGCTTGATGGTGCTTCGGGTTCAGTGCCTGGTTCGTTTGGATAATTGCCGCTTGGATCATACGGTGGCTCGGGTCCTGTCCACGGCGCTTGGCTGATTGTCGTCGGCACAAACTCCGATAGGTTCAGAATGCGGCGCAGCGTCACCCGGCTCGGCTTCATCTGCCCAACCAGGTAGTCGCGGATCTCAATCAAGCGCCACAACACGCCTCCGTAGTACACAGGCTTGCGGAAGTCAAGAGATGCAATGTCAACGGCAGTCAGCATCATCGATAGCTCCAACTGCAGTGATTCCTTGCTTGTCGTTTCGCGGATGAAGTTCCACCAATACACGTTGTACAGGTTGTTGTTGGTGTAGGCGATGGTGTTGCCGCTTGCATTGGTGGCGTTGTAGAACACCTGTCGCGGAATGCCAAACGCTAGATCCTGCGTCGGGTTGTATGGATTGTTGATGTGACCAATGTACGGCAATCCACTCACGACTGCCCCCGACGCTACGCCAGTCAGGTACTGCCACGGATACGGCGCAACGCTGGTGCTGCCGGTGATGTTGTTGAACTGCGCGATACGGTAGCCGTTGCCAAGTGCTTTGATTGTGCCGCTTGATGATGTGCCTTCAATGTCAAACGTGCGACCAATCACCTTCTCTGAGGTGAACGCCCCCGGGATGACCGTGGATGCCTTCAGCTCAATCACGTTATCGCCCTTGGCGTAGTAGTTCAGCGTGTCAAAAACCCTGCCGCCATAACCTTCGATGTTCAATGGGTAGCTTGACTTGTACAACTTGCTGAGGTAGTCCCCTGCATCTTTGTACTTGATGACGATGCGGCGGTATGCGTTTGGGTCTCCGTTGGTGATGACCTGCTGAGCATTCTCATCCGCTTTTTGCGACCAATCCACCGAGCCACTTGAGTAGAACGTGGTCCACGGCTCGATGTACAATTTCTTGGGATCATTAGGATCCGGCATGAAGTGCAGGTTGAACATCTTCTGCAGGTCCACAAGCAGGTCGCTCTGCAAGACGTCACCAGGAAGCGCCGTGCGCATGTCAATCGATATTGGTGTTGCCGGGTTGACGTTAGCCGTCCACAGCACCTCACTACCGCTAGCGATTACCACGGTCCCAGTCGTTAGCTGCTCGGTGTAGGTGATAATCAGGTTGTTTGTGTTGGCCAACGCCAAATTGCTGAACTGCACGCTGAATGCGGTTGGGTAGATAGGCGAGCTGAGGTCAACGCGCTGCGATGCAATAGTCGCACTGGTCAGCGTGTCAAAAATCGCCACATCGCCGCCAATCGAATTCGGTAGGTAGCTGGTGACGCTACTCGATGCGACTAGATAAACCTTGCAGTTCCAATTCGTTGCGATGTTGGGGGTCACCAGCGTTGATGCGCTTGCCGTCCAGTAGCCCGGTCTGTCCACATAAGGCGCGACGTTGTCCCTGGTGAAGTTGAGCTTCTTAGCCGTTCCTCGATCCGGAAAAGTATACGTCACACTTCCCGTCGCTTGAGCATAGACGGTACTGCCGCTCATGTTCAGGCTTACCCTTCCCGCGGCGTATGGAATGACCAATCGCTTAAACTCCGCACTGTTGAAGAACGTCGATTCATACCTATACCCCGCCTGGGTGAAGATTAGGTCAATCATCTGCTTGACGTAGATGGACGGCGCTAACTCCCAAAATCCAACTGTCAAACGTGCCGATGTCCGCAGGTCGCTAAATCCTGCACTGTCCACCATTCCATAGACGTAGCCACTTCCCGCCGTTGCCGTCCAAGTGCCACTCACGCCACTCGCCGTTGCCGTGTGGTTCATGCCGCTCACGTTATTTGTCTGAGCTAGCAGTATGCCTTCAATGGACTGATATAGTCCAACGTCATCACCGAATAGCCCCACTTCATACGTGACCTGGCCGCGTGTCTTGGCCATGGATAAAAGCTGCAACACTCCGCTGAAGATCTGCACGCCGTCATCCCATAACGCCGCACGGATCTTCTTGTTAGGGGTGAATCCACCCACAAACGATTGGATGTTGTAGGCGAAGCCAAAGCATTGATCGTTGACGCTAGTGGATGGCAGGATGATCGTCTTGCTAAACGCACCCCGCCGCTTGGTGATGTCGGCAATGTCCTGGATGCTGTACGTGATGGCCACGTCAACTTCGCCCATCGTGTCCAAGACGTATGGCACTTCGACGTCGCTGTCATTCAGCGGGTAGGCAATTAAGGTCACGCTCATAGCGATGTGTTTTCATACGCGATCTGCACGTCCACCGTGATCGTCTGCAGTTTGTCGTTGTTGCGTGTTCGGACCGTGTAGGTGTTTGTCTGCACAACGACAGGAACCAACGCGCCTGACAACTCAATCCAGCATTCAGGGCTGTACACCATCTCCTGCAGCCAACTGAACTCCGCATCCGTTAGCCAGTCACTCTGCAGTGTGTAGGTGTCGCGGTAGGTGATATTCCACTGCTTGTCGTAACGGTCATCGCCATAGACGCTGCTGTTGTATCCGTAGGTTTGGCGGTTTACATCAACGCGCCTTCTGTTCTTTTTTGTAAACGTGTAACCATCCACGCCGCCGTACATATTGCGGAAGAACACCCGCAGTTGGTCGTACCTCTCGCAGTTGTCAATTTTATACGTGAATGTGGATGTACGTGACAACGTTGGTATCACGATAGTATTGGTCAAGCCTAATGCATTTGTGTATAGTCGCACCCTTATGTTGCCACCATCCGGAGGAAAGTTCACCGAGCCAGCATTGCCGTCACTGCATTGCCCCGATGTCAGGTTATACAAGCCTAACGGACCGCAGTTGATCATCGGAGTGTTGCCGGTAACTGATCCGGTAACGTTAAAACTTCTAGTTGATGTTCCTCCTGTATTGCCATTGTAGTACTGTACCGAAATCAACACTCCAGTCACAGCACTGTCCACTGGAATGGAAAGAAAATCGTTTGTGCCGCTAGTGACTATCATAGCGGTCTCCAATTCACCCCCCGCTAGGTTGCTTGGTGGTCGATTAGTGACTGTCTTAATCGCTACCGTGTCGCCGCTGATGGATGTGGAATAGTACGTGGTTGGTTCAGCAATCGCCGCGCCGTAGTCCTGCTGCCTGAACGCCGCCTGCCACGCAATCAGCGATGCCGATGCCGTGCCACCTGATGCTACTGCCGGTGGTGATCCGTACTCCTCACGAAATGTCAGATTCGCCCTGACAGCATAGCCGCCATCCTGCCAGCCGCTGGTCAACTGCGGCACCTGCGGCGCGATTAGCGTCTCCACGACCTTGTTGACGCCAAAGAATCCGTAGCTGGTTGACGGCAGTTTGTCGCACTTTAGCCGTGCAGATGCCGTTGCACCACTGACGTCGCAGATGTAGCGGAAGTTGGCGGATGCGGTTAGGTTGCTGCTCACAATCACCACATCCGAGTTGTTGACCGGAAGCAGTGCGGGTAGGGATGAAACAATACTGATGCTCATTGTGCTATGCTGATTTGCTTGTCTATCATTTCGCTTATTTCGTTGATCAACGTGTTGATGCTATCCTGCGTCAAAGTGTCACTCATGAATCGCGTGCTGCGCAGGCCTCTCTCAAAGATCTTGCGCTGCAAGTATGCCGCATAACTGCGATTCGATGCCGCCCTTTCAATCCCCGGCCGCCCTTCCATGCGGATGCCTTTGAACGCAATCCATTCCTGCAGCGGTTCGCGTGGTGGCATCTTCCGCGTGTACTTGAATGGCGAATTCGGCGCCCTTGTCGCACTCTTGGCACCCTTCACTCCTAAGTCCACAAACTTCCAGTAATTGTCCGCTTCCAGGATGATCACGAAGCTATCTTCGCTGATGTTGACCGGCTTGACGTTGATCGACTGCGCCAAACTTTTGCTCGCGATTGCCTTGGCCGCTTTGAGCCGTTGTATTGCCTCCGTTTTGATGCCTTCTAGCCACTCTACGACGCGTTCGGCCGCAGGTGGCATGATTGTATCGGCTGGCAATATCGTCGCTCCTAGTGCCTCTATTTGTGCTTGCTGAACAGGCGTCATTTTGCCTGGCGTGCCTATGAATGCGCTGAACTTCATAGCTGTAAATATACCAACGTGAAAAAAGTGTAATTATCGCTTCTGCGCTGCCCTGGCTCGCATCTCCTCATCCCGCATGATGTCAAGTAGCATCTGCGTGTAGTTCATGAATTCACGTGCCGATAGCTTGAAGATCTGATCGAATTTCAAGACGTCGTGGTTGCTCATTCGCCAAACAACCATCAGCCACCCATACTGCGCTAGGATGTTGGTGTTGGCTCCTTCACTTTGCTCTCCATCGAAGATGCGAGGATATTCTCGAAGAAGTGCTGACCACTGAGCAAAAAAAAACTAGCAGCACCCCACACCTGGCCAATCGTAGCGTGCATCTTAAACAACTCCGCACGTTGGGCGTGCTTGGCTCCATCATACGGCTTGCATCCAATCAACTTCCTCTCCCGGCATAGCGTTGCCATGATCATGTGCAGGTTCATGATCACCTGCGCCTCACTGCTCATATCGATGCTCATCAGGTGGATGGACTGCCCTGCAATCAACTCATCCGTGAACACCGTCGGCTGCCACGTCTTACCGCCGCATCTGAAGTGCGTCTTGCTCGCTAATTGCGGTAACGCCTTCCATGAATTCACTACCTCCTTGTACCTAGCGGTCAGTTTGGTCATAGGCCACGACCTGCACTCATCAATCGTCTTGCCCTCGATGATGGCCGTCACCCCTAGCATCTTATCTGCGTCATCTAGCACGTCACTGCTGTTGATGGCGTAGATCCGCTGAAACTGGTCGATAGTCAGGTCGTTGAATTTCATTTGATTTGCTTTGACAATTTTAAGGCTTCCGCAATCGTCACATCCATGTCCATGTACTTATACTGCCCTAGCCTTCCAGCAAAGGTCACGTTTGGAACGGAATGCGCCAAGTTCATGTACTGCGCCAATAGTGCCTCCTCATCCGCTAGCCTGATCGGGTAGTATTCAATCATCCCTGGCCCCCACTCCGTGCTGTACTCATACGTGACGATCGTGTTGCGATGCTGCTCCCACGGCGTGAAGTGCTTATGCTCGACGCGCCTGGTGTATGGCGTTTGTGGATCTGGGCAGTTCACCGTATGGCATCCCTGCGCATCGCCTTCCTTCTCCTCATCGTGAAACTGCAACGACCTGTATGGCAACGGTCCAAGTTGGTAGTCAAAGAAGCTGTCAATCGTGCCGGTCCATATCGTGTGGTCGTAGTGACGCATCCGATCAAACGGCTCATTCAAATGCAACGCGATGTTCTTGTGATCCAGTATGTTTTCCACCATCGCCGTGTAGCCCTGCACCGGGATGGCTTGGTACTTGTGGTAGAAGTAGTTGTCATCGTGTGTCATCCTGACCGGGATGCGCTTAAACACCGATGCTGGCAGTTCCTTCGCGCTCCTGCCCCATTGCTTCTCCGTGTAGCCCTTGTAAAACATTTTGTACAGCGTTTTGCCCACCGTACTGAGCGCCGCCTCCTCAAACGTTCGTGGGAAGCTGTTGAACACGCAGTCGCGGTCAATGAGCATCTGCGCCACCGCTGGCGTCATCTGCTGGCCGTACACCTGGCACATCGTCAGCAAGTTGATCGGAAAGGAGTAGTGTTGGTTGAACACTTCACTGATCACCTTCAGGCGCACCGGCCAAAACTCCGCAAATCGATTCACGTATGCCCACACTTGCTCATTGTCGGTGTGGAAGATATGCGGACCATAGCGATGGACCATGATGCCCTTCACCCGCTCGGTGTGGCAGTTGCCGGCCACGTGTGCGCGTTGGTCGTAGATCGTGACCTGGTGACCGCGCTCCGCTAGCTCCCTGCCGATGATGGCGCCTGTCAAGCCTGCACCTGCAATTCCGTAGTGCTTCATAGATGCCGCAGCGCTTCCTTGTGTGCTTCCGGTATTTCTTCAAGCGCCCCATTGCCGTTCCATCCCCGCAACATCAACTCCCGAACTGCCTGCGCCTCGTGAACGTGGTGGTGCCACCCTAGACCGCCTTCATTGGCTAAATTCCACTTGGTGTTGCGCCAAATGTGTCTCTGCAACATCAGGTCGTAGTCCATCCGGTGAAGGTGGTACATGAACAAATTCCAACTGTAGTCGCGGTTGTACTGGCAGTGGTGGAAGCCTGCGCCGTACTGCAACGGCACCTTCGTCAGCAATGGTTTGTCCATGTGGACCTCCCTGTACCACCAAGGCCGTTGATCAACAATCGGCTGAGTCAAATCCAATGCAGGCTCATCGTCAATGCGATGGATAGCTTCATAACCCACTACATTCGTGTACTGCGCCTCGCTCGTTCTAAATGCCTTTAGAACGTCGATCAACTTGGCATGCGGCGAGTATACCATTTCATCAGCTTCAGCGAACAGCACCACTTCATAGCGCTCTAGCAGTTCAGCCTGAACACGCTGCACTTGATCAACTAGCCACTGATGCCGGAACGCCTCAGGGTTGAAGACCGGGATGACGTTGACGCCCAAGTCAGCGGTTGATCCATCCTGCGTCTCGTGGTCGATGACGTAAATGTCCTCATCTGCAAATGTGCGGCGGTAGTGCTTCAACCATATCGGCAAGTTTACCGGCTCATCCTTAACAATTGTAAATACTGCAAAAGGTTTTCTCATATGTGTACGATTAGCATAATATCATCCCAACGCCCGGTGTCAGCACTCGCATCCCAACGCTCCACCGTGCTACCATCAGGCACGAATCTCTCAAGCGCATCCAACCAAGACGCATCCTGGATGTCCTCAATGACCATCGTACCCCCTGCCTTCATGAGTGGTGCGTATAGCATCAGGAACTGAATCATCGAATCAAGCGTGTGCGGGCCATCGTCGATGGCGAAGTCCAAGCCATCAGGCATCTGCTCCCACACGTAAGCCACCGCGAGCTTATCATACGCGCTTTGGAAGTAGAAGCGCGATCGGTCGTGGTCGATTAACGTCTGCGCCTTCGCCTTGATGTTGTTGGCGATGTCCATGAACACGAACTTGGCATTCGGTAGGTACCTGCACCACAACGCCGCAGATCCGCCGTGCCAAACGCCGATCTCTAGGAAGTTGATCGGATCTTGCCGATACTTCGCCAAAAGTCGAGCATAGACCTCCGTGTACTTGTGGTCGGTCCCTTTGTCAGTGCCGCCTTGCCAATCCATCCCGTGCAGGTTCATCTCCTGCAGCATGGCCACTATCTCCGGGTCTTCGTGTTTTACCATGTGATTACAAATAGTTCTGGTGATGGCCATCCTGGGCAAAGATCCACGGGCCGTGCTTCCGCTTTGCCAATCCAATGCTCAGCCTGCCAACGATGGTCGCGCTCGGGTGCGCCTAGCTTCGCAATGTGCGTTGCCTTCGCCCACCAAAAGTTACCGCCGAAGTACGGATAGCCGTGCGGGTTGTTGTGATCCGCCATGTGCGGCCACTTCTCCTTTGTGATCCAATGCGGCCCGGCAATGTCAGCATCTTTGATGCGCTCTAGGACCTGCTGCCAAGCGACCACGCAGAAGAACGTCATCGACCTGCACCACAGTTGATTGATCAACGACGCATCCGCGCCACCCTTCGTGTGTGCGTAGATGTAGATCGCATCCAGTTCTTCCATGCTCGCCTTGTGCATCTCATTGAGTGTCGCTTGCTCCCAAGCCGTGGTTCTCTCGGTCACAACGTGGTAGCGCCCGGCAGGAAGCACCTGCGCCAGGAATGCTTTGACTTCTTTGCGGTTCTGAGGCTGACCGACGATGCCGATTCGGATCTCGTGCAGTGCGTTGCCTAGACCGTAGTTGCCGAGTGCCATGAAGTGCTGATTGGCTAGCATGTGCCAGCGGCCGTCAGCGAAAATGTGGTAGTAGTGGATTAGTCGCATGGGTGCGCTAAATTACTACATACTTCCCGGAATTGTGTACACCGAGCTTGTTGAGCGCAACGTAACGCACCGCGTCAATGGCGTGGTTGTACTTATCAATCGGCACTCCCAACGATGCACCAGTGCGGTCCGTGTCCCACGTGTAGTTCCGCAACTCCTTGATGAGGTTGGTGCTGCTCTTGGTCACTTGAAGCGTGAACCTATGCAGGATGTCGATGCTGTTGCGGATGCTGTCCTGTCCCTTCTGCGCTGGCTTGATGTTGAAGCCAAGGCGATGCACCTCCTCGATGCTTTTCGGCTCTGCACTATCCGCGACAATCTCCCACGCCCTGTTGATGCCTAACTCGCGCAACTTGGTCGCTATGTCTTGGTTGGTCAAACTATTGCTGTACAGCAATTCGTGAAGCGTCAACGTATCGCCTGACCTGTACACCGCCACCAAAGCGGTCGGGTCGTTGGTGTAGCCCCAGTCCAAGCCAAGCGCGACCAGCTTCGATGTGGTGTAGTTGATTTCATCCACTTGCTCCCAGTTGCTGAATATCACGCCCTGCACACTGCCGACCTGACCAAGACCGTACACCTTCCACCAGTTGGCCCAATACGTGGATGTGGCCGCCTTGACCTCCGCCATCTCGATGTCTTTGCGGATGGTGTCAGGAAGCGCCTCGTTGTCGCGGAAGGTCAGCACCAGCAGTTCAGCATCATCCTCGCGTAGCACCTCCGTGTGCGCCCAAAACTCGTGCGTTGGGTTGTAGTCGATGTAGATGGCTTCGCTTGTTCTGATGGCCAGCTGGTAGTACGATTCAAAGTCGATGTTGTTGGCTTCGTTTATGTAAAGCACCTGCCGCCTTGCACCTCTGAGCCTGCCCTCGCTGTCGGCTGAAAAGAACTCGATGGTGCTTCCATTGGCGAAGTTGTAGGTCAGCAGGGTCTTGTTCCAGCGGTCGGGTGCCCAGCGTCCAGTCCACTGCATCACCTTGACGAAGTCCTTAATCGCACCCCTGCGAAGGTGTGGCACGGATTCGGATACTACGCTGATTTCGGTCTTGGCCTTTGCCGCGATGTTGATTAGCACTGCAAGGATGGCGATGGT
>Ga0214923_10003610_pt1 | contig 19294 bp, 22 predicted proteins | sample LL1510_MetaG_FD_177993 | JGI IMG/M metagenome (GOLD analysis project Ga0214923, IMG submission 177993) | Freshwater microbial communities from Lake Lanier, Atlanta, Georgia, United States - LL-1510 | ecosystem: Environmental > Aquatic > Freshwater > Lake | place: USA: Georgia | collected...
TTTAGTATTATCTGTAATTGTTTTCATATCAGTTGTATGAACTTCATTAATAAATGGTTTTTTAAAAGGTTTTTCTGTTTTATCTTTACTTACATATAAATGTCTATTTGCACGGTTGGTTTGTATTGTATTATGTTTACGTTGTTCTAGTTCTTCTATTTTATTAATATCATTATCATTCTCAAGACTTTTTGTTACAAAATTAACAAAATCCATTAATCTTATTAAGAAAACAAATATTTATATATATTTAAATTGATTAAAAAATTGATTTAAATTAATATAAATATAATTATTAAATATATTATATCATGTCAAAAACTAAAATACTTATTATTGTTGAATCACCCGGTAAAATAAAAAAAATTTCACAATATTTAGGTGAAAATTATATTGTGAAAGCATCATATGGACATGTTGAAGATTTAGATAAATCAACATTATCTGTTGATGTGCAAAATAATTTTAAACCTAATTATATAATTACAGATGATAAAAAGAAAGTTGTTAAGGAATTAAGAGATTTAAAAAAAGACTGTAGCGATGTAATCTTAGCGGCTGATGGAGATCGAGAGGGGGAGGCTATTGCATGGTCATTAGCTAATGTATTAAAACTTGATAATCCAAAAAGAATTATTTTTCATGAAATTACAAAACCGGCTCTGTTGAAAGCTCTTGAAAATCCTACTATTATTAATATGAATATGGTAAATGCGCAACAATCAAGACGAATATTAGATAGATTAGTTGGTTATTCCATTAGTCCTGTATTATGGAAATATTTATCTCATGAAGCAAAATCAGCTGGGCGTGTTCAATCGGTTGTTGTTAAAATTATTGTTGATAAAGAAAATGAAATTAGTAAATCTATATCACAATCCTATTTTAAAACAACTGCTCATTTTAATTTTGGAACAGAAGATATAATACAAATCACGGGTGTATTACATTTGGCTAATACAAGTAATAAATTATATCATTTTGATTCAGAAGAAAGTATTACAACATTTTTAAATTTAATTAATAATAAAACAAAATTTAAAATTGTTTCAGTTGATAATAAAAAAGGTATTAGAAAACCATCACCACCATTTATAACTTCTAGCTTACAACAAGAAGCAAGCACCAAATTAAGATTTAATGTTAAAAAAACGATGGATGTAGCACAAAAATTATATGAAGCTGGATTGATTACTTATATGAGAACAGATTGTCCAAATATGAGTAAGGAAGCAATTGACTCTGCAAAACAATATATTATTGATAAATATGGTAATGAATATTCTGAACCAAAAAATTATCAATCAAAAAATGGACTTACACAAGATGCACATGAATGTATTAGACCAACTCACATGGATAAACCAGATATAGAAAATAGTAATAATGATTTAAAAAAATTATATTCATTAATTTGGAAAAGAGCAATTGCGAGTCAGATGAGTAATGCTAAAATTAATATTCAAACAATTTTAACAGATAGTATTAATAATAAAAGTTCAATATTAATATTTAATAACAATCAAACCTATTTTACATCCAATTTAGAAAATATAGAATTTCCTGGTTATCTAATAGTATATGATAATTCACAAACTGATGAATCAATTATTAAAGGTGAATTAAAAATTAAAGTAGGTGATATATTTTTTATGCATAAAATTATTACTAGCGAAGAATATACACAGCCTCCCATGAGATATAATGAAGCGGCATTAGTTAAATATATGGAAAAGAATGGAATAGGTCGTCCATCAACATATGCATCAAATATTTCAAAAGTGATTGAGAGACAATATGTAGAAATAAAAGATATAGAAGGTGTTAATAAAAAATCAAAACAATTTGAATTAAATTCTAAATATAATATTAAAACAACTGTTAAAGATATATCTGTTGGAAAAGAAGTAAAAAAAATAGTTCCAACTGTAATGGGAATACATGTTAATGAATTTATGAATACACATTTTGAAACTATTATGAACATTGATTTTACAGCTAATTTTGAAACATATTTAGATAAAATATCAACAGGTGATGCAAACTGGATAACTGTATTAAGACTATTTTATGATATGTTTAATCCAATAGTTCAAAAATTAATTGCTGAAGCACCTGCTATTAAAAAAGATAGTAATACCGATAGATTAGTTGGAACTACCGAATCAGGACAAGAAATATTTACAGGTACTGGTAAATATGGTCCATATGTTAAAATGAATATATCTGATAATGATAAAATAAAATGGAGATATGCAAAATTAAAAGATATGACTATAGATAAAGTCACAATAGAACATGCTATAACATTATTAGAATGGCCTAAAACAATTGGTAAAATAGGTAATTCAATAATTACATTACATGATGGTGAATTTGGATTATATATTAAATGTGGAAAACAAAATTATTCTATTAAAGATGAAATTGAACCAGATGATATTGATATAACATATGCTAAAAAATTAATAGATTCAGGAGACCCATATGCATTAAAAACATTTAAAATGAAAGACCAAATTATTAATATTAAAAAAGGCGAATTTGGTAATTATATACAAATAGTAAAAGGGTCTAATAAACGGAATGTGTCAATACCTGCAAAAGTTAATATTGATACAATTACAATAGAACAAATTTTAGAAATTATCATGAATAAAAAACCTATAAATAAAAAATATAAGTCATATTAATAATGAGCACAAATCCTACCCAACCTGTGTCAGCTCCTTTACCAGCATCATCTGCACCAGCTACAGTTCCTTTATCAACATCAACTGCGCCTGTGTCAGCTCCTTTACCAGCATCATCTGCACCAGCTACAGTTCCTTTATCAACCTCAACTGCACCTGTATCAGCTCCTTTACCAATAGGTGCTATAACTCAATCTACATCAACAACCTTAGATGTTGCAGTTCCTCCTATTAAACAAATGGCTGCCGCACAATTAACATCTACAATGTCTAATATGCCCGATGTGCCATCTAAAGAACAATATGATATGAATAAAAATTCAGTTATGCTTGCATCTGACATGACTGAAGTAAGAACAACTTATTCTACAGCTTCGATATCTAATCATATTACACATATATTCTTAGTAGCAATTGCAGTATATATAGCTGTTAAACGTAATGGTGGAATTAATTTTGCTGGCATCGGTCCAATCTTGGCAGCATTTTGTTGCCCTCATATATTTATATTATATGTATTCTATACTGGATTTTGTTCAGTCTAACTATATGAAAATAAATATATATATTAAATTAATGATAATAAATATTATTAATTTTTTACATATAATACTAATATTATTTTTAAGTTTATCAGTATTTATTAATAATTATAAAATAAAACAAATGGCGTTTATATTATTAATATTAATTTTTGGTCAATATATTACAAATTATGGTAGATGCGGACTAACAGAATTGGAATATATATTTACACAAGAAAATTACAAAGAAGGTTTTATTTACAGAATAGTTAAACCAGTAATAACAATACCTGAAGATTATTTTAATAAATACTATTTTGTGTTACATATATTATGGATTTATATTTTGTGGTTGCAAATCCGTTAAATGTTTATGAAATATTAGAATCTTTACTGGATAAAAAAGCGGTATAACCAAATTATACCCCTTTTGAAATCAAAACCGATATTACATATTTGTATTTTGTGGTTGCAAATCCGTTAAATGTTTATGAAATATTAGAATCTTCACTAGGTAAAAAATATTTATTTTTAATAAAATAAATAATTTAATTTTTTATTCTTATATATAATAATAAATTAAATTATTTATGGCAAATCTACTTAGACAAGATACACAAGATTTTGCAAGAATGATGCCTAAAGCAACTGTTTTTAATGATGTAATTGAATCAAGAAAAGAACAATGGGACAAATTTGTATCTGCACTAAATAATAGTGTTATGAACGCAGCTCGTGATAATTCTAATCCTTTTAGTCATATTATTGATAAATGTACAGGAACATCTTATACAATTGATTCAAGCGGTGTTCAAATAATAAATGAACATGAAAATTTTCCCAAAATATTTTTAGTAGGGGGGGGGTGCATATTCAGCTTATGGAAAATATTTTGAGAATCTTGGACATACTACTATGGAACAAAATGCGCCTAGAACACACGATTGGGATATTGCTATATGTTTACAAGTAGAAATTACAGATTCTATTATTGAATTATTTAAAGATAATTTAATAAAATTTATTGAACAAAATATTAATATAGTTATTGATCCTACATATCTTTTATCTTTTGTAGATATTGACCAAGGAATTGCCATTGGAAGAGAACGTAGTATTTATCTACATTCAACAAAAAAAATAGAACTAACTATTTTACAAAATAGAAGATATACTAATTTTAGAATTAATATGGCTTTAAACATAAAAGGTGTATATACAAAAGGTCATTTAATAGAATTTGTATTATGGACAGATACAAGTCCATATAAAATGGCAATAACTAAACTTAATTATTTAACTATAACTAATGGAATAACATATGTTGTACCTATAGTTAGTGATTTAGTATTATTAACAGTACGTGCAATTATTGATAGAAGTTTAAAACCATATACTATACCAAAATGCAGACAAGATTATTCTAGATTAAAATATATATGCGATGCTTTAAGGTTAGGTGGTGTATTATTAGAGAAGTTTAATATAGGTTCTATTTGTAATATTGCATCATATATTATAAGTATGCTTCCTCAATGCACAATAAATTTATCAGAAAAAGATTTTTCAGATTTAAAAGAACAAATATCACAACCAGAAAAACAAACAGAATTAGAAAAAAATAAAAATAAAATAATACAATTCTTAAAAAACAATCTAAATTCTCGCGAACTGGTATTAGTTTTTTCAGATCAGTTATCATATGAAACTAAATATTTAAAATACAAGCAAAAATATTTAATGCTAAAAAACTTTTATAAAGAAAATAATAATTGAAAAATTCAATGTAAAGTATATATGTTTGTAAGTCTATTAGTTCCTACAAATTTAAGAATCAATAGAAGATAAAGATTTATATACAATATTTATAGATATTATTTTATGGATTTGTATTTTGTGGTTGCAAATCCGTTAAATTTTTAATCATAAACATAGAATCTTCACTAGGTAAAAAATATTTATTTTTAATAATGGCGATTTGAATATATCCCATACTTTTATATAAATTACATGCATTACTATTTGATTGCCTTGCATTTAAACATACCATTGTATGTTTATTTTCATTATCAATAAAATGTTTCTCAATTAATTTTTTGGCAAGTCCATGTCTTCTATATTGTGGATCAATACATATCATTATAATACCATATATAGGCGTATATTGTTTATTATTTTTAACAAAATCTGTAGCAATAGTATTTATATTAATATCATCACTAATTTTATTTACAAATATATCTTCTTTATAATCACTAGATTCTTGGTCTTCTAATTTTATTTTTTTATTACACGGTGTTATATAATCTTGTAATAATACACCAATTATTTTATTTTTTTTATCATTATTAGCAACTTCAATAATAATAGCATTTTCTAAATGAGGTTTAATAGCTGATTTATACCAACAATCAGCTATTGGAAAACAATTAATATGTAGATTATATACACCTTCTAAATCTTCATTACAACCGCGTCTAATAATTAATTTCATATTATTTAAATAAATATTAATTCTTTATTTAGATAAATATAGTTAATTAAAATTTAAAATATTACTATAAAAAATATATTTTTAGATAAATATAGTTAATTAAAATTTAAAATATTACTATAAAAAATATATTTTTATATTAATATAGCTAATTAAAATTTAAAATATTACTATAAAAAATATATTTTTATATTAATATAGTATGACTAGTTATGTTAATAAGAAAGATACACCGCGAACAATTATTATTGCAAATAATAAAAAACATAAAGCAATAAAAAATTTATTATTAATGAGAGATGAAATGGTTAAAACTAATACAGATAATAATTTAATTCAAATTTTTGTAAATGAACAATATGCTATTATTAATAAAGAATATGAAGAACGAATAAATAAATATAATAAATCTAAGACAGATACAAAAACTATTAAATTAAAAAAAGCAAAAGCAATTGAATTTATTTTGAAAAATAAAGCAGTTTTAGAAGATAATGGTGTAAATAAAGATTATATAACATTATATGTTAATAAACAGTATGAAGAAATCAATGAATTTTATAGTAAAAATAATGAAGAGGATACTGTTAATTTAGAAACAATTGATTTTATTGATTAATTTATATATAAATAAAAAAAAGTATTTAATATTAATGAATTATATAATTAAGAAAGTTAGTTATGATATAACCAATACAATAATGATTACAAAAAATATAGTTGATAAAGAACTAATAGTATTTGATAATTATATAAATCAAAATAATACAACTGAAATAACAAATGAGTCTTATTTACCACAATATACAAAATATAAAATAACGGCATATATTGGTAAAGGAACTACAGGACAAGTATATTTATTAGAATCAATCGATAGTGAAACAAAATACGTAATAAAAATATCAAATCGTGATTATTATGAACATTTAATAGATGAAATAAAATTAATTAAATATTATTTTATGAAACATAATATTACACATGTATCATATCCTATAAGTTGCGGATTTTTTAAAAAATATAAAGTATTTGGTATAATATATCCATATTTTGGCTTTTATAGTTTGGAAAAAATAAAAACAATATCACATACTATAAGTGTTAATGATAGAATTAAATTAATTATTCAAATAATAAATCAATTAAAAAGTTTAACTAATGTAATACATTGTGATATAAAACCAGCTAATATCGTTATTGATATTGATACAAATACAGCAACAATTATAGATTTTGGTTTAATACAACCATATACAAGTAAATATGTTATATCTACAAGTTATATTACTTCTCCTGAAAGTTTATTAACATTAGATAAATATTATGACTGTGTAATTCATAATAATGATAAAGATTTATCTAAACATGATTATTTTGGATTATTTAGTATAGTAATACATTTATTTATAAAAATATCATATTGGAGCATTATACAATTATATTTAGTTGATAAAAATTATACAAGTAGTGAATTACTCAAAAATAATACATATTATCTATATGTTTATAATTGGTATAAATTTAATTATGAAACCAAATGTGAAATTAAAAATAAATCACTTTACAATGTAATTAATAAAATAGAATTTATGTATCCATCAATATTAGATAGAGAATTTACAAATTTTGATGATTTCTTTAATAAATATATACAACCATCAATTTATGAATTTATTACTGATAAAAATATTATTAATTTTAAGAGTTTTATAAAATTATTAATAAAATTTGATCCAGTTAATAGACCATCATTTGATGAATTACTAAAGCATCCTTTTTTGATTATATCAGATGATTAAAATTTATAATTGATATCAATGCTACTAGCCCATTCAAATCTTTTAATTAGTACTTTAGTAAATAACTTTTCTGGCGGTATATCAAATTTTTTAATAAATGCAAAAATAATTCTTGGATCAATATAATTATTTTTAGATGTCCCAAGTGATACATTTTTCATTTTATTTTTAGTATCTTTTTTTAATTTTAATTGTTTAATCATTTTTTCTATTTTACGTGCTTTTTCATTATTTTTCTTTTCTAAATATTGTTTCTTTTTTCTTTTCAGTTCTTTTAATTTATTATCTATTTTAGTTAATAAATTATCAAGTGATGTATTTGTTGATTTCTGATGATTACACAATAATGCAACAGCTGTATTAGCCTGATTAAACATTGCAATTAAATAATTTAATTTTTCATTTGGATCCATTTGATTAATATGTTCTTCTTTAATTTTATCTAGTTCTCTTTGAAATAAAACACTTGCATTATATGTACGCCATACTTTTGCAGTTAATCCTTTTAAAATAGAACTTAAATAATCATTTAATATTGGAGATGTTATTAAATTAAATAAATCATCTTTTTTCCCTTTATTTAATATAAATTCTTCTAGATTTTTATAGACTTGGGAATGCACTGCTATTTTGCGACAATACCTAACTGAATCTTTCCCTAAGAAATCTAATCTAATCATATTATTTTCTAGTAGTGTTATATGTTCTACTCTTAATGATGTCACACCAACAGTATCTGCTTCTTCTTTAGTATCTTTTGATCCCCCAACCCGTAATGCTAAATGATCAATAAAATATAAACATGTTGCTAATTGTCTATTTTTCGGATTATTATCTGATAATTGTAATTCATAATCACTGCGTATAGAATTGACTTTCTTTTTTAATTGTCTAGCTAAATCAAATTTAGACTCATCAGATTTAGATTTGAAAAAAGAATCTAAACTAGTAAACACATATTTATTTTTGCCAGTTATTTCTTCTTTCCAAGAAGCTAACCATATAACAGTCTGATCATGTATAACATCACCCCATTTATGGTCCGGTATATTAGGAATTGGAACTTTAGCATCTTTTGATATGTTAATAGTTACATCTTCGGGCATTATACGTTTTTTTATTCTTCCAATTTTAGGATGGTTGCCTCTACCCAAAAATATACCAGGTGGTTCAATTTTATAATTACCAACTTGTTGTTGCACGCCATCTATAATACAAAATTTATATGGTTCTTCTTTTGGGTCAATAACATCTTTTTGTTTTTTAATTAATAATTTTTTTTCTTTTTCCATAATTAAATAATTTTTAATTAATGTAAAATCAATTTGGTCTAGGGTTAATTGTTTCATATTATCCGGTAATACTACTTTAAAATCTTTCCAAAAATTCTTTTTAAAATTATTATTCTGCATATATGGTGTATCAATAAATCTAGCAAACATTGTAGCATATTCTTCACCTTGTGGTGGTAATACTACATTATTATTATTTATAATAACAGGGGTATTGTGTGGTATATATGCTGGTGGAAATAATGGTCCATTATGTTGTAATACTGTCCATTGCGGTTTTCCACCTCCAAACATATTATTTATTTTCCAATGAATAGAATTACAACATATATTATTAGCAGTACATATAGTAGAACATTTTAATCTATTAGTATATTTATTTTTTAATAATTCTATTTTCATATTATATTAATAGATTACATTTTATATTGATAAATAATATAAATAAAAAACATTATTAATTACAATATATGTTGTGTTTTATCATACTAATTAAATATAAAAAATTGAAATTTATTTCATTTAATTAGTATATTAAAATAATTTAAGAACGGTTGATGGATCTAAACAATTTACCACCTAACGTTGATCAAAATTTTAAGCTTATAACTCTTCCAGAGTTTGATAATCTAAATAATTTTGATCGAGGAAAGTATTTCACCGATCTTGTCATAAACCCACAAATTTGTAGAACGCCTAATGCTCGCGTAACTAATGATATACAAGAACTAATTAATCAAGAAAATACTCTTAATGTAGGAGAATATAAGCATACAGGAATAGGACTCTATTATATTTATCGACAGAGTGAAACAGTGTGGTATGTATTTCGTCTTAATCTAACTAACTACATAGAATACTTTTATCCAACAACGTTAAATTCATAGTTAGTTGCGCGATAAAAATTGAAATAATTATTTTATAATATTATTAATAACAATAATTCAACATAGTTCTAGTTGTGCGTGAGCATGTTTGTGGAAACAAAACAAAAAGTTAATATAAATATATTAAATGAGAAAATAATTGCAATGATTATCAGTCATTTAGACTCAACTAATATCGGAATGCTAATGGGAACAAATAAGCAATTTAGTGATTTAATTAAACAAGTAGAGGAGATAGATATATCTAAACGAAATTTAATGGATAATCAGATGTTGTCATTAATTAATATCCTTCCAAAAATGACAAAACTCGAAAGACTTAATCTCTCAAATAATAAAATAGTTCCAAGTCATATTGAAATATTTGCACGGACACTGGGTCAAATACCTTCATTGACACACCTAAAGTTATCTAGGAATTTTGGGGGTGACATAGTTTTTCAGCATATGCTAATAATATTCAAAAGTCTTGAAAAAATACCAGGACTAATTCATCTTAGTTTTAATGATATATCAAAAATAGACTATGCAATATTTACACCAATACTTGCAAGAATGACCAAACTTACTTATCTTAACCTCTCGCGTACTTCTATAAAGAAGAATATTATTGTATTAGCACCAATACTTGCACAAATAAAGACACTTACTTATCTTAACCTAAATGATAATGAAATTGATGAGACGGATGCTAATCAATTTGCATCATTCCTTAGTCAAATGTCTCAATTAACACATATATGCGTTAGTGGTAATTCTGTTAGTAAAGAATTACTATCAAGTCTTCAGAATATGTTCCATTTAACACATCTTGAGTTTGCGGCAACTCGTTTGACCCCAAAAAACATATCACAAATTGGAGCAATTCTTAATAATAATCCTACTCTAACATATCTTAAACTTGATTATAATAAGTTGTTGGGTGTTATAGGTATATCTGAATTAGCACCATATCTTGGACAATTGTCAAATCTAAAACATCTTGATCTAGGTAATATTAATATGGGAATAACAGGTGCTACTGTATTAGCATCCAGTCTTGGACAAATGGTAAATCTTGCACATCTTAACCTTAGCTCTAATCAGATTGGGAAAGAAGGTGCAACCGCATTAGCACCCTGTCTTGGACAAATGGTAAATCTTGCACATCTTGACCTTAGCTCTAATCAGATTGGGGAAGAAGGTGCAATTGCATTAGTACCAAGTCTTGGACAAATGGTAAAACTAACATATCTTAACCTTAGCTCTAATTGTATTAGGGAAGATGGTGCAACTGCGCTAGCGTCCAGTCTTGGACAAATGGTAAAACTAACATATCTTAACCTTGGCTTTAATTGGATTGGGAAAAAAGGTACGCATATACTAAAAACTAGCGTTACAGACCTACCCCAAATGAAATTATATTTCTAAATCTTATACTTGACACATTACCAATCATCCAACAATGGCAAATTCATAGTTAATAGAGCGATAAAAATTGAAATAATTATTTTATAATATTATTAATTAATAACAATAATTCAACATTTGATGAGTGATCTCACCGCATGTATTCCGGATAAAATATTATTTTTAATTATTTCATTGTTACCATTTGACAAAGCTCATCTATTATTACGTGTATCAAAATATATGAAAGAAATACTTACAAATGCAAAAATGCAGATAACAAATATTAGTATTGCAGATAAAGAGCTTAAACCTGAGCGTGTAAAATTATTATTACATATTATTTCACAAATGCCACAACTAACAACTATCGATTTGTATAATAATATGACTAATAAATGTAGTGATGCATTAGCAACTACACTTTCAAACCTACCGCAATTAACAAAACTCAATCTAGGATTAAATTGTCTTGAATCATCTGATAAAAGTGTAATTGATACTATAGGAACACTAACTAAATTAGAATGGCTGAGTTTAGGTTATAATTATTTTAGTTCTGCTGGAATATTATTGCATAATATGCTTTTATCATTAACACAGTTAAAATCACTTGATATTAATAATATTGATATTAGTGAATATAATTTTACAAAAATAATACCTGCATTAAATAAATTGTCAAAATTAGAAAGCCTTAATATCAGTTTAAATAATATTAATAATACATTCTTAGATGTATTAGAAAATTTATCACAACTTACAAATCTTAATATTAGCTATACTTCTTGTAATCGTTATGATGTATTTTTAATTGCACCTATATTAGGTAAAATGACAAAATTAAAATCATTTAATCTTTCTGGAAATCCTATTACATCTGCAGGAATGTTAGAATTAATACCTGCATTATATAATTTGACTTTAATGGAAGAGTTATCTTTGTCATGGACTGATATTAGTAGTAATGGTATATCATTGTTAGCACCTGTTCTTGAACGTATGCCTAATTTAACTCTTCTCGAACTAGGTACAAATAATATATCTCCAATAGGCGCATCATTATTAGCACCCGTGCTATTACAATTAACACAATTAAAGTCATTAGACCTTAAACAAAATGCACTTTATACTGATGGAGCATTATCATTAACATTACCGCTTAGTAAGATGACACAATTAACTTTCCTTAATTTAGAGGAAAATCAAATATGTCCAGACGGAATGGATGCAATAATAACTGCAGTATTAAATATGAAAAAATTACAAACCTTTAAGATTAATTGTAATTATACAGGCAATTCTGATTTTGCTCGTATGAAAAAAATATTACATCAAACTATGTTAAAAACAGCATTTCCTGCACTACAATTCATATAACTAAAATAATATTATTTTAAATTATAAATTTTTATTTTACTAAAATTATTTAAAGATTTCATTTTTTATAATAAATAATGAGTTCTCATATGATTAAAGTTAAAGAATTTAATGATATATTAGGTTCTTTTTTAATACAATTATCACCTTTAGTTGGCACAACATATTGTCGTAGTTTTGAAACTATTGTAAAATTTAATAATAAATTGCCTATGGAACAATTTTTAACTTATGCTTTACCAATCCGTGATAAAATATTAAATAGGGATGAAACTTATTTTACAGAAGATACTAATATAAAAGAAAAAGTAGGTAATAATACTACTACTATAAATGAAATTTTAAGATTACAAGATATTTATCATAAATTAGATGAGGTATCTCGGGATAATGTATGGGATATTTTTCAAGCAATGTTAATTTTAGGTGAAGATTATATTAAACTAAAACAAGAGAAAAAAAATAAAGAAACATAATTTTATTTCATAAAATAAAATTGAAATTATTATTAATTTCAATTTTAGTTTTATAATTATTAAAAATGGACATGCCATTATTTGGAATTGGAACATATACAGTTACTGGTGATAAATGTAAAGATATTATATTTGAAGGACTTAAATTAGGTTATCGATTAATTGACACTGCTGAATTGTATGATAATCATAAAGATATTGCATTAGGTATTTCTACAGCTCAGCAACATAATATTGCTACAAGAGAAGATATATGGATTAGTTCTAAAATACATAATAGAGACCAGAGAAGACTGGAAATAGCCCCAGCTGTTAAAAAAATATTATTAGATTTAAATACAAATTATATAGATTTAATAATGCTTCATTCTGCACAAAAAACTTATGTTAGTGCATATAAAGAATTATTAACTGTCAAAAACTTTTTTAATATTAGGAATATAGGTGTTAGTAATTTTAGACAAGATGAATTAGAAGCAATTATTAAACATACTGATATAACACCATATATAAATCAAGTTGAAATATCTCCATTTAATCAGAGATTACAATTACGTGAATATATGAAAGAACAGAATATACTTACACAAGCATATGGATCATTAGTATGTGGGAAAATTTTTGATTCAGAATATTTACAACATGATAGTAACACACCAAGCCAATTATTATTAGGATGGGGAAAACATTATAACACAAGACCAATACCAACATCACATACATTAACAGAATTACAAATGAATTATGATACTTTACAAAATGTGAATTTAAATATTCAGACAATTCAACAATTAGATTCAATAGATGAATACGTATGTAATTATAAACACCATGCAGATAAAATATTTTAATTTATAAAAAATTGATATAATATTATATAAAAATATATAATATTATATTATAAATATGAATATTAATATGAATAAGATTTCTCCATTAATTAATACCCTAAAGACTACTGCAAGCCGTAGTTGTTTGCATGCACAAATTAGTGCATGTGTATTAAAGAATAATAGATTAGCAACTATTCCATATTGCAATACAGTTAATATATCATGCTGTAATCAAGGAAGCACACATGCTGAAAGAAATGCAGTAATGGGTTATTTTGGCGATGCGTGCGAGTTTATGGGTAGACAACGGTGCCGTCTTAAAGGTGGGACAGACAAAATTGAATAAGAATAAGTTAAGAAAGTTAGATATTGTAGTAATTAGAATAAATGCATTAAATGAATTATGTAATGCAAGACCTTGTTATATGTGTTTAGAATTATTAAAGTCGTTAAATTTTAGATATGTATATTATTCAGTATCTTCCACAGAAATTATTCGAGAACGTGTGAGAGATATGATTAGCATTGAGGCATCTTCTGTCACAAGACATTTAGATATTGCACATAACAAATTATATAATAATAATAATACATATTATAGAGATTTATTAGTTAATTATTTTCCAGAATATACAATATTATATAATTTAAATTGTTTCATTAAATATAATTTACAAAATTTATTACCAACATACAAAGTAAAAATTATTAATAATTCTGTTATTATATTAGATACAGAAAATAGCATAGTAGTAGAGGCAACAATTATTTAATAGTTTGTGTTTATTATTTTATATAAATATATATAATAATAAATGAATAATTTATTTAATTTTAAATCGATTCAACTATATAATTTATATAATAATTTATTATTTCATAAATACAAAGATAAATTAGATATGATATTAGAACCCTTACAATCTATGATTCAATTAGCAATATTAAGTGTAAAACCAATTGGAACAAAATTAGCAATACATGAAAATATATTATATATTCAAGAACCATCTATTATACAACCAATAAATAGATGGTATAATTCGGATAAAAAGGATGATTTATATTTTTTATTTCAAGTAATAAAAAGATTTATTAAATGGTATAATCCAGAAAATAATAATAAAATACTTAGTAGTAAATTATATAATTTAATTTGTTCAATGTCATTATTAGGATTAGATAATTTAATTAAAACATATAATAATACTGATAATAATTCAATTATACAAGTATTACATTTATATAAAAATTTATTAGAAGTACCTAATATTAAAGAACTTGAAAAACATACAAATGAAAAAATTAATATTGATGAAGTTTTTGAAAATATAATTTATTTATATGAATATTCTCAATCAAAATTGGATTGCTCACCTTCAGAAAAAACAGAAACACCTTCAAAAGTTATTATAGAAAAATCTAAGGAAATACCTTCTAATAGTCCATTATTAAATATTATTTATAATATATTAATATTAATTAATACTGAAGAAAATCCAGAATATATTTTAAGTTATATAAAAAGTTTAAATTATATTATGGAAAAAACAAATACAGAAATACAAAACTGGATTAAAGTTAATCTAAATGTTTAACTAATATTATAATTAATCATATTATTTTTAACAATTATTTTTTTTGTAAATAAGTCTTTAACTTTTTCATTATGTGTAATATATAATATTATTTTATCTTTAAAAACATCACGTAAATTATTACATATATCAACAGCAAGTTCATTATTTAAATTTTCATCAATTTCATCAAATAATAATATATTATAATTTGATTTTGTAACATTATAAATAATACGTGAAATAATCAATCGCATACGTTCACCACCCGATAATGTTTCAATATCAATAAATTCATTTTTATTTAATTTATCATGAATTTTTGATTTTTTAAGTGCATATTCTATTAAATTATTATCTAAACTATTATCATAATTTGATATAATATCATATAAATTACCACTATATAAACTTTTATGATTTGATAATGTTAAATATGTTTGATGTGTAATATCTTCAATAGGTGGTGTTATATTTAAATTATCTGGTTTAACTATACCTTTCAACATATATAATAATGTAGTTTTTCCACTACCTGATTCACCATTAACTAATATATGGTCATTTTCATTAATAGTTATTGGTTTATCACTTATTAATAATGGTATTTTATTATTCATTGAAATTATTTTAATATTTGTTATTTTGGTTTTACTACCAATTGTTTTTACTTGAGGAACAAAACTATTTAAATATTGTAATCGTTCCTCCATTTTAACAAAATATACTTTTGTTTTATAATAATCATTTATCATATTACTAATAAATTCAATATCATATACAATTAAAAAGTAATAGAAAAAGTCAATATGTGTTAATTCATGAATTTTTAATCGAATAACTATTATAATTAAACAAAACATTAATATATTAACTTTCATATCTAAATCATAATTTAATGTTAAAATATCATTATTAACTTTTTCATAATTTGTAAAATTTTTAATTAAATATTTTTTATTAAATTCATCATTAATCAAAAAGTGTTTGCCATTAATTACATAATTTCTAATTATATTTTCATATTTAAAAAAATCTTTTGTTAATACTGTTTCTTCTGCATTTTTATATTCATTTAATATTTTAACTATTATACAAAATACAATGACTAAACCAATTAATATGGTAAATTTCTTATTTAATGCAATAATAATTAATGTTATAAATTTAATAGGTATATCTATTTTTTTTTTAATATTAACAATGTATAGTTCTAGATTTTCATTATAATGATCTAATATATTAAAATATTCTACCAAATTAAAATTTAACAATTCTTTTTTTGACATATTTATTATTCTGTCATAAAAATAATTATTATTAGCTAGTTTAATTTTTTCAATTAAATCAGTTTTCGCATGATTAAAATGTCGTTCAATAGGTATATTTAAACCCAATATTGTAATTAATGCGATAGATAATTTAGGCATTAATGTTGAATCATTTTTAACTATATCGCTAAAATATATCAAAAACCAATAAAAACTTTCTTGTATTGCGGTTGTTAATATTGAAAGAAATATGTATTTTTTATAAATGTAATTTAAATTATATTTATTTATTAAAATATCAAAATGTTCATTTATGTCCATATTATTATAGGATATATATTATTTCATTATAAATATTAAAATTATCCATTTTTAATTTTATTGATAATATCTGTTGTTGATGTTTTTGAATAATAATCTATTTCCATAAAACATTCATGTGTTTTAATTATTTCAAAAAATGTTTGCTGATTATTACGATCTGTCTCATTTGAAAATCCATGTACTACCATATCTATATTATGATCATTAATAAAATTCATATCAATAATTAATGGACATGGGAAAATAACTTTATCAACTAATTTATTATATCTAATAATCTCAACTCTATCTTGTTCATTAATAATTGGTGTTCTTTTATAGGAAGTACATGTAGCATCAGATACGATGCCTACTAATAAGAAAGTATTATCAGGGTCATTAAATATATTTTTAGCTTTGATTAAAGATTCTAAATGACCTCGGTGAAACAAGTCAAATACACCATCTATATATACAATTTTTTGCATTTATTAATTAGATTATAAAATAAATTTATAGAATTAAATATTTATAAATATAAATGACAAATAATTTCCGCTTGAAAGAAATTGATGAATATGTAGATAGTGTTAAACCAGATGATTATATTAATAGTATAATAAATAAATATAATTTAAAAGAGTATAAATATATTGATACTGTAGAAACATTCTCCTTATTAAAATTAAGAGGAACTATTAAATATGTAAATAAATACGACCAAAAATTAAGACACGGTGGGTTGGTTGTTAAAATATATAAACGGGAAACTAATCAAAAATGGTATTGTATTATTATAAAAGAAAATAAAAAATATTATATTTCATATAATTCTAATTATATTTTTTATATGGAATCTAAACAGGATGCTTTATTAGATTGGGCAAATTGTTTTATTTCAGATTATGATAAAGGGTTATATGAGACATAATAACATTAATATTTATTAGATGTATGCACTAATAAATCTATTGTGAACTGATTTTGTAAAATAAAAATTTATTTTACTTTTTCTTTAGCCATTAACAATTTAGCATTTATAATTATTTAATATCTACTAAGCTATTATACTTGTGTTAATATGTTTAATCTGTATCTCGCATTAGATAATTTATTAAGGAGATCATTCATTATGGACGGGTCAAAAGGAGCTTCTTCTATTTGCCTTTTAAGCGTATCTATATACATTGGAAGTAAAATATGCAACCTATCTGTAGGTGCTGTAAAGAGAATATTATTTTCAAGTAATTTAAGATACTCCCACCTGTATTTTACTTTTAATCCCTGTTTTTCTAGGTCCATCGAGTTTCATAATGTATTAAATAAATACACTTATAAATATTTTTTATTTCAATTTTTATACTAATAATATATACTCATAAACGATAATAATTAATCGTATATGTAAAAAAAAATATCTAAAAGTAATTAAACTATAAAAAAATGATTTTAATAAAAAAAATTCTACTTTTGCTATTATTAATATTCATAATTCATTATTTATCTGATGGTCAGTTATTTAATAAAATTAATAATTATTTTAATAATTGCAAAAACACTATCGAAAATTTTATGGGAGTATCAAATAGAAAAGTATTTAAACCAACAACCCCTGATATCCCATTTCAATTACAAAAAGATTTCCCATATAATAATCAAAGCGATATTAATAATTTAGATGAAGATACCTATAACTTATATAAGTTTTTAAATAGTATAATTACGGTCGGAGTTAATACATATGAATTGACACCTTCTAATAATATTAGGCTTAAAGTATCTGATAATTTTAAAAAAGAAATATATGAACAATTAAATAAACACATTAATTGTAATTGTATAGAATATAAATTTGATAATATTCAAATATTATCTGATATGTATTTTTATGAAAATTCTCGAGGAGCAGAAATTGAACCATTTGAAATATCAGCAAATGTATCATTAAAAGGTGTGCCAATTGGTTATGTAATAATTTATATAGAATGTTTTATGAAAAAAGATAAATTTTATTATAATTCAACAAATTCTGGATATCTTGCAATATTAAATATTAAATTAATTAAAAGAATGTATAATGATGGTAAATCAAAAGAACAAATATGGAAATCTGCTTATAAATTAATACCATCAAATCAAGAAATGCAAAGTAATATACTTGCTGAGGCGAATGATCGTAATACAATGAGCGAATCTACTACGCGTAATACAATGGTTGAATCATTTACTAATAATTATAATGTTGATAATGACATGTTTTTTAAACCGAATAATCAAATTCAAAATGATACAGAAGATAGTTTAATAATACCAAGTGATATTGAATTATCACCATATGATTAAAAAAATTAATCCCAACATAAAAATTTATGT
>Ga0214923_10003611_pt1 | contig 19291 bp, 13 predicted proteins | sample LL1510_MetaG_FD_177993 | JGI IMG/M metagenome (GOLD analysis project Ga0214923, IMG submission 177993) | Freshwater microbial communities from Lake Lanier, Atlanta, Georgia, United States - LL-1510 | ecosystem: Environmental > Aquatic > Freshwater > Lake | place: USA: Georgia | collected...
ACAGATATAATATCGGAATTTGAAATCGTAAAAAAGAATCGTAAAGAGGAAAACAAAGAATATTTAGATACAGAATCTAAAAGATTAGAACTAGAATTGTTAATGGAAGAAGAAGCAGAAAAAGCAAAAAAAGAGAAAAAAACAAAAAAGAAAAAAAAAGTAGCAGAAGTAGCAAAAGTACCAGAAGTACCAGAAGTACCAGAAGTAGAAAAAGTAGAAAAAGTAGCAAAAGTAGAAAAAGTACCAGAAGTAGTAGAAGAAGAAATATTTCTTAATAAGGAAAAAGAATCATTAATAAATAGTTATGGATTTAAAGATAGAGCAAATGATATTTTTGAAAAAAGTATCATGAGAGTTAAAAAATTATATAATGAAGCTAATATAACGTGTAATAAGGTTGTCAGAGATATAAATTTAATTCAAGATGATATCTCCGAAGAAAAAAAGAGTATTAAAATATTGTCGGATAATATAAAATCTTCTTTAAATCATGAAACAAAGTTAACAAATATGGATTTTAATAGCTACAATAATAGTATAGAAAAAATATCTAACTTAAATATAAATATTAAAAATAAGAACAACACTTTATCGGACATTAAAAATGATTTTGCCAATTTTTATTTTTATTTTGACCCTTTTAAACAAGAAAATAAAAGAAACAAGATTGAAGATTGTCAAAAAGAAAAAAATCGTTGTGGAAGATTACAACTTGCAATTGATGTTAATGAACCTTATTTATATAGAAAAATAAAAATACATGGAATATTTCCGGATGAACAACAAGGTAAATCTGTTACAAAATATAAGAACTCTATTTTACATTTCGAAGATTACGACTCAAGCTCTTTTGAGAGAATAATAAATAACAATTTTATGCCATTTTTTAGTAATTATAATTTATTTCAAAATTCTTTAGATAGACATATACCTTATAGTAATCAAGAACAAATACATTTTGAAAACAATATAGTTTGGTTATCAGAAGCAATCATAGTATTATTAACAAAACATAAAGAGGGAAAAATTTTGTTAGAAACAAATGTTTCAGATATGATTACTACGCTTAATAATTTTTTCAAGAATGATCATAATTTGATTTGGGGATTCCAAAAGGCAACTATAAATCCAATTAATACAAATATAATATATCTTTATTTTAAAATTTGTTTTAACACGATAAGTAAGTTGTGGCAATTTTGTAGTAATAATTACGATGTTGTAGATGAAAAAGAAGTGTATTTAACCGATCTAGATACAGGCTCAGGATATAAAAGAAAAAAATCAAAAAGAAAAAGTACAAAACAAAAATCAAAAAGAAAAAGTTTGAGACGAAAATCAAAAAGAAAAAGTTTGAGACGAAAATCAAAAAGAAAAAGTTTGAGACGAAAATCAAAATCAAAAAGAAAAAGTAGAAGATAAATTAAATTGTGAGTTATTTTTAAACTAAGATACTAGTCTAAAAATATTTTATTCTGTTGTGTTTTCCTCCATTTCATTATACAATTTTTCTAATTTTTCATAAATTGATATTGCAGTTGGATTCTTATTTTCAATGTTGCTTTTGATAAATTCTATCGTATTTGGGTTATTTATACTATCAAGAATAAACTCATTTTCTTGTTGTGTTAAGTTATATCCGCTTAAAAATACTACATTAAGAGCATCGATAACTTCTTTGTTGCTTGGATTTTCCATTTTAATTTACATACAATTTTCAAATTTTTAAATCAAAAAATTGATTTTTAAAAAATATTTTTTGATTAAAATTTTAAAAATGGGATTTATTGAAGCTACTGATATTCAAGTAGGTGGTCATATTGGATTTTCCAAACAAATTCTTCCTACTATTGAAACCGCTATTATGAATGATATGAAAAGTTTTCAGTTTTTTCTAGGAAACCCAAAATCTTTTACAAGACAAAGACTAACTAAAGAAGATATTGCAAATACTTACAAATTAGCAAATAAAAATAGCATAAATATATTTAGTCATTACCCCTATACAGCTAGTTTAAATGGTTCTGTTGCTAGTTTAGCTTGGAATGGAGATAAAGAGCAAGATGCAAAAACTGCGAAAATTATTAGCGAGCTTGAATACGAACTAAATACTATATCTTTATTATCGCCCATAAATGGTGTAGTAATTCACCCTGGTTCTTATAAAAAAACAAAAGAAGGTTTAGAAACTATTTCTAAAAGTATTAACAAAATCAATTTCTCGGAAAATTCAAAATTATTACTTGAAAATTGTGCTGGAGAAGGTACAAAGCTATGTAAAAATTTCTCTGATATAGCCAAAGTTTTTGAAGGTATTGATATTAGTAAAAAAGATAATGTTGGAATTTGTATAGACACTGCACATATCCATGGTTCTGGAATTTATGATTTATCAAAACAGGATGATGTTGATAAAATGTTTTATGAATTTGATAAGCATATTGGTTTAGATAAATTCAATCTCTTACATTTAAATGATAGTATGGTTGCACTTGGTTCAAAAAAAGATAGACACGAATGTCTTTGTGAAGGCTGTATATGGAAGAAAGATAATACAGCTTTAAAATATCTACTAACAAAGTGTGGAGAAAATAAAATACCTGTAATAATAGAGACCGCAGATGTTATAGGTGATATGGATACTATCAATCGATTATAAAATTTATATTTACAACTTAAATATAAATTTAGTCTTTACTATTTTCTTCTTTTTTCTCATTTGTATTATGATATACAACTGGTATACCTATACCAGTTGTTATAATAATCACCGATAAAATAGCAGTTCTTAAATATTGTCTTATCATCTTTATTCTTTATTTTTTATTTTTAAACTTAATTTAAGTGTAAAAATAGTTTAGTTACTTTTTAATTTACTTTTTATTTTTAACCTTTTTTACTTCTCCCTTATTTTCACTGATAACTTTTAACCATTTATGATACTCATCTTCAAACTCTTTTAGATCATTTATCCACATTTGTTTTTCAGAAGTCTTTAGAATATTATCAAGCTTTGTTTTTAAAGATAAAATCTCGTTTTTGATTTTCTTAACTTGTTCGGCAGTTAAACTTCTAACAGGTAGTTTAAGAAGATAATTATATCCATTTTTATTTTCAGAATCATCGCTTTCATCATTTTTATTTTCTTTGTCATACTTTCTTTTTTCTAACTCTTTTATAATCAATTCTTCTTCTACATTCATAATTTTTAATTTTGCGTCTATTATCTCTTGAATAAATCTTTCTTTATTACCCAAATATCGCAAATCTTTTTCTAAACTCGTAATAATATACTTTTTTCTTTTTACATAAAAAGAATATCTCATAATACAAAAGTCATTTAATATTTCGTCTATGCTATACTTTTTAAGCTGTTCTTTCTCATTAAATAAAACCATGTTGGTGGTGTGTAAATACGAGTATAATCCCATATTATTTATATTACAAGAAAAACCATCATCTGATTCCGTAATTATAAAATTAACTTTTCTAGGAGTAGAATAATTCTTCATACTTTTAATTTTCTTATCGACTAACCAATCCTCAGCTGTTTCTTTAAATTTATCAGTCCATAATCCAATAGGAAGTTCGGTTACTTCAACTTTATCTTTATTTTTTTCAATTGTACCATATGTAACATATTTTGTATCTATTTTTTCAATAGTTCCTTCAAAACCTCTATACCAAGGTGTAATTTCTGGAAACATAGATAATAAGGTTCCATCGTCTGGATCTTTTAATAAAACCTCACCATCATTATTGAGCCATATTTTTATACATTCAATAATATCAATCGGATTATAACATGGAATTGAAGATGACCATCCTGAACCTATTCCGAGTGCACCATTCACCAAAATCATAGGAATAATCGGAACATAAAATTTTGGTTCAACAACATCACCATCATCTACAACATAGTCAAGTAATACATCATCCTCTTCTCTAAATATTAAAGGAGTAATAGACTCCATTTTTGTAAAAATATATCTTGGACTTGCAGAATCTTTGCCGCCGACTAAACGAGAACCATACATACCATCTCTATAAAAAAGAGGAATATTATTTGAACCAACATAGTCTTGTGCCATATTTATAATTGTTTCAAATAAATTTTGCTCTCCATGATGATAATTTGTATGCTCAGCAACATAACCACCTAATTGCGCTACTTTTAAAGATTGTTTGTTGTAAGTTAAATTTCTTTTTTTAACCGCGAAAAGCACTTTACGCTGACTTTCTTTTAATCCATCAAATAGACATGGAATACTTCTTTTACAATCATTATGCGAAAATTTAATAACCTCATTATTGAGAAATGAAGAAATTTCCATGTCTACAATATCACCTTCATCGTCTAATGAAAATTCTGGGTTTGGATCATAATTAGCTAACCATTCTTTGCGAGTATCAGCAAACTTTTTATGAAATATTTTATTCATATTAGTTGTTGAGTTATCATCATTTATATACTCTATCATTTTTTTTCCAAAAGTATCAGGAACATCTTCTGGTTTTGTAGTTCCTAATCCTTTGTAATACTTACTTTTAAATGTTTTATTTTGTCTTTCTTGATCTTTTGTAAATTCTCTAAACTTATTTTCATCGTAAAATAGTATATCACCTTTCGAATTAAAAACTCTTACTATAGGAGTACACATACTAATAATAAAAGGGTCCTCTCTTTCTAAGAGAGATGGGAATAGATAGTGAAAAAAATTCATAAGTAATGCACTTATGTGTAGTCCGTCAGTATTATGAACAATCATTTGTCCAATTCCTGCTTGAAAATGATGATTTTCTGTTTCTATATCATAAACATATTGTTCTGTTGTTCCTAAATTAATAATTTTTTTAATTATATTTGGATTATTTTGTTGGTGTCCTTTAGTCATATTTAAAGTAAAAACATTAGGTTTATCTTCTCTGCAATTTATAGAGACGTTATAACCTAAATTTTTACAAAATAAAAATAATGTTTGAGCACTTAATTTTGTAAATACATCAATTCTTTTTCCAGTACCTTTTTCAATATATTTTTTACCTTTATCTCCATCACCATCATACATACCTTCAAAAAATCTCTCGCGGATATTTCTACAAGAATTTTGAATATCATTTGCAACTACTTTTATATCATTAACGTAAAACATTTTTCTATATTTTTTTATAAATTCTTCTGTTTTTGTTCCTCCAAAAATTTGTAATTTATATGCATTTTTATTTCCACGAACATTATAGTTATGTCTATCTTCAATAATTTTAAATTCTTGATCTGGATAAATTTTTTTTACTATTTCTAAACAATTATTTAAATAATCTAAATTTGTATTTGAAATAGCCCATGAATATGTTTTTCTTTTTTCATTTGTATATATTTGACAAGTTCCATCTGTAAAAAACAATCCCATTAAATATGCTTCATTTTCTAAAATTATATTTTCTAATGGATTTTCAACATAATGAGAAACTAATTTTAAATTATTAATAACTTTTATAAGTTCATTTTTTTTATATGTCTGGTAATATTGTATCTTTAATTTACTAGCAAGTATTCTTAAACTTTTTAATTCTATTAATTCTAAATTATCTGGTATTTCAACTTTATTTTCATTTAAAATAGGAAAATTATGAAGTAACATATTTCCTACTTTACAATTTTTTGGTGCAATTTCATTGCAATTTGTATCTAATAAACTATGATCTTCCGTAACATCAACAAGACCTGTATGTGTTAATACTCTATATATATTTTTTTTTACTTTATGTCTCATTATAGATTTAATTTTAGTCCAACCTTTTTCTGTCCAAACTGATAGATCAGTTGTACTATATTCTTTATTATTTACTTTATCAGTTATCCAATTATCTGAAATATTATCTATTGTTTTTATTATAGTATTTTTCCCATTATTTAATAATATAGGAGTATCACCTGTTACAGAATCAGCATCAGTAAGCAGTATAACTTTTCCATAGGATAAAGTTTTATAATTTTTATCTTCTGTATAATCTAAATCATGTCTTAAATTTAAAGCCTGAATTAAATCTGTTATCACTTTATTTTTAGCAATAGTTGTTGGAATAGAATTTCTTACGTTGAGGCATTTTCCCCTCAAAGGCATCACACCATACCAGTCTCTACCTGCTTTGTCGTATACTCCTTTTTGTATTCCAGCAACTGCATATGTTTTTGCCGACAAACCTTCGCATAGAATTAAAGAACACTGATATCCAAGTTTTCCGCCAGCATTATTTGCGGGGTCTAATCCTTCAATTTTTGTATAACCTTTCTTTTTCTTTTCTGTTTTTTTTAATACCACCATCTCCTTCATTTTGATAATATCATTTATATCTTCAATAACTGACCATTTTAAAATTTTATTTATATCCGTTTGTTTTACCTCAGGATTTATTTTTGGTGCTTCAAGCTTTTCCTTATCTTGTGATGAAAATTCAGGATTAGGAACAGTTGCCACAACAAAAATTCTAAAAAATTGTTTTATATCTTTAATATTAACTTGTGGTTTATCTTTCTTATTAAATTTTTCTACTAATGGCCTAAATATAACTTCAGACCAAATATCAACATGAATTCCTCCTAAACGTGTATAAGTACCATTTACAAAAGAAATATGTTGAAATTCATTTATGTTAGCAGGACAAATTAAAACTTCTGAATTTTTATTTTTTATAAAAAGTTTTTCATCTGTTGGAGTATCATATAATTCAGAATATGTTTCTAAACTATTTACTGGTATTAGTTCTTCATTTAAATATACTTTAATCTTTGTTAACATAGCAGCATCAATTATGTATTTAGTATATAGACTAATTATATTGTCTGAATATTCTTCTAAATCAAATTGTTTAAAATCCGGAAAATAAGTAACTTTTGTAAAACCAGTTTTTAACTTAGTAGAAGTAATCTTTGGTTCAGTTGTATTTCTCATATTATTAGTCCATGTTTGCTCTAAAACTTTTCCATTATTAGGGTCTAATCCTTTCACTATGAATTTTGTTGAGAAAACATTTGTTAACTTAGATCCTAAACCAAATCGTCCCGCAACCAACCTTTCTTCTTCATCATTATAATTTGAACCAGCCATAAGATTTCCAAAAATTAAACTATGGTTGTAAATTTTTTCCTCTTCGTGTATTTCAATAGGAATAATATCTCCATCATTCCACACGGAAGTTTCACCTGTTTCTTTGTCTATATTTACTTTAATCGTAGTACAAGGAGTTTTTGTATTTTTACTTCTTTCTACATTATCAATTGCATTTGATAGAACCTCGACAAAAATTCTTAAAATTGCAGGTGAAGAATTTATATATTTTTTGAATATTTTAAAAGTATCTTCATCTTTGATAGCTACATACTCTTCAATATTTTTCAATCTTTTTGACCCAACATACATATCACTTCTTTCGAGAATATGTGTTATTGGGTCAAGTTTCTTATAAACTTTCTTTGGTGGCATTAATTATATTATATAATAATAATTCTATAAATTTAATTTTTAAAATCATTTTTTTTATTTTTTAAGTTGTAAATAAACTTAGAAAATATATTTTTCATTATAGTGGCAATAGAACAGTATAAAAATTAATAAGCGTTTTCTTTTCAGGATCTTCTACTTTATATCCTATAATTTTAATATTCAAATTATTTCGTTCCCCTTCTACATTATATGTTTTTATATCGTTGCTACTTGTATATGAATATAATGTAAAATTTTGATTTAAATTATCATCATCGTTAATTTTAACGTTAATTCCAGGATTATATTTGTTTCTATTCCATATCATACTTATTTTAATTCCTTTTAAGTATGAATCAATATTTTGAGCTATGTATATATTTTTACTATCTATAATATTATTCCTAAAAAAATAGGGTTTTACTACATAAAAATAAGTACTTTCTAAATTTTCAATTATAATTTTTTCTTCACCCTCTTCTTCATCTTCTTCCTCTTCCCCCTCTTCTTCATCATCTTCATCTTCTTTATTCTTTTTTTCATCCTTTTTATATTCTTCCTCTTCTTCCTTTACAAAATTTATTTTTTTATATATTATTTTTCTAGTTGTTTCATTTAACAATCTAAAAAATGCTTTTTCTCCTTGCAAAATAGATTGATTGTATTCAAAAGAAAAGTCGGTTATATCCAAGTAATAATTTTCAATCATAATTTTGTCATTATATTTTAAAATTTCGTCAAGATTTCTGATTAGTTTTAATCGTAAAATATAAAATAGTCTTTTTAAAGTATCTTCAGACTTAATAACAAGTTTTTTGTTGTTTATTATACCACTATTTTCTAGACTAAATTTTTTTTTAATATTCTTGTATTCAAAATCCTTATTCATTTGAATATATTTATCTTTGAAATCATAAAATATATTATCATATTTTTCCGCTATATATTCAGGTTCAATTGTGTTCTCATTCAAATACTTTGAAAATAACCAGAATACGTATTCAATTATATATCTTGATAATTTTTTATACATATTATATTCCAACATAGCTGAATATTGTATTTTAGAATCAAAGTCAATTTCATCTTGAATTAAAATATGTAAAATAACGTTATTAATTTTTCCTTCAAGTTTTCTAGTATTTAATTCTGTAATTTCTTGTATATTTTTTGCACTTATAATATCTAATATTTCTTTTGCTGTTTTAATATCTGTTTTATTTATAGGTTCTGTAAGTTCAAAATTAGAGTCTAATTTGACAGGTTGTATTGGAGAAGTAAATAAAGATATTTTTTTTGATTTGTAATTTACATTAAAAATTCTAGTTTTACCATATGCATCAAAAATTTGAGAAGTTATTTCTAGCTTTTCTAAAGGCCAATTTAGATTAATAGGAGAAACTTGGGTATTTAAAGCATAAGATTTGATATAAGAACCATAAGTATCAAAAATAAGTTTAGATATATTATCGTCTGAATTAAAAATACTTGTATGGATACTTTTAACAGGGTTATGTTTTATTATTAGTTCACATCTAGGATATCCACATTTAGTGTTTGTGTTCTCTATTACAAAGATACATCGTTTGTTATTTTTGAGTTTATAATAACACTGAAGATTATTAGGTATAATAAATTCTCCATTATTTTTGAGTGAAAATAAAAATATATTACAATCAAAATGTAGTTCTAATAAGTGAATAAACAAGTTAGGATCTAAATACTCTTCTTTATTTTTGATTTTATTTTTTATTTCATTCATACTATAATCAAACATTTCTTGTCTACAATATCCTGCAAAAATATCTGTATTCAATTTTTCTCTTTGATTATGCAAAATAATTGGAATGCGAATATCATCAATTTCTGAAAGCTTTTTTGTATCCAAAGCTTGCATTACACAATTTAAAAAACTACTTTTAGTATCAAGCATTCCTTCTCTATAATAAGTGTTGTTTTGGTCTCCTAACAAAAATAATCTTTTTAAATTTGGAGGCAATGATCCATAAATTTTCCTATCTAAAGGTCTTTTTACATTTTCTACAATATATTTACTTTTAGTTGTTCTACTACCTATTGAAGTTGCTATCGAAGTTTTATCTGCTTCATCTGTAAAATAATAATCATTATATTCAGGTTTATCAGTTTGTTCGATAGTAAAACAACAAGGTAAATAAGGTACTAGTTCATTTGTTTGTTTATATTTATTTTTTTGCAATCCTGGAAAAATATAAGGTTCTTTGTCGCAAATATAATATTTGGGAGATGATATGTCTTCAATTTCTTCTTTAGGAAATCTTATTATGTTTTTAGATTTTCCTTCCTGTATTTTTATTTCTGCTTCATCATCCGTTAAATATTTAGGTCTTTTAAATGGACCACAACTTGTTGTATATTTTGTTTTTTTATCAAAAATAAATGGGTCTATTTTATATAAGTCATCTTCTTCTTTTTTACTAACTTTTATTTTTATCTCTTCTTCCTCTTCATTATCATCTAAAGAACAACTATAGTCTTCATAAATTTTTATAATATCTGCCTCATTATCCTTATACAAGGTTATTAGTTTCGAAAATAAGTTTTGAAAATTCTCAATCTTATTTATATTATCGCATTCCGTTATTCTTATTCTAATTATATTTTTATTTATTTTAATTTTATCCTCATCTATGTTACTTGATAGTAAGGATTTAATATTTTTACTACTAACTTTTATGGGACTTAGTTTTAAAGTTATTTTTCCTAAGTTACTATTCTCGAAATATATATATACAGAAGATAAGGTTGATATAGAACTTTCATTTACACTTAATAAGTTCGAAAATATAGGATTATTTAGTATCATATCTAGCATAACATCGCTATTTATTTTTTCAAACATATAGTAAACTCCATTTACATTAACTTCTTTTATATTTTGAGGCTTTTTTTCTGTTCTTAGTATATCTCGACAATTTTTTATTATTTTATCTGTAGAAATAAATTTTTTATTATACTTGGTACTTATCTTTATAGTATTTATATCTTTCATACTGATAATTATGTCTATGTATCTATCTTTATTTTTAATTTTTTTGTCTTCTAGAATTTTAAGTATAATATTTGTTTCTCTATTTATATCCTTTTTTCTGTCTCTAAAACTTGTGCTTCGATCAAATAGATTAACCCATTCAATCGGAGGTTTAAATCCTTTTAAAATTTTGTAAAAATTATTTGTAGAAGCAAAAGGTATATTTTTGTTTAAAACTATAGTATTAAATATTTCAAGTATAGACGATGTATCTTCCACATTTATCTCAAACTCAAAAGTTATTTTTTCTAAGTTAAAAGGTGTATAATCTAATGTTTCAATATTGTCAAAACGTGAAAATTTATTTCGAGTTTTGTTTGCAAGTTCTTTATTTTTTTCTATTTGATTATTAAAAGTTTCTCCACGATTTCTTTTTGTTTTCCATATCATTTCTAGTTCATCGTATGTAATATTGTTATTTTCATCTGAAATATTTTTTATATCACGTTCAATAGTTGATATACCAAAATTCTCAAAACCAGTCGAAGTCAATTGATCATATGTTTTTATAAAATTTAAATTTAGAATGGTATAGTAGTTTACAATATCTTTTAAAGTAAAAGTACCTATAGTTTCATTTTCATATGTTTTTATTTCTTTATAAACACTAGTAATATCAGTTCCGTTTTTAATTACGTCAATTAAATTATGTACATCAATATTTTGATCGATAGAAAAATCCACTATAGTAGGAATTTCTGCTGGAAAAATTAAAAATTTCGGAAGTGTATTCATGTTTGCTGCTATTCTTTCATATATTGTTTGCTCTGAATCGAGATTATATATTGTAAATTCTTTGTTATTTATCTTAACCATAACTCTTTTATTGTTATTATTTTATTTTTAAAAATAATAATTTTTAAAAAATTCTAAAAAGATTGCGCAAATGCAAATAAATTTTCCTTATTTCTCCCTCCAGAATGCGACTTAACGTATTTTCCGTTTTTATAACCTACATAACTAGGAAATCCTCTAAAAGTAGGGTCTATTTTTTTTATCATATCATTTAGCTCTTTTTCTCCTTTTTCTTTACCATCTCCTTGAATAGTTACACAAATAAAGTTTGATTGATTTTGATTTGCCAATTCTTGAAAAGCTGGCTTAGCGATAGTACAATAGCCACAGAAATTTGCTTGAATCATAATTATAACTTTTCCGTTCTTTAGTTTAGGATTTACTATATTACCATTACTATCAAAGTCATTTATAGTGAGATAAGCAATAGGTTTCGTCAAAAATATATTATTGGACATTTTATTTATTATATATTTTTTTTTTAAAATTTTAATTTAAAGTATTTAAACTATTAATTTAAATTCAAATGACAATAATATTTAGAGCAAAAAGTAACGAAGCATATGCATTTAAAATATTAGCAGAATTACTTGCAAACAATATAAAGACAGGATGCTTTGAAATTGATAGCACAGGGATTTTTTTACGAATGATGGACCATCACAGGCGTGTTCTTATAGATTTAAAACTATTTTCTCAAAGTAGCGGCTTTACTATGTTTAAATTTAATTCGAAGAAAATGTTCTTAGGCATTAACTTGGCACATTTTCACAAGATGGTTAGGCCTGTTAAGAAAAAAGACACGATAGAGCTGTTTATTGACGACGAATTTCCAAACAATTTATGTATCAAAGTTACACCTAAAGAAAACAATAGAACTACTACTTCTACTATTAAAATCCAAAGTATTCAAAATTTAGAAATAGACTTACCAACAGGTTATTTATATCCTATATCCATATCTTCAATTAACTATCAAAAGATGCTAAAAGAATTAGGTAATATAGGAAATGTTATACAAGTAAACGCGAAAAAATATTCAATAAACTTTAGTTGCAGTGCAACAGGTGTGTATGGTAGAACAGTCTCATTTGGAGATTTAGATGATAATGAAGACGATGATGATGAGACTAAATATGATCAAGAATTTAATACAGAAACACTAAGTAGAATATCCAAGCTAGCTGGATTAAATAATAATATTCAAATTTTCGCAGGCAAACCATTATATTTTAAGTCAAATGTAGGTAATCTAGGAGAAATTAATATATATATTAAGTCAAAGGAGCAAATTGAGAAAGATTCATGTAATATAGATAACTCAGATTCCGACTATGATTGAACCTAATATTTTATAATTCAAATTAATTATAAAATAAGTATAAAAACGTGGTTAAAAAGGTGTTATAAATATTTTAAAATAAAATAAATCCTATTTAAAGATTAGATTTTATAAATAAAAATGGAATTACTAAAACAAATTGACGAAACAGTCTCATTTAATGAAAAAAATATTCGTGTAATCGGTACTTATGAAGAACCTTGGTTCGTAGCAAAAGACATTTGTACTATACTTGAATTACCAAATATCACAAATGCAATAAAAATTATACCGGAAAAATGGAGGGGTTTAAAGTTATTAAACACCTTTGGAGGAGAACAAACCATGATAACAATTAATGAAGCAGGTCTTTATAAACTAATAATGAGATCAAACAAACCAGTAGCTCAAAAATTTCAAGAAGTAGTATGCGAAGAAATACTTCCAACTTTAAGAAAAAAAGGCGAATATCAAATAAAAAGTATATTAGATAAAAATAAAAAACTTGAAGAAGAAAAATTAAGAATTGAGGAAGAAAAAAATAAAATCGAGGAAGAAAATAAGAAGTTAGTTAAAAAATACGTTAAAAAACCAAAAGATATTATAGATAAAGAAAATGTTGTATATCTTATGACTACGGATGAAGCCGAATTAATAGGAGAATACGTTATCGGTAAATCTGTCAATTTATATAACAGAAAAGAAGATTATGATCATAATAAATTACATGATTTTAAAGTTATTTATTACTTATCGTGTCCAAATTCAAAAATAATGGATATAGTTGAAGCATCAATACTTATGAAACTTGGAGAATATAGATGTAAAGCTGGAAGGGACGTTTTTTTATTACCTAAACACACAAATATAACATTATTTACAGATATGTTTGATACATGCTTAAAATTTTATGAGAATGTTGAATATGTCATATATCCTAAAAAAACAACTGAAAAAGAAGATAAAGAAAAAGAAAAAGTCAGACATCAAAAGTATCATGAAGAAAATAAAGAGAAAATATACCTACAACAAAAAGAATATCGTGAAAATAATAAAGAGATAATAGCTGAGTTAAAAAAAGAATATTACGAAAATAATTTTGAAACTATATCGGCAAAAAGAAAAAAATATTATGAAGAAAATAAGGAAGACATAATTAAAGCTAATTCAGAATATTATAATGAGAATAAAGAGATAATCTTAGAGGAAAGAAAAGAATATTATCAAGAAAATAAGGAAAATATACTAGAAAAAAGAAAAGAATATTACAAAGAAAATTACAAGACAAAAATCTCAGAACAAAGGAAGAAAAAAGAAACATGTGAATGTGGTATGATAATTACCCATTATACTATGAAGAGGCATAAAGAAAGCACGAGACATGTTAATTTAATGAAAAAGAAAGCTACAAAAGTTTAGTTAAATATATTATTTTATACTTATATACAGGTATAAAATAAATTTGCGTATATATGTGATATTTTTGGATGAGTTACACCACACCACTTTTTATAATAATCGCTGAGTTGTTCTAGGTGTTTCATTTATAAATTAATTTTATAACTTATTTACAGCATATAGAAGGCCTGTACCTGTTGATATCATATATGTTTTATATTTATTTGTGGAATTTAAAATAAAATCTATAGACTGCCAATTTGAACCATAAATAATATCTTCTATTACTACCCAACCATTTTCATTTATATTTTTTAAAGCGAATAATAATGTATTAAAGTTAGCACCTATAGAATGAAGTCCATCATCTATTATCAAATCGTATTTAATATTACCAAATTTATTTTTAATTTCTTCAAATGAGGTATAATCCAATTGATCAACATAGCAAGTTTTTATTCTATCTTCCTCGAATAGAATATCTTTATCTATATCTGCACCATATATATTTGAATTTGGCAAATATTCTTTAAAGGCATATAAAGAAGCACCGGGTCTTCCATTAACACCCATAGTAGAAACTAAATTAGGATTATTAGTACCTAAACCAATTTCTAAAGTATTTAAATTTTTTTCGATACCTAGTTTATTAAGAATATAAGAATATAAAATATAGTATCTATGAGTGGTTGATTTATCGGATTTATTTTTTGCTAATATATCACCAAGTATTCTACTGCTATCATGTTCAAAGTTATCAATAAAACTAATATTAAGGCGATAATTAGTCTGTGTATTTATTAAATCATTAATTTGAGGTATAAATAATGAAGCTCCCTTTATCCATAAATCTTTATTTAGATTATCATTTGCTGATCCCGCCGAAAAAAGAAACAAAGAATCCATTTTATTATATCAAAATTTAATATTTAAATTAATATTAAATTTACAACTTATTAATAACATATAAATGAGCGCGACTATTTGTATTTACAATATATGTCTTGTATTTGTTGGTACTCTTTAAGATAAAATCTATAGCCTTCCATTTATGGATACCATGAATATCTTCTATTACTATCCATCCTTTCTCCTTTATATTTTTTAATGCAAATAATAATGTGTTAAAATTAGCACCTATGGAATGAAGTCCGTCATCTATTATTAAATCATATTTAATATTTCCGAAATTATTTAACATTTCAGTAAAAGAATTTGATTCTAGTTGGTCCACATAACTTGTTTTTATTCTATCTTCTTGAAATAGAATATCCTTATCAATATCAGCTCCATGTATAGTAGAATTTGTTAAATATTCTTTAAAGGCATATAAAGAAGCACCGGGTCTTCCATTTACACCCATATTAGATACTAAAGCTGGATTATTTGTACCTATTCCTATTTCCAAAGTATCCAACTTTGCATCTCTACCTCCTAATCTATTAATAATATAGGAATATAAGATGTAATAATTATTTGGATTAGATTTATCCGACTTATTATTCTTTAATATTTCAGAGAAAATTATCGCTTCATCGTTATCAAAACTTTTCATGTCTGATATTTCAAACTTATAATCTGTATGTTCTAGTAATTCATTCATTTGTGGTATAAATAAGGACGCGCCCTTCACCCATAAATGTTTATTTATTAGATCGTTGGCACACGCTCCTGAGAATATAAATAAAGAATCCATTTTTATATTAAGAAAATCTATCTTTAAATTAATTTCAAATTTAAAACAAAAATATTTTTAAATAAAATGAAACTGTTTAAAAATATTTATACTTTTTTAGTTGGAGAAAATAAGGATGTTACAGAGATGTGTAATTATCCAGTCGATAGTCAAGCTATATCTAATAATCTTTTTGTCTATGATGAATTTATTTTTGATAAGGAAGTAGAGGAAGTAGATGAAGTAGATGAAGTAGAGGAAGTAAAGGAAGTAGAAGATGTAGAGGAAGTAAAGGAAGTAAAGGAAGTAGAGAAAGTAGAGGAAGTAGAGGTAAAAAAATATTGGTTGTATTCGGAAGAGTATAAAGATGACTTTATAGAGGAATTTGTAAATGAGCTTAAACAAAGAGCATTATTGTAAAAAAAATAATTTTTTTAAAAATAAAAAATGATTTTAAAAAAATAAAATATTTAAGATAATAAAATGATTCAAGAAAGACTCCGCGAACCTCTATTAACTGAAGATAATTCAAGATTTACTCAACTACCTGTAAAATATACTAAATTGCAAAATGCATACGATATTGCAGAAGGTATGTTCTGGACTGCAAAAGAAATAGATTATGCAGCAGACCTAAATGATTGGGAATCTTTAAATGATAATGAAAAATATTTTATTGAACATATATTAGCATTTTTTGCAGGAGCGGATGGAATTGTTCTTGAGAATTTAATAACAAATTTTTGTGTCGAAGTTAAAGCTCCAGAAGCTAGAAATTTTTATGCTTTTCAAGGTATGATAGAGAATATTCATGCTATGACTTATTCGTTACTTATAGAAACTTTTATTAAGGATGTAAAAAGAAAACAATATTTATTTAATGCAATTGATAATATACCCTGTGTCGCAAAAAAAGCAAATTGGGCTCTTAAATGGTTAAATAATGAAAGACCTTTTGAAGAAAGAGTAATAGCATTTGCGGTTGTAGAGGGCATTTTTTTTTCAGGTGCATTCTGCTCTATTTTCTGGCTAAAAAATAGGAACAAAATGACTAAAGCACTAGGTAAAAGTAATGAATTAATTTCTCGTGATGAAGGAATGCATACTGAATTTGCAGTACTAATATATGAACATTTAGCAAATAAAGTTACTAAGAAAGAGTAGAAGAAATATTTAAAGAAGCAGTAGAAATAGAGGAAGAATTTATATGTGAATCTCTACCTTGTAAATTAATAGGTATGAACTCTGATTTAATGAGAGAATATATCAAATATGTTGCAGATAGACTACTTGTTCAACTTGGATTTAATAAGATTTATATGTGCACCAATCCATTTGACTTTATGGTGAATATAAATCTCGATGGAAAGACAAATTTTTTTGAACAGAAAATCTCGGAGTATGTGCACAGCTCGATTTTAGCCCCAAAAGAAGATAGTTGGAATTTTGATGAAAATGTCGAGTTTTAGTGTTAATTTTACGAGTTTTTATATATTTAAAATTAAATATATAAAATATATATAATAGATAACTTTGTAAAAAATAGAAATTTTTGTAATTTTTAGAAATCATATTTAAAGTTATAAAATATATTATAAAATATGATTAATACAACATTTAATATTGTCGAATTTATCGAACAAAATCCTTTATCAAGGCTAAATACCTCATATCAAAATGCTCTTATAAATAAAATTAAAAGTGAATTTAATGATGAAGAACAAAAATTATTTGTTACAAGCTTTTATTGCTACTTAAATTTCAATCCTCTAACAGACTTTGTTATTGATTTTGAAGATGTATGGAAATGGTGTGGTTTTTCAAGGAAAGACCATGCAAAAAGAATACTAGATAAACATTTTATTATAGATGTTGATTATAAAGTTGCGCTCCCCAAGTTGGGGGAGCGCAAAAATGAAGGAGGATTTAACAAGGAAAAAATAACCTTAAATATAAGAACATTTAAAAAATATTGTTTGAAGTCTAATACTGATAAATCAAATGAAATTCATAACTATTATATAAAACTAGAAGAAATATTACAGGAAACTTTATTAGAGCAAACAGATGAATTACAAATGCAATTAGAAAAAAGTCATCAAGAAATACAAGCTTTAACAAAAAAATACGTTAGACCTGTTACTCAAGTGTATGAAGACCAATATATTGTTTATTTAATGACAACTGATGAAGGAGAAAAAGTGAATGAATATGTCGTAGGAAAAACTATAGACTTAAAAAATAGGAAAGAAAGTTATGATAGTAATAAATTACATGATTTTAAAGTAATCTATTATAAAGTGTGTAACGGAATAAAAGCAATGGATATACTAGAGGCTATTATTTTGACAAAACTTGGTAAATATAGATGTAAAGCTGGTAGAGATGTTTTTTTATTACCACCACTAGAAGGTATATCAACATTTACTAATATATTTGATGAATGTATAAATTTTTTTAAAGATATTGACGAAAATCACATTGTATTTCCGAGACGAACTCAAAATAAAATTCTTACAGATGAAAGGAAAGAAAAAAAGAAAAAATACCAAGAAGAACATAAAGAAGAAATTAAAGAAAAAAAGAAAATATATCGTGAAGAAAATAAAGAGAAAATAGTTGAGAAAGGTAAAAATTATTATGAAGAAAATAAAGAAGAAATTAAAAAAAAAGTAAAAGAATATCGAGAAAGAAATAAAGAAAAAATATTCGAAAGAAGGAAAATATACCGCGAAGAACATAAGGAAGAAATTAAAGAAAAAAAGAAAGTATATCGCGAAGAAAATAAAGAGAAATTAAGTGAAAAAAGTAAAAATTATTACAAAGAACATAAAGAAGAAATATTAGAAAAAAGTTTATTATATTACAATCAAAATAAAGAAAAAGTTAAACAAAAGGGTAAAGAATATCATCAAAAAAATAGAGAAAAACTGCTAAATAAAAAGATATGTGAATGTGGTAGTAAAGTTGCTTATTCTGGAATATCAAGACATCTTAAAACAGCAAAACACCTTGCAAATATGATTCAAAAACAAAATAATCAAATTTAATATCAAACTTAAAATAAGTTTAATATTAAAATTTTTTTCTTACAATCGTCTTATACTAAAAGATGCGCTAATCTGCGAGGCAGGATTAGGAGAAGAAGGAGAATATCTTTCGGGTAGAATTGTCTTGTATAACTCTCCATTTGACAAAAATACACTAAAATATAAGTTATCATTTGGCTTAAACTTAATTGTTTGAACCATACCATCACCATCTACCTTAATAAAAGTTGAGATTATAGGATTTATAACATCATCAATAGGAACTCTAAATATAGCTCTAACTGCATGTGGATTATTAGAGTAAATTATATTTGACAATCTTCCGTTTGAAGATGATACATTTGAAATTTGTACATATACGTAAGGATAAAATGCTATTCTGCCACCTTCACCCACAGCTAATACTTCATTTGGAAGTATTAAATTTAGTAGTTCAACTTCATAGCAAACCATGTCTTGTTGTGACACCATACTTCCTGTATATGTAAACGGATTAAA
>Ga0214923_10003613_pt1 | contig 19280 bp, 22 predicted proteins | sample LL1510_MetaG_FD_177993 | JGI IMG/M metagenome (GOLD analysis project Ga0214923, IMG submission 177993) | Freshwater microbial communities from Lake Lanier, Atlanta, Georgia, United States - LL-1510 | ecosystem: Environmental > Aquatic > Freshwater > Lake | place: USA: Georgia | collected...
AATCAAGGTTTAGTGAATCAGAATTTGGCCTTGCGGAGGCGTTGGTGGTGGACCTGGGCCCAAGTGGAGGGGCTTGGCGGGCAGCGCATCAAGCTTTTGGAGCGCAATTTTGGTGATCTCGCTGCCGCTTGGCATGCTTCAGCTGAAGCATTACTTGGCCTCCCGGGGGTGGGGCCGGAGCTGGTTGCGGCAAGGGATCGGCTTGCAAAACGCCTTGCTGATCGGGGCGTGCCCTTGGTTTGTCCGGCCCGCCTGCTGCTGCCCTTAGATCCAGCTATGCCCGAAGCACTTGGCTGTTTGCAGCGTCCGCCAATTGAGCTGCATTGGCGGGGCCGGGGCAGCCTTTGGCCCCTGCTGCGGCGCAGGCGAGCGGTGGCGGTAATCGGCACCCGGCGGCCATCTCCCCATGGCTTGGATTGGGCCAAAAGGCTTGGCATTGCTTTGGCCGCAAATGGTTGGCCGGTGTTGAGTGGCCTTGCTGAGGGTATTGATGGGGCCGCCCATCGGGGCTGCCTGGAGGCGGGAGGTGTGCCCGTTGGGGTGCTTGCAACCAGCTTGGATCGGGTTTATCCGAGGCACCACAGCCAGTTGCAGGCTGAGGTGGCAAAACAGGGTTTGTTGATAACGGAACAACGCCCTGGGGCTGCTGTGGCAAAGGGGCATTTCGCCTCCCGCAACCGCTTGTTGGTGGCCCTGGCGGAGGCGGTGGTGGTGGTGGAGTGTCCCCATGGCAGTGGCGCGCTGCATGGGGCCCGATTGGCCTGGGCCCAACAGTTGCCCCTTTGGGTGGTGCCTGCCGACACCAATCGAAATTCAGCTAAAGGCAGCAACTCCCTTTTGACCCAAGGGGCATCGCCATTGCTCGATCCTGCCGATCTGCTCACGAGCCTGGGTCAAGGGCCACTGGCCGTAGCTAGTTCAATGGCCCGCACCACTGAAACCTCGATGGATCCAGTGTTGGAGGCCCTAGGTGCTGGCGCCAGCTTGGAGCAACTTGCTCAAACCCTGGATAAACCATTGCCAAAGCTGGCTGAACGCTTATTGCAGCTGGAACTTGCCGGGCTGGTGGAGGCAGCCCCTGGCTTGCGTTGGCGCCCACGACAGAATGGTTTTTTGATTACTTAGTTGTTAATGCTCACCATTAGCGGCGAACAACTAAGAGCTTGGCGCAGGGAGCAGCTGCGCATAAATCCTGGCCCTAGAGCCAGTTTGGATTGGCTGCTGGAAATGGAAGGTGAAGTGCCATGGCAAACGCTGCAGGCCAGTTGGCTTTATCCAGAGGAACCGGTAACGCTTGCTCAACCATTGCAATTGCTGGCTGGTTTATGGGAGGAGCACATCAACAAGCAGGTGCCTTTGCAGTATTTAGTGGGTCGTTGTCCCTGGCGCGACATGGAATTGCAGGTGAATGAAACTGTTTTAATCCCGCGCCAGGAAACTGAATTATTGGTTGAAATAGCCCTTGATTTGGCAATTAAGCAGGGCTGCTGCCTAGAGCCTTGGCTTGATTTGGGTTGTGGCAGTGGCTGCATAGCAGTTGCTTTGGCTCGGGCTTGGCCCCAGAGCCAAGGTTGGGCCATCGACATCAGCGCGCAAAGCTTGAATTTGGCCCAGGCCAATGCCCGCGCCCATGGGGTGGAGCAGGCCATTACTTGGTTGCAGGGCAATTGGCTCGACCCCCTGCTTGGGCTGCCAAACAACTGGCAATTATTAATAAGCAACCCCCCTTATATTCCCAGTGGAGTGGTGGATAATTTGGAACCATTGGTACTTAATAACGAACCACGGCTTGCCTTAGATGGTGGGATAGATGGTTTAGATGCGATTAGATCTATTTGCTCAATGGCGCCGCATGTATTAGTTCCGGGGGGATGGTTATTAATTGAACATCATCATAATCAAGCAAATGATGTTGCCCGATTACTTCAAGCAGCCGGACTGATTGATTTAGATGCTGCCAAGGATCTAGAGGGAAAATTGCGATTTGCTATTGCTCGAGCACCTGGGGGAAGTTGATGACGCCAGCCGATTTGCCAACGGCCCCATTGGCTTGCGCAGATTTAGGTGCGCTTTTAAGGGCAGGCCACCCCGCAGCTTTTCCCACCGATACCTTGCCGGCTTTAGCAATGGCACCCGCATGGGCAGCAGAGCTTTGGCAAATAAAGCAAAGGTCGGCAAATAAGCCTCTGATTTTGATGGCTGCTGGGCGGGATGAATTGCTGGCAGCCCTGGGTATGCCGCCGCCTCAGGGTTGGGAGCAGTTGGCAAATCAGGGCTGGCCGGGTGGGCTCACCTTGGTGTTGCCTGCTAAGGGGGCTGTGGTGGAGGCCCTCAATCCCGGTGGAAGCAGCCTTGGGCTTCGTATACCGGCGTGCCCGATGGCGTTGCAGTTGTTGCGCTGCACTGGCCCCCTTGCCACCACCAGCGTTAATCGCTCGGGGCAGCCGGCCTGCACAAGCCCAGAGGAGATTGCTAGAAACTTTCCCAGCCTTGCTTTATTGGCACCACTGCCGTGGCCGATGGGTTCGGGAAAGGCCAGCACAGTTGTGGGTTGGCACCAGGGAGAAAATGGCAGTTGTTGGCAAATATTGCGCCAGGGCAATTTGCGCATCAATATTGCAGAAATAGGAAGATCGGAGCAGAGCTGATGGGCTGGTTGCTGCTTTTAGTGGGTTTAATTTTGAGTATTTTTGATTGGCTGATTAAACCAATTGTGCTTGCGCTCGAGCCTTTACTAAGCCTCAATGCTTTTGCCTGGGTTGCCCCATTGCTATTAATTTGGTTACTGCTAGCTAAAAATGAAAGTTAATAAGTGTTTAGCGATTAATCACTGTGGCTGCGGCCTATCAGCCAGGCGCTTACGGCTAATAGTGTTACACCGCCGCAGAATTGTAGTAGTTCAAGCATTGAACTTATTTTAAAGCTGATCATTGCTTTGAAAGCTGAAACTATCAAAGCCACAACTATTACATTGCTGAGCTTCTGTTTTAAGCTTTCTAGTGAGGTTATATTTAATAGGTTTCTGCGCCGCTCTGGAATTGATTCATCGCGGGGATCGATATCTGAAACTACAAGCTCATAGATGCCATAGCCAAATATCAAAAGCGCAATACCAATAACATAATAATCAATGCCACCAATCATGGTACCTATCAGTTTTGTTGAACTGCTGTGGTCGAGGCTTTTTAGCATTCCTGAAAAAGCCTTTAGCTCTTCCGCTGTACCCAGAATGAAACAACCAACACTGCCAAGTAAACTCATTAAAACTGGCAATATGCTCACCAAGCGAAAGCGCCATATCAACACTTCAAACCTTTTTTCGAAGCTGCTCCTGAAGCTGCTTTGAAAGTTTTTACTCAAAGGGCGCATGGAAAATTTTTTGTTTAAAGTTAGATTAGATCATTATGTGCGCATTAGAGAAGGACCTTGGGATTCAATGCTAAAATTGTATTTGGTGGAATTCTTCAGGTATCCCAGATTGCCAACAGCCAACTCCTGATCGCTACCTTGAGCAAATGATGGCTTAATCTCCATCCTAGAAGAATGGTATCTACGCCCTCAGGTGCCTGCTCCAGGTGGCCTCAGAGAAGCTGTGACCCTCCTCGAGGGCAAGGGCTACTACCGCCTTGGGGTCGATTGCGCCCTCTAGGCGGCTTTTGAGGGCTGGATTGGCGTTTACCTTAGTGATGAAGGCCTGCAATTGCGCTTTAGACATGGCCTAAATCCCTAATACCCAGCTAGTTCTAAAGCTAATTGGCCTTTAAAAACTGCTGAATTCTGCACACTATCTGCTGTTTGGCCTCACTTGGTCCCGCAGGACTCAGATTAAAGCCATGGAATTAGCTGCCCGCAAAACCTACTATCGAGTACGGCCCCTAGTGGCTAAGGAGCAGGTGGTGCCAGATGAAATAAAAAGTGCTTGTTTTGATAACCGCCAAGCAGCTGAGCTTTTTGCCTTGAATATGCTCAAGGGCCAAAGCACTCCGATGGTGGTGGAAAAACTGGCGCCAGCTGGTTGTTGGTTGCAGGTTTTATCTGTTGGTTGCTGAAGTATTTATAATCAAGGAATAGTTGCAAGTTGTTGTTTATCCCGATCCCAGAGAATTAAATTAAAACAGCTTGGAATATCAACTAAATTTAAAACTTTTACATTTTTAAGTAATCCAGCATTCGCTTCGTGGCAGGCGCGGAGGTTGTAGTTAGGTATTCCCTCGCATAGATGATGAACATTGTGGTAGCCAATATCAGCTGAGAACCAATTAAAAATTCTATTCATTTTAAGGAAGCTGCTGCCTTCAATATCTCCTTTGAAAGAATCCCAATCGTTAGTGGTGTGGGCATAGGATCCTTCAAAGTTGTGTTGCACAAAAAAGAAACAGATCATAATGGCGGCAGAAGTTGTCATCACAATGCTGTAGCTAACCCAAAACAAGCCAAGCCCCAGCCAGCTTCCCATTAAAAACCATGTGGCAACAACGCAAATATTATTTCCTAAAATATGCCAGAACTCGGAAGCTGTATACCAATGGCGGCTGCGGTGCTTGCTAATTAATAGTTGCCATTTAGAAAAACCATTGTTGCTTATGTGGCGAAGGGAATCAATTGCAAAATCTAGTGAACCTAAAATAAGCGCTGCTCTTGGCTTAATGATCAAGTAAAAAAATCCACCCGGAAATAACATTAATGGATGGCGCAGAAATTGATAGAAGCGCTTTCTCCAGGGCGAGTAGTTTGCGTATTCAGCAGAGGTGATTAGGGCGGATGGGCCGCGGTAGAGATCCCAATTGCCGTTGTGGCGGTGGTGATATGCATGGCCGCGGGACCAGGGATGTTGCGGAATTGCATTTATTACCCCCAATATAAATCCCACAATGTGATTAAGTATATTGCTGCGAAATAGGGATTGATGCCCGCAATCGTGCATCAATGAAAAACAACGGGATGAAAATAGTATTAATAAAACTAAAATGGGCGCCACAAGTAGCGGCGAAATAGCGAAAGCCTTTGGCAGCAGCAGCCATAAACCTGCAATTGGTAGCAGGGTTGAGGCAATTTGAAGGAAAGCCCTTTTATTGCTGCGCTGCAGAAAGGGCCGCAAAGAAAAATCCCGCTTGCGTATCTGCTCTAGAACTGGGGTAGTCAGGATGGTTTTGGTGTGAGTTTGTGGTTTCGAGAAAGCCAAAACCACTAATGCTAAATACTTTATCGTTTTTAGCGATCACCTGTATCAATTCAGGCCAATCTAACTAGATGCCCATAGCATTTTTGACTGAATCAGCCCTAGCTGCGTTCGGTTCCAGTTTCACCGCAATCACCCTTGCCGAACTGGGCGATAAAACCTTCTTCATGGCCTTAATCTTGGCGGCTCGCCACAGGCCCCGCTGGGTTTTTATCGGTGCTTTTGCCGCTCTAGTGTTGGTGAGCCTAATTTCACTGGCCCTTGGCTTTGGGTTTAGGGGCTTGTTGCCCCAAATGTTGTTGAAATGGCTGGCAGTAGTTTTATTTATCGGGTTTGGGGTGAAATTATTAATCGATGCCAATGGCGCTGAGGATCAAACCCATGAAGCAGCTCTGGCTGTAGCTAAAGCGGAAAGCAATCAAAAAATAAATAGCCCTTGGCTTGTTATCTGGGAGGCGTTTTTGCTTGTATTTATTGCTGAACTAGGTGATCGCACCCAAATCGCCACGATTGTGCTAGCCACTGCCCCAGGTTTTGGTTTTCAAGCATTGCTGGCTGGAACCTTAGGGGGCCATGCTTTTGTTACTTGGATTGCTGTTAGTGCTGGAGGCTGGATTAAAGGCCGGATTAACGACAAACTCCTTTATCAGCTAAGTGGTGTGCTTTTCCTTTTATTTGGTTTTGCTGCCATTTGGTTTTAGGCAGCTTCATCAAAGCGCTCGCTTGCGAATTCGGTGCTTATTGAGCGGCGGCTTAACTGTTGGCGACCCTCCATGATCCGAGTGCCCACATTGTTGTATTGGCGGTTTAAACGCATCAATTCATCATTGGGTTGGCGGTAGCGTTGGGGGCGATCAATGGCACTGCCTGAGCGAAATAATCTCACCCATAGGCTCAAGCGAGAAGTTTTCATTGCGAATTGAGCTGGATAGCTGCATTGTGCGCAACATGGCACCTATGACAAGGGTTTGAAGCTGGAAAAGAAACAAAAAAACTCCCCCATTGGGGGAGTTTGCTAACAATGATTTGTGCAGGCTAGGCCTTAGCCTCAATCTTCGCCATCTTCATCGCTGCCGCCAACTGGCACCAGGCGGATCTGCTTACGACCCAATTTGATTTCAAATTCGTCGCCGGGTTGAAGATTGAGTAGGGCGGTGTAGGCCTTACCAATTAGGAGGTTGCCGTTGCCTTGCACCGTTGCGATGTAGCTGAGTTTGCGGCCACCTTTGCCAACGGCACCGGAACCGATCTCAACACCTTTAGCTTCTAGTAGCGCCTCATAAAAGGCGGTGAAATTGAGGCGGTCGGAACCGTCTTTTTTGGAGCTTACGTAGCCGCAGGCTTTAACTAGCTCAGACTTAGAGCCATCGCTGAATTCTTTAACTTTGGCAAGAAGGTCGGGTCCGGTGAGCATGAAATTAGAATGAACTCACACGATGGTATCAATTATTTAGCAAGTGTCCACTATTCGGAAATTTTTAGTGGTTGATTTCAACGCACTGGTTTTGGTTGGGCATCGGTTGGGAAATCAACCCCAATGATCTGGTTGTTGGCATTCAAAATAATGAAAAGGCTATCGCTCAAACGATTGAAGCTTGTTTCCACCAGCACCAATCTGCTGGTGGCGGTGTTTTCTGCTTCGGTTACATTGAGGATTCTCTGGAAATTACCAGTTTCCCTTTGCAGCTCCTGCCATTTTCTTTGCAAAGCAGCTGGGGGCAGTTCTTTTTGGAAATCAAGGCTTAGGTAACTGCGCGCTGTGATGAATTGACCTTGGCTGATCGCTTTAACAAACTCCTTTGCCACATTTGTAGCTGCTTGGTTTTTTGAATCAAATAATTGAGCTACCAGTAAGCCCTTGTTGTTTAGCACCAGGGTTATGGCTTGGCTGCCTGATGAAGTGTTTAAGTTTGCACTTACGGTGCTATTGCGTAGGCCGCTGTTCACCTTTGTAATTTGCCAGCTAATCAACTCCGGCAGGCTCTGCAAGGTGGATTGAACCATGGAGGGGCTGCTGGTTTGCTTTAGTTCATCGGCAAATTGACTAAAACGCTTGTTTGCATCCCTTTGTTGGATGGCGCTGAGAATTGCATCGGTTGCTTCCCTTGCGGCTTGATCGGATAACTTCGTAGCTGCCGTGGGTTTTGCAGGCAAGGCAGCAATAGCCCTGAAGCTTTGTTCTGAAGCAAGGGCATTTTGTTGAAAGCTGCCAAACGGCCCAGCCAGTAAAAGCATTAGGGCAGGTGCGTTAAAAAGCAGGAACCAAGGCCGCAGCATGGCAGTTGTGCAGATAGGGGCATTCTGCCCTATGCCACAGGCTCCGTTAATCGTTTTGAACCAGCATCATGGGTGCAGTTCTGTTTAATACCGATGCAGCTTTATCAGTTTCGCCACTCCTCCTTTTGCGAGAAGGTGCGCCTGGTGCTGGCGGCCAAAGCGATTTCGTATTCCGTGGTGGAGGTGCTGCCTGGTATCGGCCAATGGGAACTTTTTCGAAAAAGCGGCCAGCGCCAGGTGCCTGTTCTGCAAACCGGCAATGAATGGATTGCTGATTCCACTGCCATTTCACTTCACCTGGAGGCGTTTGCCCCAGAACCAGCACTTCTACCCAAGGATCCACTGCTAAAGGCACAGGTGCTTCTACTCGAAGATTGGGCCGACACTGCCTTGGCCAGCGCAGCTCGGTTGGCGCTTGTGCAGGGCGCGGTGGATGATCCTGCCCTCCGTAGTGCCCTGCTTCCAGAAAAAACACCTGATTCTCTGAAAAATCTTGTTGGCCTGGTGCCTTCTGCTTGGATGAATGGAGTGGGTTTGATGTTGCAACCCGAACGCCAGGGTTTAATTGCTTGCCTTGAACAACTGATGGTGATTTTGCATGCCCAGCCTTACTTGCTAGGTGAGGAACCGAGCCTTGCCGATATCGCTGTAGCTGCACAACTATATCTTTTGCGATTTCCAGCAGTGGCGGGTGTTCAGTTGGCATCCCGCGGTGTGATGGGCATCGCTGATCAAGCTAGCTTTGAACCATTATTTATATGGCGTGATGAGCTTTATCGTAAATTGGGAAGAGTTATAACAAACACGAAGCCGTTTAGCGGTAGTGAAACCATTCCGCTTGATTAACCTCCCCTTTACCTAATCCCATGGCTGATTCTTTGAGCTTGGTGCCTTTGCGTAACTTGGAGGAGGAGCTTGGCTTGGAAAGGTCTGAATTGCTCTTACTTCTGCGAAAGCATAAGATCGAAACTGTGCACAAAGGGCTTCGCACTTATGTAAGTAGGGATGCGGTAATAGGAATCAAGCCTGATCCAACATCAGAAGCTGTTAATCCGGATGAAATTAATGGTGCTCTTACTGTTGTTAAAGTTGAGCCCACTGCAAACGATGGCTCCCCTGGCTGGAATGAGGCCACTCAATTTGCCCAACTGCGATTGCTTCGCGAGCGCTTAGACCTGCTGTTGTTATGTGCGGATCGCGGTATTTGTTTGGAATCTGGTGAATTGGCTGCCCTTTTGGGTTTGCGAAGGGTGGCCGCCCGTGAGCGGGACGCAAATGGTGCTTATTTTGATCGTTACGGATTGAGATTTCGCAAACAACAGCAGCCGGGACATAGAACTGGCTGGCAAGTGGATTCAATATCTGATAAGAACGATTGCTAAATGGATAACTTGTCTGAAATTTATCGGAATTCACCATTCCTAGAGCCAAGACGTCCACAAAGAGCTGTTCTGGCAGGCGCTATTGGTGGAGTAGTGTTTTCAATTTTTTTGAGAGATTTCTGGGTTTTAGGCTCATTAATGTTTGCATTGATCGTTGATCTTTTGCTTGTTTTGCCCTATGGCTTACGCCTATCTGCAGCTCAAACAATGAATTTATTTTTATCTGCAGACCTGCGCAAGGGACGGCTGCTAAAACGATCTTTGATTACTATCGCAATTGCGGCACTATTCCTTAGCTTGTCATTTCACGATCTGTCTCAGGCGAAGTCTGATCTAAGGTCGCTGATGCTATTTCTTTATTTTTTTGGTGTAATGCTTTGTTGGCTTCAATTGCAACTTTCATTTGCAACATATTACGCAAAGATCTTTTATAGGGGCAATCAGCTCGATCAAGTGGGCGATGAAGATCAGGGTCCTCAAGAGCTTATTTTTCCAGGAGATAACGAACCTGTGTTTACTGATTTCCTATATGTTGCGAACGTTGTGGCGCTAACATTTGCCATGAGTGATGTTAACATAGAGTCTTCCCGAATGCGCAAAATTGTAATGATTCAGGCCCTTAGCTCGTTTATGTTTTACACACTTATTTTGTCTGTAATTGCTAATTTAATGGTAAATTCTTAATTTGTTAGAGGCTTGAGGTTTTGCCAGTTGATACGGCGGCCAAGATATAAGCCAAGTTTTTCCCCTGCTTTCCTGCCAGGGTTTTGCAGTATGGCGCCCCCTAAAAGCCCGAAGAGATTTTGACTTGCGGCTTCTCCTGCGGCGCTTCTGCCAGTTTGAGTTAACCATTGCAAAGGATTTCGCCACTGCTCGCTGCGATGGAGGGCAGCATCTTCTCCAATTTGGCCTAAAAGTAATGTGCCAATTAATGCTCCGGTGCTTGCACCTAAGGGTCCTGCAATTAACCCCCCAATTCTTAGGCCTGCCATTGCTCCGGCCTCTTCGCCAAGGCGGCTGGCCAGCCTTGAGCTCACTCGGGTTTTAGCGCTATTAAGTTCCGTGTTTAGATCACTTTTTCGTTGGAAATTATCAAGGCTTTCTGTGGCGGCAACGGCCCCAATTACCAAACCAAGAAATGAGCCTGTGGCTGCCCCAGGGGGGCCAGCAATAAAAAAACCAAAGCTTTGGCCAAGTGCTCCCCCCACTGAAGCGCCAATTAAACTCGCTCCTATTTCCAAGCCTATTTGTTCCCAGGGGTTTGTTTTTGGGTTTGCTACCAGTAGTGGATGGGGAGCTTGCAGCCACCAACCCTGGTTGTATAAATTTGCCGATACCTGGCTGAGTGTAGGCGGATTTAAAACAATTAAAGAACGGCTTGCACCATGCCAATGGCCCCCGAGGCTGCTTGCAACCTCAATCACATTTTTATAACTGCCGTGTATGAGTTTTAGGCGTATTCGCTTTGGCAGCATATGCTGTAGTACAAATATACCGATAGGCTCATTGTGTTCCCTTGTCGACACGGAGATTGCTTAAACTGAATTTAAGAATTTATACCATTATACTATGAAAAATTCTCCATCATTCCTGTGTTCGAACTCGAGGTTTTAGTTGCTTTCGGAATCGGGGCTGGCTTGATGGCCTTAGCTCCTGCTGTATCGGCAGTTACTGGTGGCAGCAAGCTTTCACGCAACATGGCGGAAACAGGCCGCGACTTAACTAAGCGTGGTTTGAAGGTTGGAGTGATTGTTGTAGATAAGGTATCAGAGGCTACATCTGCCGTTGTCCATAATGTTGCTGAACTTGGTGAAAGCTTTGGCGATTTAGTAGCGGAAGCTAAAGCCGATCTAGCGCAAGAGCGCTCTAAATCAAATGGTAGTTCTGCCGTTGAAAAAGTTACTGAAGTTACGGTTGAGGGTTGATTTTATTTATAACCACCTGGCAGTTTAAATGAAATCTACTATTCAGAATCCCTTGGTTTTAGTCCATAGGGTTGATCGTCGTTGTCGATTTTCAGTTAATAGGGATTTTATCAATTCGTTGCCATTGCTTTTTGAGCATTGGCAATCTGTTGAGAGCTATCGTTTAAATGGGGCAGCAGCCTCATTAGTTGTTAGTTTAGATATTAATGTTGACTGTTGTTCTTGGTTGGAAATTCAAAATATTGCTCTCAGCAAGATTCATGCTGATATGATTAATAAATCTGTTTTTCACAATATTGATCAAGATAATATTGAGCAAGATAATGTTGAACTTGCGCCACTGGTTGCCGATGGGACCCAAGCTGAAATAGCCGCAGCCCTAGCCAGCGCTCGTTTAGATCTTTTGCCGCCCAGACTAAGGCTGCCATTATTTGCCTTAGCCTTAACAACCTTTTCCATACCATTTGAGCTGCCATTTTTTCCATTATTATTGATTGTTCTTTTGGCGGGTGGCAGATGTTTTGATCGAGCTCGCATTAGTTTGTGGGACCGAAAAAGACTAAACGTAGACGTATTAGATGCCTTAGCAGTAGTTCTTCATAGCTTTGAAGGCTTCTTGTTTGGTCCTGCCTTAATGTTATCAATGATAGAAGGTGGTGAATCTATAAGGGATGCAACAGCAAGGGTTGCCTACTCATCTAGCCGATCTTTGAAGGCTGATTTAAATCGTGAAGTTAAAGTTCGTCGCGGTGTGCAAATCCTTAGTTTGCGCTTAGCCGATGTAATAGTTGGCGATATTGTGCTCCTATTCGCTGGGGATCAAGTTCCCATTGACGGCACTGTATTAATTGGTCAATCAAGTTTAGATGTGCGTAGTTTAACGGGTGAATCTGTTCCTAGATATGTTGAACCAGGTGATGAAGTATTGGCTTCATCAATGCTTCTCGAAGGTTCTATTGAGGTTTCAACCATTGCTGTTGGTGATCACACTAAAGCAGGGCAAATTGCCCAGTTGCTTCAAGATGCGCCGGTGTGCGATAGCCGTGTAGGAAATTATGCCGCCAAGGTTGCAGATCAGTTTGTTTTACCAACTCTCGCTCTATCGGCACTTAGCTTTGGCTTATTTGGCAGTTTGTCCCAAGCGGCGTCATTGTTAATGCTTGATTTAGGAACGGGACTAAGAGTTTCTGTCCCAACCGCCATCTTAGCTTCCTTAAATCGTGCTGCTTCTCAAGGAATTTTGATTCGCAGCGGCAGAGCACTGGAGGCTTTGGCAGATGTAGATGTGGTTGTTTTTGATAAAACTGGTACGTTAACAACAGGTGAACCCGAATTGCTTCATATAGAAGTTCTTGACGATCTTTTCAGCGAGTTTGATTTATTGCAACTGGCAGCAAGCGCTGAGCAGGGTTTAAACCATCCAATCGCTCTTGCAATTACTAATGCTGCCGAACAGCATAAATTAAGCCTTCTTCCAATAGATCAGTGGCGCTGTGAAATTGGCCGTGGTGTATGTGCAATTCAAGCAGGCCGAAGTTTGTTAGTTGGTAACCGTCGTTTATTGAGGGATGAGGGGATAGATCCGCCACCTTTCAATACTGAATCCCATCTTCGTGTGGCAAGTCAGATTATTGTTGCCGTAGATGGTCGCTTAGCTGGAGTTATTTATGTTGCTGATTCCTTAAGACCTGATTCCTTGCAGTTAGTTGAATCTTTAATGGCAAGGGGGATACAAAGCCACTTATTAACAGGTGATGCTGAGGCAGTTGCACTGCAAGTTGGAATGCAATTGGGACTGAACCGTGCGCAAATACATGCGGAAGCGCTTCCAGATGTAAAGGCAGATGTTGTGCGTCGTTTAAAGGCTGAGGGGCATCGAGTTGCCTTTGTTGGAGATGGTTTGAATGATTCAGCAGCTCTTGCTTACGCAGATGTAGCTGTTTCCTTTCATCATGGTAGTGATATAGCAAAAGAAACTGCTGAAATTGTGCTTTCTGGTGGGAAGATTATTCAATTACTCGAGGCCTATGAATTGGCAAGATTTAGCTTCTCCGTTGTTAAACAAAATATTGCAATTGTTGGAGTCCCCAACCTCATCGCTTTATTGATTGGCGTTCTTTTGCCGATTCCACCTTTGCTTGCAATTTTTATCAATAATGGCAGTTGTATATTCGCTGCCCTCAATGCCCTTCGCCCTTTGCGCTTCACCGCTTCTTCCAAGGGATTTGTGCCACAGAACAGGGAAATTGTTCAAAAATCAGTTCCTCCCAAATTAAATTCTCAAAAACTTGATCTTAAGCAATTATCCTCAAGATTAGGGGTGTCTTCCCAAAAATTAGTAGCAAGGAGATGTAAACCTGATTTTTCTAGTTGGAGTGCCTCAATAGACCCAGAGAATCTATTGTGGTTATACCAAACAGATTCAAATGTTTTTTCTAGTCAATCTACAGCTAATAATTTGCAATGATTTGCATTGAAGTAGCCCATAGCCTTCCCTATCGGCTTCGCTTAAGGTTTAAGCCAGCACTGCAAATGCATCAAGCCTTCGGCATTCAAACGGAACTATCAAGTGCATATCCAGATTTGCCATTACGTTTATGGGGCTTAGGACAAGGGCTCATAATTGGCAATGGAACCTATCCTTTAGATCCTAATTTAGTTTCTGATATTGCAAAGTTAATTAATAATCCAGTAGATCATGTTCCTAGTTGGCGTGATCGATTGATACACGCACTAATGATTTTGGCAATACTGGGTTGGGCTTTGCCTGTGTTGCCGGGCACTCCTTTTTTTCTAATAGCGCTGGCTCTGCGCCCTAAACGCCCATGAATCCTGTTTTACAAGTGGGCGATAGATTCGATTCTCCCACCGGTTCAAATTGGATTGTTCGTTCTGCAATCCCAGGGAGATTGCGGATATGCATTAACGACTTATCAGCTAAATCTAATAAATATGTTGATTTGCAATTGGCGGCTGCTGGTCTTCCTCAATTGGATTATTTGCATGTAAATGTTAAAGCACGATCAATAGTTCTAGTGCATGTAGAAGGTGCTTGTTGGCGTTACAACGAGGTGCAAAATTTAATTAATCTTGCCCACTCAAAGCGCCGTAATGAATACTCTGATACATTTATTGAGCTTGCCGCTGATCGGGGACCTTTCTTTAGGTTGCTTCTTGCTTTAATTCTTCTAATAAGTCAATTTTTTCTGTTTGAGGCGTGGCTCTTTCCGATTGGAATACTATTTCTACCTCCTTTGTTATTGCCGCTTCTGGTTAATATCAAGACCGACCTTAGCCACGGTAAATTACCAACAGAATCATTGGATTTGGTGTGGTTAGTGAGCTTAATAGCACGTGGCGAAATTAGTGGATTCGCTACAGAAATCGCTTTAGATAATGGGAATAAGGCAATTCAAGGACGAATTAGTAGCAGCTCTAATTATGGAGAGGAGTTGTGCGCAGCCATGGAATCGTGGCAGCGGCAAGCCCTTTTCCCCTTAGCGGCTCCTCAAGCTGGCAGCAAACGACTGGATGAATTAAGAATTGGCGACAGGCTTTTACTTAAAAGCGGTATGGTTGTACCTCTAAATGGTTATGTGGTGTGCGGTTCTGGAATGGTTTGTAAGAGTTTATTGGATGGTGATTCAGCCCTAATTCCTGTGCAAGGATTTCAACCACTTCCATTAGGTGTTCAGTTGGTTGATGGTGAACTTGTATTTAAGCTCACTCAAAGCCTCACTGATCAACCTATTTATCATCAGCTTTTTAATCTTTCACAACACCATCCTGCACCTTTGGGAATCGAGAAAGCTAAAAGCTTACACAAGAAACTATTACCTTTTGTGTTAGGCAGTGGTCTTATTGCCTTAGGGCTTGGCCGTAGTCATGCGGCTGCTGGTTTGATGCAATTTGATCCAATGAATGACTGGCAATTAAGTGCTTCCATCGCCTATCGGGGAGTGAGGCAGCTTATGTCTGAATGGGGAGTTTCATTACGCAGGGGCAATGTGCTTGATCGCTTGGCTAATTGTAAGGTTCTTGTGGTTTCTGAAGGGGCAATTTGTTTTGGAATCAATCGTTCAATTTTAGTGATGCATAGTCTTGATTCTGATTATTCAGTTAATAGTTTAATTGAAATTGTAGCCGGGTTTCGCGTTTTTAGTAACCCAGATTCTATTCCTTTGTTCCCACTGCAACTGCTTTTGAAAGAGAATGATCTTGAGCCCAGGCATGTTGAATCTATTAAGGCTGTTGGGGGTTGCGGGCTCAATGGTGTGGTGTGTGGATTAAATATGTATTTAGGAGGGGGCTTTTTATTACATCATCTAGGGATCCCAAGACCTATTTCTATGCCTCAACAAGCTGGCCGTCACTGGTTGTTTGTGGTTGTGGATGGAAATGTAGTTGGCGGTTTGCTATTTGAAGATAAGTTAGATCAGAATGTTTTGCGCTCCTTGCGTAGATTAAAGCGAAATGGATGGATTTTGCATTTGGTTAGCACGTGGCATGGGGATATTTTAGATGGAATTGCAAGGCAGCTTCACCTGCCCTCAGAAAATATTCACCCTTCGATTGATCTTGTTGGCCGCATGGAATTAATTAGATCATTTGATCGTAAATCTGGTCCTGTTGCTTATCTGGGCTCTGCACTTATTGATAGTGGAGCATTTGCAGAGGCTGATATTGCCTTAGCAGTAAGCGATGGTAGTTTTTCCTTACCTATCGAGATGGCTGATATTGTTTTGCCGGCAAACCGTTTAGACCGTTTGGTAGATTGCACCGCAGTAGCTATGGATGTGGCTGCGGCTAATCGGGTTAATTTTTATTTGATATTGTTTCCCCACTCTGCAGCATTATTGCTTAGTTTATTGTTATTGCTTGATCCTATCTTGGCGGTTTTGCTTGCAGATATTCCCATGCTGCTTGTTGAACTCAACAATTTGTCTAATTATAATCATATGAAAAATAACCATTTGCATGGTTGGTGGAATCAGCGAAAGCGTACTTCTAGGCGTCGATCTTCTAAGCGTGCACCGCAACTTTCTAAACCAAGCAAGTTATCCGCTAATGCGTAGCTGCGTTTTAGATGGCCAGAACGTATTAGAAGTGAGCTTCCGCATCTTTGCACCTGTAGTGTACTTTTGTTTATTAGGGGCATTAAAAAGCTAACAACATGAACGCCATTAGGATCATTAGATATTAAAATATTGGCTTCTTTTTGTGGTTTTAGTTCTAACCATTCGCTGGCGCATTTCATAAAATCCTCGACTCTACTTGTTGCAAGAATATTGCTTGGCGCAAGTTTTTGCTTAAGAGTATCTATTTCCTCTGCTGGCATGCTACTGTTTACCCATATCTTGTTTACTTGAATACCACAAAAATAAAATCCTGATATGCGTTCATTTAGTAAACTATTATTTTGGATTGCCAGGTAGCATTCGCAGCTGTTATTGCATTGCAGCATACTAGCAAATTTAGTTATTTTTTCGCGTAGATTTTTAGCTAATGGCTCGCTGATATTGCTTGGTATTTTAAGATTTAATAATCCTTCAAAGCTGCTGAGCTTGTCTTTTAGTTCACTAATTCTTGCGATTAATGGTATATATAACTGCTCAATTATACCTGGTGCGTTGATAATACCGAGCAGGAACCTTTGCGCCTGTGCTGGTGGCGGCAGAACGCATATAATTGTTTGGTTTGGATTCTCCTCTAGTTCATTTATTAAATAGAGGGCCTTAAGGCAGTCCTCAAGCCCTGGAAGAAGGGGGGGCTGTTGAATTATTTGATGGTCTAATTTAAGTATATTAAGCCATGGATATATTTTTTCTTGCAGTTGCGGCCAGAGGCCATCTAGCTGATCAATTACATTAAAAATTTTGCTTGTTTTGATCAAGCCCTCTCCTGTGAGATCAATTGGATCCCCCGTGTTATGTAGTTTGGTTAAGGCTTCGGTTAGCAGCGAGGCCTGGATTGGATCATCTGAGCTTATTAGGATTAGGTTTTCAGTCATTTTTGGCTATTCTGCCTGTACATGTTTACTATAATATGTACCTTGTGTTATTGCTGTATGGGTCGGCATTTTTGGGATATCAATCGAATCCGAAAGCGCCATGTGGCCTATCGCTATCTTCTATTCTTAGAGGTTTTTATTATATGCATCATACCCCTTGGCTTTAGTTATCCACTTGTTTTGAGTGCTTCAGCATTGGTTTTAGAATTATATGTTCTTTTCTTTTTGAGTAAGGTTTCCAACCTTAGAAAAGGGAGGCGTTTTATGTATTTTCTAGGAACTTTTTCTTTTGTTGTGGAATTTATATGGTTTATTTTTGATTTGAGATATACCCTTTCTTATGCAGACGGTTTTTTTGCTCCTAATCAGCCGGCGCTTAGTCTTCTTCGTTTCGCGCTTTGGTTCTTTTTCTTTGGATTATTATTAATTAGAATAATTAAGGCTTTGATTCGTGAGCCTTTTGTAACCTCATCTGTGGTTATGGGTGCTGGTGCTGGATACCTTATGCTCGGCTTTGTTGGAGGTGTTTTACTTAACACTATTTTTTATTTTCAACCCGTTGCTTTCGTTCCTCTGCCTCAAAATCCCACAGCTATTTTGAATATTGCTGCTTTTGGTTACCTCACAACTTTAGGAAGTTCTGTTGTTAATCAAGACTATCCATTGGCTCAGATTGGAGCATTGTTGATCACATTGGGTGGCCAATTATATGTTGCTATATTAATCGCATTGGTTCTTGGTAGATATCATAGCCGTCGCAGTTGATTCTAGAATGCGAGCTCAATTTATTTAGTTGTTTTTTTTAAGCCGGCTAACGGATTTGAACCGATGGCCTTGGCTATGTAGTGCTGCTCACTGGCCCAATCTGTTTGATTGTCTGAATGCATCCAGATCCACACCCTACGCGATCTATGGTGGCAGATTGCGAAAACAACGCCGAGGGTTGTAGTGCTAAAACTGAGATGAATGACGAAACGCAAATTTGAGACAAAGAAAAGCGATGCGTCATTGCTTGAGCTGCAGAAGACTAAACTAAATATATCAATAACTCATATTCTTTGGCTTATTATGGCTTTATTAAGCATTATTTGCAATTGGCTATTATCAGCACATCCATTTGGGAGCGGTAATTACAAATGAATCAATAATTTTTGGAAATTCCAATATTGCTTCCATCTAAAAAGTGCGAGATTTAGCCTATTTCTTGATCCTAGTAAAAACTTGTGGGGCGATGCCCCCACTTATGTTATCGCCAGGACCTTGTGAGATAACAACTTCGTTGGCATCAATGCCAGTAACACCGCAGCAGCCAAGGCGAAAGCAGCCGCCACCGCGAAGGCCGCAGAAGCGCCATAGCTCTGCATGAGTCCCCCAAATATGAGGGATGCAGGCAGCAGTGACAGCCCGGTGACGAGGTTGAACCAGCCAAAAGCTGTGCCCCGCTCGCTTGGTAGCGCCAGATCGGCCACGAGTGCTTTTTCCACACCCTCGGTTGCTGAGAGGAAGAGCCCGTAGGCAGTGAACAGTGGCCAGATCCACAGGCTTCCGCGTTGGAGATGGCCAATCAGCAGATAAAGCAGGCCGTAGGTTGTGTACCCAGCCACCAGGAGACGGCGGCGACCGATGCGGTCTGACCAGCCCGCAAGAGGCGCTGAACCGAGCATCGCCACGCCTGAAAGTGCAGCCCATAGGAGCGGAATCTGAACCGCACTCACCCCTAGTTGGCTGGCACGGAGCAGGAGAAACACGTTCGAGGCGTTGCCAAGGGTGAACAGACCCGCCACCAGCAAAAAACCTCTCAGGCCTGGAGGCAGTGCGGAGGGATGCCATTGGATCGAGGTTCTACGGGCAGTGGACGATGCCACCACCAGGGCACCACTGTGAGCTGTTGTTTGGCACTTGCCAGAACGTTGTGGCTCCCGCAGCAACAGGGCCAAGGCCGTGCAGACAATCCCCGGCAGCAGAGACCAGCTGATGATCTGGCGCAGCGAAAGATGCAGCGCCAGCAGTCCGGCAGCAATGAGCGGCCCAACAACAGCTCCAGCGTTGTCCATAGCTCTGTGCAACCCGAAGGCAAGACCCCTTTGCTCTGGGGTTACCGCAGCAGCCAGTAAGGCATCGCGTGGTGAGCTGCGTAGTCCCTTACCCAACCGGTCTGCAAAGCGCAGCAGCATTACCAATGGCCAACAAGATGCCAATGCGATCAGCGGGCGGGCGACACCCGCCAGGCCATAACCCCCGATGATCCATGGCTTGGTGCGGCCCCAACGGTCGCTCAAGATGCCGGAGACCAGCTTGAGAAGGCTGGCCGTTGCCTCGGCAATGCCCTCGATCAACCCCAGCGCCCGCGGGCCAGCCATCAACACCGAGGTGAGATAGAGGGGCAGCAGCGGATAGATGAGATCGCTAGCGCCGTCATTCACCAAGCTGATCAGCCCCAGGATCCAGACGGTTCGCGGCAGTGTTGCCAAACGGGAGCGCATCAGCCCATCATCACCTTCAGCTCT
>Ga0214923_10003614_pt1 | contig 19277 bp, 18 predicted proteins | sample LL1510_MetaG_FD_177993 | JGI IMG/M metagenome (GOLD analysis project Ga0214923, IMG submission 177993) | Freshwater microbial communities from Lake Lanier, Atlanta, Georgia, United States - LL-1510 | ecosystem: Environmental > Aquatic > Freshwater > Lake | place: USA: Georgia | collected...
TTTATGTCTAGCGACGACTGCGACTGCGACTGCGACTGCGACAGTGTTTCCTCGTTCTTTTTCTCAATCGTCGTGCTCCGCCAACTCCTGAATTTGTTCTTGGCCTTTTAGCTGGCGGTGGTGTATTGGATGCATTGGATGCATTGGATGCATTGGAGCTAGTTACACCAAGTGGGCGACTAGTATTCGTCCTCACTACTGCATTAGGTGCTTTGGGTGCATTGGGTGCATTGGGTGCATTGGGTGCATTGGGTGCATTGGGTGCATTGGGTGCATTGGGTGCATAATTAACTAATGACCCTTTTCCCGCTGTATTTCGCCAAGTTACACCTTTATTTTTTGATTTTGAGTTTCCTGAATTTGAGTTTCCTGATTTTGAGTTTCCTGAATTTGCGCTTAGAAGATAATTAGCTGGAGGAACTTGTGCTGCTAATGGTGGAGATCCGGATGTCTTACTATCAAATAGCCAACCAAATAGACTCATCCTACTTAATCAACCCTTTTTGAAATTGTCCCAATTTGGAGATTTGAACCATCTTTCGCAGGATCATACCGAGGCGAATCGGTTATATAAACCCCGCAATAACTTACAGGGTGTGCCGAGAAGTCGGTATACTTATATAGTCCAAGTTCCTCCGCTTCTTTTAAAAGCCATCCAAAGTTGTTCCAGAAATCAGGGCCATGTCCTATTGATTCCGTACACACATGTGATAATTCATGTAAAGCTACAAAGCTCATAACATTCTCATCTACAAGGGATTCATTTGGCCCATCTCTTTGCCGTAGGCACATATAAATGGACTCGCCCTTGTTTATGGAATATGATGTATGCTCGGAATCAGGCGTAGACTCAATAAAACGTGTAGGGTCAGAACGAAAATTACGCACAATTTGCTTTACTTGCGCTTTATCTGGATACTTTTTCTCAAGAGCATCACACAACTTAGTCAGTCGGAGTCGGAGTTTAGCCATTAGGTTCGCAGCTTCTTGTTTATCTGCCATATCACGAACCTTGTATTGTTTCCCATCAACTGTGGATTTTACAGATACTGTTGGAAAATTACCTCCACCGATGATGGAGCGAAAGATATTATTTGCCGTATCTAGTATTGACATCCCCTTATTTTGCCTTCTGTTTAAAAGTCTGGTGAGTTTAGACCCCTTAGATACTAAACATGTATTTTATATAATGCATGTTTAGTAATAAATTATTCGTTTACTTATACTGGTTGTGTGATTCAAAATGAGCACGCACGGGTCTAATCTAAGCACCAATCTCCAAAGGTCGGTGGCTGATATCAGGTGCGATAGTGCTCTGGTTAAAGATGCTGACAGGCACTTGAGGGTTGGGTGGCTCAGATCGTACCTGTAAGTTCGCATTGCGCATGCTCTGGCCAACTGTGTTGACACCAATGAGAGCACCAGCGCTTAGGAAGTTCTTGCCTTTGAGAGAGCCAGGTCCCATTGGGTTTTGCTCAGCCCAGATGCTATTCATATCACGAGGGAGTAGCTCGGAGGGAGTGAGCTGATCCCGAGGGTAGCAACCAGCAGGTGCCTCTGCTGCGCCAAAATTGGCCGGACCCTCATAGTCAACTAGATTCGCAAAGCCCTCTGCTTTTGCATCTTCAGAGCCTTGAACATCCGCCGCTGCTTTATTCGCTTTTTCTGTTACATATGGTGTTGCTGCGGTAGCAGGCTTATTCGCTCCCATATTCGCATTCTTATCACCCTTATTTACAGTTTTAGCATTCGCATTTTGATCCATAGATGCCTTGCCATTTGCCGCCATCTGGCCAGCTTTCATATTACCGTTTCCATTGGATAAAGTCATATCCTTTTTACCTGTCACAGAGTCAGCGAATCCCTCTCTTGATCCAAGTAGTCCAAATAGTGTAGGGTCATATTGATATGCAATGAAGAGTGCGATTGAAACAACCACGAGAATTAAGAGACCGTTCTTCATTTGTGTACCTGCCATATCTTTCTATAAAAGAATGAGGGACTAATTTTATTACAAAGTATGCCGTACCTTTTAGACTTGAATATCGTCGTCCGTTTGGTCATCCGTTTGATCATCGGATGATATATCCGTATCGGAATCAGATAAATCGTCCTCGCCGTATTTTTTATAATACTCTGCCATTTGACGCTGTGCCTTGTACACTGCTAGTTTTGCCTTTAAGCGGGACTCTTTCATCCTTTGTCTATCATATAACTTCTCAGGACTATCAATCTCAAAAGACTGCTCCGTAGCATTTGTATCTTCGGGCAAATCGGCAATATTTAGTTCCTCTAAACCATCGGGTACATCATTCACTTTCTTTGCTGATTTCCTAGACTTTGTTGGTTTAGAATCCGGAAGATTCAATGATATTTCATTTGCACCACTGTCTTGCACCACATTGTTGTCTGCATCCGGAAATTCAATAACCATAGACTCCGTTGTATATTCCCAATTAATTATGAAGTTTCCACTAACAATTTGAATATTCTTAGGTAAAAGTAATACATTTACTGGGTACTTTGTCGGAGGGGCTGAATTGCCTTTTAGTTGCATTGTATGCTTTGCGACTTTGTTGATATTCTCAACCGTATAGGGTTTGGAGAAGAGTTTAGAGGACGCTTGGAGGAATTCTCCTACAAAAATATTCCACCAATCAACGTTTTCAAGTACACATGCTTGTAGACCTTGAAGGGATATTTCAGTGGTTGTATTTGCAATAAATGATATCTGTTCGTCATTCGGTGCAAACTGAATTGCAAAGGTATAACAGGGTTCCATGACACCCGTTTTTGGATTCGGAAGTTTGGCATAGGATGGTGCTTTGAATGTTGGCATTCTCTGAACACAGCGATTAGAAGAGATTTGATAATTTCACCACATTAACAAAAATGCGGACAGACCGGACAAATGATAAAGAACGGTTCGCAACCATGATAAAAGGATGGGTTGACCAGTTTGCACATTCACTGGCCAATTCTGATACGAAAAACTATATAGAACAACTTGTTATTGAACCATTCCTCAGATTTATTCTAGAACGGTCATTTCCATATATGATTATTGTAATATGCATATTTTGTGGTATTCTCATATTTGTAGTCCTTACATTTGTATTACTTTTAATGAATGTTAATAAGATGAATCGATGCCCTTTTTGTGAGAATAATGGGCGTTAGAAGGCAGGGGAGAAAATACTCTGCGGATAAAACTATTTGTATTCAGAGCAAAGATGGGTGACCCTTCTTCCGGTATTGGCACATATGTTCGATATTGGTTGCATTATAATAACCTTGCATCATCCTTTTACAAACAATTTGGATCAGCGAGAAAAGTTCGTGATGATTATGAACAACAAGTAATCCAGCAACTGAAACAAACAGGAATGGAAAAAGCTACAATTCAAATCAACGGTGGGCAGATTCACATGGTGGAAAAACGGGAACCCAATCAATTAACACTGAGCAAAATTGAGGAGCTCCTTCATGGATACTTTCGTCAAAAAGGCGGGGTTGATCAGACAATGGATATTTTAACGTTTGTTCGTGCAAATCGGGGATACACCCGAAAAGCTTCCCTGAAACAATCGGGAATTCAGACAGCACCTGTTCCACGACCACCCCAATTAATGTAAGGTATATCCTAATAATTATATATTATCGATAGTAATATATTATCGGTAATATATTACCGATAATATATTCTTAGATCAACCGTGCAATTATGATGACCATGTACCAGGTTGGAATGGATTTACCGCAATTGTATTTAATTTTGTTTTATAGTTTTGTACTTTGCGATCATATTCAAGTGCACCAGGTGTTAGATTCCCATTATTTGCCATTATATGCCGTGTATCGGCCTCGTTTTCGCCAGGTTTAACTCCGTAACAATTGACACCAAATCGCATTTCGGGATTATCAAAATATCCTCCATTCACGCCTACAATTCCACATGCACTTCTCTGGCTTTCTGGCCCTGCCTGTAATTTATTATAGGTCGACTGTTGTGTCGGATATACTGCAGCCTGACCCTTTACCCACCCATAATTACACCAATCCGCACCCTTCTGCCAAGCATCCTTAACTTGATCATATGTAGCTAGTTCGGCACCATAGGCTTTGCACAAAGGTTCGGCATCCGTATATGTGTATTTATCCTGTGCAACATTGAATACTTCCTTTTTACTGGGAATTATTTTACTCACCGTTGCTTCTTCGATACTTTTACTGAATGATTTGCGTGGATTGCTTGGATTGCTTGGATTGCTTGGTTTGTTTGGTTTGCTGGATGTCGTCTCTGACGATGAATTATTTAGAGCAAATTCAGGTAGGGGTCCTTGAGGAGATGGTTTATCCAAGTTTAATAGTTTTCTAATTTTAAACCATAGTAACTCAAAACCCAATGCAATTTTCTGGCGAAACATAACAACAATTATAAATAGAATAATTAACATACCCAGTGTAATAATAACAGGTATTGATACAAATGGCATTGGTGTATTTGTAACCGTTTCATTAATAGAATCGTTAATAGATTCTGCCATATTCGTTGGTAAAGCGTTTTTTACAGAATTTGCAACCGACATTGTTGCATTCTGTATGCTCTTGATTGGTGCATTTATAAATGAGCTTATACCCGTATTTGTAGCCGTATTATTTGGTGCCTTCAAATTAGGCGACTTCAGATTGGCATTCATTCTATTAGATGAAACTATTGATTCTTCAGCATTTTAGTGGTTTAGGTCAATGAACATTAAAAACGGATATCTTTGATGCCTGTTTTTAAGATCTCATTAGCAACTGTCCGTAGAATATTAAAATGAGGGGTCTAAACACCGTCCTCTACCGTACGATTGCCTCCTCGCATATTAATATAGTTTCGCTGTTGTGGTGTGGTGCATACGCATCCAGTATCCGAGGCATATGATGCGGAACAGCATTCAGGTTTCGACTGATTGTTCTTAAAAATAAATAGGCTATCTAGGCCGGGTTGAAACTCGGGACCCAATAAGGGCTCATTCGGGTCTGTTCCACGCCATGAACTGACACCATTATTCGGTGTTACACGGACATCATCAAATGCACCGATTGGCTCTAGTTTGTATTTTCCAATCCCAGAAGAACCAGCATTCTCGAGGAAATAACTTGTAAATCCCTCTCCTGAAACCGAACGCTGGGAATAAACCATCATTATGTTTGCAACGAGCAATAACAGAAGACCTGTGATCAGAAAGGCTGTTTTCATTCTACTTATTACACTTTAGATAATCCGGAGCCTATCGGCTACAAATGAATATGTCTCATGTATTGATTTATGTCCAACCTCCGTAAAGTCCCTCACAACGGTCTCCTTTTTCCTGGTTTCATCCAAAAGTATAAATGTACCAGAATCCGTTATAATTGTCAGTCCCTCTTCTGTTTTTCCTTCTTCTTCTCCTCCATTTGACCGAATCCCCGTACTATTCCCTTTTATCCACACACCATTCTCGAATTCATATAATTCAGTATTCCATAGGTCTAAGTATACTCCATCCACTTCGCCCTTCACTACACCAAGTACATCGGTTTCTTCTCCACAACTATCAATTACCCTATCACCAACTACAATTTTACTCAATTCCTTGTATCCGCCTCTTGTTTTGATTTTATATCTACTTGACATAAGTGGCGTATTGCTATATGATTTTAAACTATTCTTCCAGCTGTCATAGTGAGACGATTTATTGAGCATTTTTAAAATAAGGTAGTTCCAAGTATAGTGTCCCGTTGCATCACCGTCTTCGAGTTCTTCCCAATCACGGAATTGAATAGTTTGATTCTCAGAACTAACTATTGGAATAGTATGTGATGTTGTATTGAAACAATATAGGAATTGCGTTTTTGTATCTATTTTGTGGGCTCGTTCATCTTCGGAGACAGATTTCCATACTCCATCCGTTCCTTTGACTAAGTGCGTACCTGATACAATGATTCCATTGAGACTATACATCTGTACATTCTTACCATTCATAGTGATTACTGCAGTAACTCTACCAGAGCCATCCCCTAATTCGTCTCCTACTCGTATTTCCTTGACAGACTTGCGGATATCTTTTCCTGAGCTACTCCTTACAATAACCGTTGCAGACTCCGCAAAACATAGACCACCTTGTGCACCTGATGCTTGGTCACTTAGTTCATTTGAGATAAGTGGCTGTAGTTGTACAATAACGGCTATGATTACACCCAATACTGATAAAATCAGGGGAATGAGCGGAAATAGAACAAAAATTAAAATAATTAGAATAGCCATAATTATTCCGACAATAATCATAATTACTTTGACAATAAATCGAATGAAATTTAGCATTCCACGATAGACGGTTAATCCCGTATATAACATTGACATTACAGCCGCATTTGCCCGATTCATTGCCATTCTCAGGTACTGGACAATACGACTCATTTCAAAAACAGATGCATTAAATCTGCGGTAATATTGATCCAAATATGATAGTAATACATTGTACATTGTTTGGGCAATCTTACGAATAGTATTCAGACCATCCACCGCTGCACCCGCAATATTGACTTGCGTTCCAAAAACCGCATTTATAGGTGCCATAAATAATTCAATAAATTTCTCAATAACGGATTTCATACAGAATGAAAAATTCTCCTTTGCAAAGTCAGTGCTTGTTCTAGGATCTGAATCAGGTTTGAAAAATGCGGCAGCGACAATAATAGGTAGCTCACAGCGACGGTTTGTCCAATTATTCATAACTGTATTGCGTTCTAGGTTTGCAATTGTCAGACCTAGTGCAAATAATAGTCCAACTGTAATTAACATGAAAGGCCATTTGGCATTCATTCTCCTCTTATCTTGTGAGCTTTTTGCAATTTGGTATTATACTGCGTTGACTGCTTCCAATTGCTCCGAGTAATGTGTTTCTGCATCCGGAGAACACAACTCCATATAATCCCTTACTCTTACACCACTTTCTAGCTCGATTTGGGAATTTGGCACAACAATAAAGGATACTAATTGGCGGGTCTCCAAAGTGATTGCCTTTGTTTCACCAAATCGCTCCCATTTATATTTATCAGGATTCCAATATAAAGTACATGGTGTTATAAAAGAATCATTTTCTATCTGGCAGACCTCCTTAACTTCTTTGCGGATAAGACCAACCACCGTCGACCCTGTAGATAATTTATCGTTAATTTGAATATCTTTAGCGGGTTTTACTCCTTGTTTTGTTTGAATACCGATTGTTTCACTAAATGCGGGGGAATATTCCTGGAATTTGTTTATGGACTGCGTGCAGTCATTCTTTACACCATTAATCCTATTCTGAATAAAATGCATTGTGTCTTTATCACCTTCATCGGTTTCTCCATAGTCCAAAAATTCAAAGTTTCCAACCGGTATTCTATGATTATCTGTGTCGAGACAATATAGGGGCTCATCTGACTCCCATACACCCACCCGAATAGCCATTGGGTGCTCTCCCGCTTTTATATTTTTGCCCTCATAGACAACATAGTGATTTGTACTCACAAGAATATCGTCTAATTTCACCATTGGCTGACCCCTGGAATAAAACTGGAATGTACCCGTAACTCGTGAGTTTGTTGGTAGTAAAACATCCCCTATCCGAATATCTTGAATTGGAATTCTACCCTTGCCTTTCACAAGAATTGCGGTGTCTTTGGGGAAACAGAATGTGTCTAAAAAGGAAAAGAGAAATGTATTCGTGAAGGATGTCATACCAGTAATACCCGATAGTCCCATATACATGATAGAGAACAGAATAGCATACATTCGCCCTATAAGCATCTTTATTCGTATTGCACTCAGACGCAATTTAAAGAAGAAATTGGAAATGCGCTCTGTAAATTCCTGAAATACAACATTAATCCCGCCACCGAGCGATGCAATAATATTACGAATAGAACTAATTGAATCAAAAATATTGGTCAACAGGCCTGTAAATTGCGAAAACATTTGCCCAGCAGATCCAAAAAACGGCATTGAAAATGTATTGAAAGTCTTTCCCATGCAAAAATCAAAATTCTCTTTTGTATTGTAGCCAAATAGTGATGCAAAAGGCATAATCAGCGGACTACATCGTTGTTCTGCCCAATTTGCTTTAATTTTGTTAATATCAATCAACTTATTGATACCAAACACGAGACCAAACACGACGAGAACCATTATTAATAAAAAAAATATCGCATTAGCGAATGACCATAGTTCATGGTCTTCCATTCTCCCCTACTCACGGATAACACCGTTCTTTGCCCAGAAAATTCGAGAGAGACCTTGAATCAAGTTCTATATCGAATTTAGACAAAGGCAGACTTTGCTTAGGTACCCATTTAATTCGGTTTTCCTACAAAATTATCCCGTACCCAATTGCGATCTCTGGCAAATGTTTTACTTGCATCGGGAGCTGTTCGCACAGATAGTTTTGCAACTGCATCAAGTTTGTGATATACCCTGAGAGCACCATATACATCAATTGCTTTCTGTAATGCTTTTTCTCTTTTTGCATCAGATAATCGGTACTGATATCCATATTTAATTAGATCCCCTTTCCGGAGTTTTCCAAATTGTACAGTAGCCTTCGTCTGTTTCACTGGATTACGAACACACGATGCGGGAACATGTACCTCATCCTTTGTGGGATGATATGTAAATACTTTTCCTTTCCGTCGTACTGTAAATCCTGATGCTTTAACACTCGAACGGAATTTACGAGTGTAGCTTTTTCTTTTTGTATATCCTTTTGGGCACTCACTATTTTTCAGCGTAGCCATTCCTAATATAGACTAGTCAAAAGAAACTCGTTGATCAAAGGGTAAGTCACGGAGATTTGACCTGATAAAATCGGAATATGGTATTGTATCAGGAATTGTATTTTTGCGGAAATAATCACTAATCCAATCGAGTAATAGCTTGATTTTTGGACGCACATCTTCAGGAAATATCTGTAATTTACTCTCACTGATTGCAGTATTATTCGGATTTTGGGCTTCTATCGCTAAAATATATACATTATTCAATTTACCGAGATAATCCTGAAGAATTTTATGACTCTGTGCTTCTTTTGTATCTAACTCAGGGCCTAATACTATCTTGTCATATAGTGTGTGTTTTACATCAAGCGCTTTGTCAATAAACTCTTGATTCATATTCGGAGGCGGTGTATCATTATCTTCATTATCCGTTTCATTGTCTGTTTCATTATCGTTATTATACTCATCATTTGAGGATGATGATTGATTCCATTTATTATTATTTTGGTCTAAACCCTCAAAGAAACTCATTCTGTACTATGTTGTCTTATTTTGCTACGAAGCCATACACAATCAGTAATACACCGACAATCATGAGTGCGGGTGAACCACCATTGCAGAAACTTTCAATAGATACTGCGGGTGTTATAGGTGGAGGCGGAGGCGGATCATACTTTGTATTCGCTTGTGCCTGTGCAGATAACATTGTCAGCTGATTATTTGTCTGATTCATTTGTGTTTTTGTTGCACTCTTACCTCCGGAACCAATCGGCAACGGAGATACTTGTCTACTTTTTACTGCATTTAGATTCGCAGGTGCAGATGTATCTGCAAGACTCATTTTTCTCTCCTAATTCTAGCCTAAAGATTATTTCTACTATTTGTCAGATGTCAAACCAATTACCACCTGTTCAACGACAATCAATTGCCGAAGCAACTGCCGAAGCGGAATCCAGAGCCCTTGAATACGACCCAAATATTCGTGCACGATATGTCCGCAGTATGCTACAAGATATTGCTCTGTGGATGTCCCGTGGCGACTCCGAAGATACTATTAAATCCCGTGTTCCCGATTTTGTTGAAAAATATCCTGAACTCTTCAAAAAACTCATAAATAAAGAGGATTTAGCACCTATTCAAAGTATGCTTGCAATGCTAGATAAAATGGGAGAGGGAAATCTCTCCCAACACCAGGCATCTGTTATTATTGGAAAGAAACTGGTGGATCGCTATGTAACGCCACAATTGAATGGAAGCGGTGAGCGTAGATAGGTGCTTTGAATCGTACACACCATTCATAGCTCGTTTTTTGATTCTTTTTCAGATAACTCTGAATTAATTTATCATCATTCTTATTAATTATGAAAAATACTTTTTCAAGATAGTCAGTTTGCGTCTTGAAAGAGTTTGTTCGCAAATGAGCTATAATTGCCTTAAATTCCCCGCTATATGGAGCCTTAAAGAGTGATTGTAATGGTTGATTGTTGTCTACCATTGAACCCCACAGACGCAATACATCTAGAACTTCATCCGAGCACCCTGTATATCCCTTTCCAATAAAATATTGCTCAGGATTACAAGGACGACTCATCGCTGGCTTATACAATGTCCATTCATTGAAATGGCAGGACAAAAAATAGAGCAAATCGGTCGTTGCTTTCTGATAAAAGTCAAATATCTTTAGAATAAAGACCCCACCTCGCTTTAGCACTTCGAATCCAATTTTGGTAGATGCAATAAGAAGAGGGAAAATCATTTCCTCCTGTTTCGCATAATCATAGGAGAAATCGAATCCGCCATCCGCTGTAAAAATATTCATTTTACCGCCATATACTGGTGAAATACAATAATCAATAAAATACTGTTGATTCTCAGGTTTCATAATATCACCCGTTCCGTCTTCGCCATAGAGAATTCGTACACATCGGTTCTTCTGCAGAAAATTAGATGCACGCTTCCATCCTGGAATATTGATTTGACGGGACTTCAAGGTCATCGCAATACTTGATTGTATTTTTTTCTTGTTCTTCAAGGCCTCGTCAAATAGGGCTTCAATAAACCCTCCTGGCCCCTCACACACATGTGCGGCACGAATGTGTTCTGTCTTGAATGTACTAAAAAACCCGACAAGATCGAGCATTTCCATCATTTTGAAATACGATCTCGATAGGGGCTTTAAAAAACATATAGATTCAGGAAAATCATCGTATTTTTTTTGAGTATATACAAGCTCATAGGGATTCACGATTTTTTTGTAATATTCCCAGTTTTTTCCGTTTGATAGTGTTTTCTCATAGTCTTGTATTTGATTTCGGTATTCATGCAAAATAATCTCTTCCTCCGTTTGAATGTGCTGAATAGTGCTTGATTCTAATTCAAATACATTATTTAAAGATATAACTGTTTTTGGTATAATTTTTATGTAATTCCATTGTTGCACTTGCTGTTGCTGTTGCGGATGATCCATACGCAAATATCGCTACCAAATCTTTATGTTGGAGTCATTATGAATCCATAATATTCATTTCAATCTCAGGCTCTTCAATGAGAGTTTTACCCGATGGCAGAACCATATTCATCTGGAACTGTGTGGTGGAACAAGGATCTGCAAGTTGTAGCCCCGTCTCTGCCAGTAGATCACCCTCCTCTTCCTCTTCAAGTACACCCGTATGCTTCTCAACATCAACCGACTCGAGCAACTTCGGTAGCATCTGGTCATCGAGGAGAATCTGCGAGAATGCTGTTCCGCCACGAATAGTCTGACCCATCATAATATTAGCAGACACCCCTGTTACTGGGTCAACTTCTCCAAACAAGGCCGCTTTCAGGAGGATTTTTTCCGTCTCCTCAAAGGATGCTTTTGCGAGTGTTCCAATATCATTCTTATTGATACCATATCTGTCAATTGACATGAGACGGCCGAATCGTGTCATAACATCACAGAGTAGGCATAAATGGCGGTAGTTTACACCTACACTCTCAAATAGCCCATTAATCTCATTAAATAGGATGGATCGAGTTGCCTCAATACCTAGCACCTCATAGACATCCCATACATTCGTTGAATACAACCGAGTACCATCCACTGCGGGGTGATTCATAACCTTAATGAAGTTTGAGCCATCTGTATCAAGTACATACTGCTCAATCTGCTCGTACTTTCCATCCACCGACTCTACATACTGCTTATCCTTGCGGAATGTCACGGCCTTGATGCCTGGAATACCACGGATGACAATACTATTTAGCAGTTTATTCTGGAACTTCTTGAGGTTGGTGAAATCGTCCAGTTCTGAAGCAGTATCTGTATCCTTGTTCGGTAGATTAATACGCATAACAAGTTTATCAGAATTGTAATCACTGTATATAATGTTAATATTGTAATTGTATTGTGCCTTGATTACGCTGACTACTTCCTGAATCGAAATGTTGCGATTGAACATCTCCTCCCGATTTAGTTCAAGGCGGAGCATCCACTTTGACCATTTCTCCTCAAGTCCCTCATCCGCCATTAAACCCTCCTCAAATAGCTTGTAGAAGCGCATGAGGTCTTTGTCCTGGTCAACAATTGTAGATTCATCATTCTGATCCCAGTAGATTGAAACCTTGTTTGTAATACTTCGGAGCACTGTTAGCTCCAGGTCTTGTACGACCTCACGTGCCTTATCCTTATTGTTACGATACTCAGGCCTTAATAGAATTGTTAAAGAGGTTGCCTTGGGATTTTGAGTTACTTTTAGAAGCTCCCTTAAGCGTGGTACACCTCGAGTTACTGCAGATTTTGATGCTACACCGGCTTGGTGAAAAGTATTGAGTGTGTTATGAACCAACACGTTACAATCCACCATAAAACTGTCATTTCCAGGAACAGTAAAGTCATAGACGTACTCCTGAGGGTCAGGATGGTAAATCAGATCTACAATTTCATCCCATATGACATCAGCATCAAGCGCTGAGCGCATAATCTGCATATTCTCTTGTACCGTCTTCAAATCTATATCTTTATCTAGATTCTCTTGTAGTTCTACAATTTTCGCTTTAAAATCTCCTACGTATTTCTCTAAGGTTTGTCGGCCAATTGAGTCCTTCTTCATCCATCTTCCATAATTGCGACTCTGACCTGGCATATTAAGAAGCTTGCCCGTTTCTGCAATTACTTCGCCAAGCTCAGGAATTTTGTCAATATAATCAGGATTTGAGTATACATCTGCACGCTCATTGTACTGAATAATCTTATCTAATGCCTCCGCTTTTTCAGGTAGATAAAATCCAACTTCTTCTTTATATTGTTTAGCCATTTTTGAAAGAATTACTAGTGTATGCTGAACCTTATCTTTAATTCGAATACTTGTTTCTTGAGAAATTGTACCGAAAAGTCCAACATATCCTAGAAGTGCAGTAACTTGTTCAATAAGTATTTTGGAGCGAGAACTTGCACGAATGAGTTTTCGCTCAACATTTACATTTCCATCACCGTCAAAGTAGCCACTAATAACACCCGCAATAAATTCCTTGTTTGAGTGGAAGACCATACCACCAATCTCCTTTTCATAGGAACCTGTTTTAAAGGTTGCCATTAGGAAATCTTTGAGGTCTTTAGAATATATATTGTTATCCTTTGATTGACCATATTCTCCTTCTCGTGTAACCGTTTCAAACCGCATTCCATATTGCTTAGTAAAGTCGCTTAGTTTTGTTTCGACCATTTTGTTAATTTTATTAATCTTTACAGTATTACCATTGAATGAACCATCTGCAAGGTAAATTCCACATACCCATCCAAATTCTTTATTTAGTGTAAATACAGTTTTTCCCTGAGTAATCTCCTTCAGTGGATTTGGGACTTCAGGAATATAACGGGCAATTGGAATACGCATGCCAATCATTAAGTCCGATCCTAGCACTGGTACAATTCCTGTCTTTGAACGCTTCAAGAATGAATGCGATAGAGTTGCTTTCGTTGTCCGCCCAGTGCGAGTAACAACCTCTACAATGCCACCATTTGCTGGATGGCGACTGATTTCACTGATACGCTTCCAAGATGTCTTCTCATCATTACTTACACCTACGATATAATATTCATTTTTAAGAGGAAGTACAACACTATCGGATGATAGTTCTATCACATTATCTTTATTCTCATTTAGAATTGGGTCAATGAAGTCCTTAATTGTTCCAAAGTATGTAAGATTTTTTCCATCCGAAATGCAAATCCTAGTACTTGCCAAAGTGGACATTTGAGTGCTCGGCTCGCCAATCGACTGTGCCGCTACAATTCCTACTTGTTCTCCAGGCTGAACCCACGCTTTCATATGCGTCACCACAATTATCTCACACAAAGTATCAAATGCATCCTTTGTAAACCTCTCTTTTACTATCAACTTGTGAGGAGCAAGATGGAATCTGAGAAGTGCCGCCCAGATCTTGTGATATGGCTGAGTACGCTCGATAATCTTTTTGAGCCCAGTAAGCACATACAAAGGTGTCAAATCCGTCTTTTCTGTTCCTTTAATACCGAAACGCACCTTAATATTCAGAATCCATCGGGCTAAATTCACAGGTGCAAATACACTACCTGAATCAAGTGCCTTGTTCTGAAAGACACCCTCTACCATCATCCTCTGATCAAATAGGAGGTCGCTGACATACTGGGTAGTTGCCTCCTGGTCGCTATCACGAATAATTCCGTCTTTTAGTACTGTGCTCCAATCCACTCCGACCATTCCAAACTGTGTACGAATATCCTCCTGTGAGAGTTTGCCTAATGGTAGTCCCTGAATCTCAATCTTTGTCGGATTCACTCCATCCTCACCATAATGATACTGAACGATATTATTATTCGCATCACGAACTGTTCCATCATGCTGAACTGTTAGATCCTCCATGGATTTGATGAGTTGCCGTTGAAGATATCCTGTATCGGCGGTTTTTACGGCTGTATCAATCAACCCCTCACGACCCGACATCGCATGGAAGAAGAACTCTTGAGGTGTCAGACCCCGAATAAATGATGACTCAATAAATCCTCGTGCCTCGGCCGAATCATCGTACTTCTTATAGTGTGGAAGTGTACGATCAGTAAACCCATACGGTACTCGCTTTCCCTCAATCGCTGTCTGGCCAAGACATGCCATCATCTGCGCTACATTCAGAGGTTCTCCTTTTGAACCAGAACGTACCATCGCTAAGAGGCGATTCTCACTTGATAGGGATTGCTGACCCGTTGAACCAGCATCGGATGTTGCCTGATTTAGAATACCGAATACTTGGTCTTCGAACTCCTGCTGATTCGTCTTTCCTGTATTATTATCAAATAAATCGAGGTGGACTTGTAAAATCACCTGCTCAATCTGCTTTTTCCGTTGCTGAATCTTAGCATCAATCTGCTTCTTTGTATCCTCATCCGCAATCAAATCACTGATGCCTACGCTGAATCCATTCAGTACAAGGAAGTTCTCCACGGTGTTTTGTAGAGCGTCCAGTAGGTCGACCGTGTCTTTTGACCCGCAGTCATTATAGGTTACATGGATAATACCCTTTGATGGCTTCATATAAATATCACCATCTACTACGCCCTGTTCGATATCACCTTGTACAATTCGGACATAATTATCAGATGCTTTGGTGTCTTTTTCACTATCGAATGATTTGTTCCCCATTTCAATGTTAATTGGGGGGAGGAGAGCACCGAGTACCTGCTGTCCTGTCCATCGCTGTCTGCCTTCTTCACCTGCTCTCGCTACAGGCATATTTCCATCAAATCGCTTGTTCCACATCATTAGATTCATAAATTCACTGCGGGTGAATTGAATACCAGGTCTTGTTAGACGATAGGAACCAACAAGTGTATCTTGATAGACTCCAATCATTGGTTTTGCATGCCTCGGCGTGATAATGTGGTGGGGCACGGCTGCGATTTCTTCGAGCTCTACTTGTGCTTCGTACGATTGTGGAATATGTGCGTTCATCTCCATACGCACAGCCCTCCAAGTTTCCAAGGAGGATGGACTATATCTTGAGCCATATCTGGTTGATTAGACCTTCATTTATGACCCGCTACCATTTAGTCTCTGAACCTTCTACATATCCTATCAGTGCGGACTTAGGAGCTTGGCTGCGGATTGCCCATTTTACCTTTAACAGGCTTATCCTCAAACTTTTTACCATACCTCCAGTATTTCTCTGGAGCCAGAATACTATTTTCATAGTATCTTTGGTATTTGAGGCTTTAGGGGTTTCCCGAACAATTTGGAAGCGTCGCAGAATTGACAGATTTTAGTGTCAAATTTCTACTAGGCAGTTATATTACTCGCAAACTAGTAATTTACAAGTAGTGATGCTTACACCATTACTCTTTATAAGTGACAATCACAACTTATAAAGTGGCAACCTGTTGGTGACAAGATTTCTACTTATTTAAAGTAAGTTTATCACCATCGAAATCAGCGTTGTAGGGACGAGTCGTCAAGACATTCATTCGAAATGTCTTGTACGGTAAAACTTTCACTCGGTGCCCCATCATCGACATCTTGTGAAGTGTCGGTTGACGATTGAATAAGAGAATATCATTATCGAGCAAGTGTCGATTGACTGTATCCCCGTCATATAGTACAATCTCCTTTGTATTCACATGCTTCAGTGAAATCATTCTGCCATCAGCACGAACAATTGTCTTTGCACCCGGCCATTTATCTGCTCCATTCTGTACTAGTTTATAGAGCTTATCCACGTTGTAGGGCGTCACCCGCTCAGGACTCGTCAGATTTATCGCAATCTCAATTGGTACACCGATTTCGGCTACACTTAGATTTGGATCAGGTGTAATGACTGAACGAGCAGAGAACTCTACACGCTTACCCTGGATATTATACCGAATACGCCCCTCCTTTCCACCAAGACGCTGTTGAATAGATTTCAGGGGACGACCCGACCGCTGAGCAGACGGCGCAACACCTGGAATTGCATTATCAACCAGGGTGGCTATATGATATTGAACCACATTTGTCATCTCATCAATAACATTCTTTGAAGAGTTGTTCTCAATCTTCTGTTGGAGCATCTTATCATTCTTAATGATGTCAAACAGCTTATGCGTGAGGTCATCCTCTGAGCGCTGATTGTTATCCTGTACTACCGAGGGGCGCACCTGAGGTGGTGGAATGCGGAGTACAGTACATACCATCCAATCCGGCCGACAGAAGAAGTGATTTAACCCCATAAAATCAACATCCTCGTCTGAAATACGACGGAACAACCGATGTACATATTCTACTTCCAGCGGTTGCTGTTGCTTCAGCCCGTGGTAGTGTGCCACAATGCGTGCAATGCCCTCCCGTGTAAATTTATCGGGCTGGGGTGCACCACAACCATCCTCACACTCCTGACCACAAATTTTGATATTGCCTGATAGTGCTCGGACTTCATTCCATCGTGCCTCGCCTTTACGATGTAGCAGGTCTTTGTGGAGTTCCTTATCAATTCTAAGTTTGGAACACCGAATACAGATGCATTTAAGGACATTTAGAATTGTCGGTAGGAATTGGATGTAGTAGACAGGCCTCGTAAGCCTGTAGTGTCCGAAATGACCGGGACAACCATGATTCGTTTGTCCACAGGTGCGACACACTTTTCCATTATCCAGAACACCCATTCTTGGGTCAAAGAGACCACCAATCTTTGGCTCATTCCCTTCGTATGGCGTAGAGGATGTGATTTCTACCACTGAGCTTCGTTCAATTTCCTCTGGAGAGAAGATACTGAACTGAACTCCAACGATGGACTCAATGTCCGAAGTATGTTGATTGAAACCGGCTGGCATTCTGTCTTGGATATAGAAACTATCGGTTAAGTTCCTGTCAAATTTATGGTCTGGCTTTAGGTGGTTTTTAGAGCGAGTCAATTTTTATGATGCGGATTATCATGGCATTCTCGCTTTGGAAGTTGAATTCTTCTTATTCAGAGTATACAAGGGAAGTTAATTAGGTCGCCACCAGTCTAAAAAAATTTGAATCTGGATTCAATAACAAAATAAAGGTATTGAATCCAGACTACCACATATAAGATGCGTCCTGAATATGAAGTATCTTTCTATGATAGTTCCAAGAATTTGATTAATTGTATAGGGCTTAATCGGAATATGACACATAATCCCGCAACTATTCATGAAGTTTGGGAAAATATGTGTTTTAAGGATTATACTAAAAAAGACTTCGTTCAGAGTCTGCAAGACAAAATGAACTCCTTTGATATTAATTCTGAAGAGTTTCGCAAACTTCTAAAGGTACTTTCCGATATTGTAAATGATGAATGCTTTGTACATGCTACACATATGTATATTTCGTAAGGCTATGAAATATTAATAATAATTCGCTCTTTCCAACAGCGGGAGTTGGGACTAAGGGCAAATCGGATTTGAATTTGCCGAAAAGGTGATACATCTATTTCGTCCTTCTCATCCCGTGATAAGACCCGATTCTCCCCTGCGGTTTTGTACCGTGTAGATATAGTCCGTTTCCACGAGGGAACATATATTTTTACTTTTGTATTCTCATCTTTTATCACTAGTTCCAGAATTACACCTGAAAATGTCGACTGACCTGACAGAATTGCCTCGAGAAAGTGTAGATCCCGTCCAAAGTTCTTTATCGCTTTTCCTCGGAAATTCATATCATACATTGCTTGTGGAACAATATATGTATGATATGTTCCTCCCTTTGCACCACGAAGCAATCCTTTTAGAACCCTCTGATTCACTAAATCCGCATAGCGCCGAATAGGACTCGATGCATGCGCATATGTATTTGTATTAAGCCCATAGTGCTTCGTTTCGGCTTCATCAGCTAAACAATACTCTGCCGATGAAAATGCGAGCTTTTCAAGGTCTTGCGAACCGAGCGCTTTGTACTTTTCCAGTTTTTCAAGGTTCGGGGCTGAATGCCTTCGTAGAATTCCCTTTCCTGCTCCTTTTAGGAGTTTCCCCACCTCCATATTATAGAATACCATCATACGCTCAATCCATTTATGTGCGTCAATCACGACACCAGAGTTTGACTCATCTAAATATGCCGCAATCTCGGATAATGGCTTTTTATAGGGTGAATCGGATGCCTCAAACTCCTCATAGACATACGAGACGTCTGTTTTAACTGTGGATTCAAAGAAGTGCTTGTCGAGAATACTATTTCCATCCCAAAAGAATCCGAGAGAGAGTCCATACGACTCCTTATTTGGTGATAAAGAGCATACTCCTTCAGAATACTGAGGAGGCAACATTGGTCTCAACACCTTCCCTGTATTATCATACAGGGTTTGACTTATTAATGATGCCTGTATATCGACCGCATCACCATCTTGTACATAGACATCCACATCTGCAATTGTAATTATCACCTTCCACAAATCACCATATTTTTCAAATGTTATGACATCGTCAATATCCCTGCAACCTGCGGGGTCGATATTGAAAGTGAATCCTGTAATTGGTGTGCGAGTTC
>Ga0214923_10003615_pt1 | contig 19273 bp, 10 predicted proteins | sample LL1510_MetaG_FD_177993 | JGI IMG/M metagenome (GOLD analysis project Ga0214923, IMG submission 177993) | Freshwater microbial communities from Lake Lanier, Atlanta, Georgia, United States - LL-1510 | ecosystem: Environmental > Aquatic > Freshwater > Lake | place: USA: Georgia | collected...
TCGGATCAGGCTCTCCCTATAACTTAGTCGAAATCCTCTATGGTATCCGTGGCCAAAGGAATGTGAAATGCTACACACTCTATGGCAATGTCGAAGGGCTATGGGATAACTACTACGGCGAAAGAGTGCTTGGAGAACTCGGTGTGCGTTACCTCTTCTAAAAGGCATTATCCTTGCTCACTCATGTTTAAAAACATGAGCGAGCAAGGTCTCTACTATCTGGCCATCATTTGTAAACTTATTTCTCACAAATGGCATTACCCCTCTCTCAGCATTTCGGCGATTCGCGGCGCAGCATAGGTAAAAATCATATCCGCTCCCGCCCTTTTGATACTCATCGTCGTCTCTAAAAGTGCACTATCCCTGTCAAGCCAACCTCTTTCCGCTGCCGCAAGCAACATCGCTAATTCCCCACTTGTATGGTAAGCAGAAATGGGTAACTTGCTGACTTCCTTTAACTTAGAAATGATGTCGAGATAATGTACAGCGGGTTTTACCATCAGAATATCTGCCCCCTCTGCCTCATCAAGCTGAGCTTCCAAAAGAGCTTCTCTGCTATTGGCTGGATTCATTTGATAGCTCCGTTTATCGCCCTTCGGTGTAGAGCTGAGGGCTTCGCGAAATGGACCGTAAAATGCTGAAGCATATTTGGCACAGTAAGCATGGATGCTGACTGTCGAGTGGCCAGAAGCGTCAAGAGCACGCCTTATAGCCCCCACACGACCATCCATCATATCGCTTGGTGCCACCATATCAGCGCCAGCATCGGCGTGCACCACCGCCATCTTTGCCAGGATTTCCACAGTCGGGTCGTTGAGTACGCGGCCTTCTTCATCAATAACACCATCATGACCATGTTTTGTATAAGGATCGAGAGCGATATCAGAGATCAAACAGATCTTGGGAAATTCCTGTTTGATTCTGGATAAAGCCTTTTGATGAAAATGAGAGGGATTAAGAGCTTCCATGCCAAAAAGATCCTTTTTGTCCCCATCGATAACCGGGAAGAGAGCGATCGATTGAATATTGAGTTTCAAAGCTCGTTCGATCTCTTTCAAAAGGTCTACAATCGAAAGACGTGTCGTTCCAGGCAAACTATGGATCGGGCTGCTCTCCTTTTCTGTCACAAAGAGAGGATAGATCAGATCAGCAGCATGAAGCCGTGTTTCTTGAACAAGAGCGCGGATGGCATCTGATTTTCTGTTGCGGCGCGGTCGAGCGGTAAACATCGGTTGAACCCAGGCTCAATTGTTTTGGCCGAGCATATCCCAACATTTTAAAAAAATCATCCAAAACCGCGGCCGACAACTGCCGATCGCCCGCCACGTAGACCTCGGTTTTGCAGTCTCAAGTAAGAAACATACTATATGACTAGAACTTTTCTCTTCTTCTTCAATCAGTGTGGATCTGTTGATAACTGGCTCTTTTTCTCTCGTGAGCGGCTATTTCATAAGTTGTCGATAATTGGAACATAACTGCCGAGTTGTCGACGGATTGATGATTGTGAACAAGTTAATGAAGGTTTGTTGACAGCTATTGACAGGGTTATAGACAACTTTTCCACACAGAAATTTCTGCTTGATCACCAAGGGCAGATGTGGCAGGCTTTTCCTTTTATGAGGTCATGATGGAAGATTACGAAGAGTTCACGGAAGAGCAGGTCAGGGTTTTAGAGCGTTTTGTTACGAACACATCTGGCAACGTCTTTGTTTTACGCAACTTACCGGAGGTGATCAAGGGAGCTCTTTTTTCCCGGTATTCCCGTTCGAGTCTGGGGTTGCGCTCTCTGCTGCTTAAAGAGTTCGTTTTGGGTGATGAGACAGAATTTGGATCGATCGTCGGGAAGGAAGAGCCGAAAGATGATCAATTCAAAGCGATTAAGAAGGCTCAGAACTTCTATGATAGAATTTTAGATGGTTATGGAGATGACTCAATTGGAGAGCTGGGTGGAGCCCATCTGGCCATTGAAAATGTTTCGATGCTGGCTGCTAAAGCTTTAGAAGATTGTCGTATTGGGGGTTCTCCTTTAGAGAAATCGACGCGCTACATATTTTTTGATCAAAAGGTCAAAGGCGAATACCTTTACTACCGAGAGCCCATTATCATGACCTCGGCCTATCGCGAGATTTACACGAAAACCTGCGATATGCTCTTTGAAACCTACTCACGCCTCATCCCTCAAGTCACTGAGATGATGGAAAAGCGCTGTCCTAAAGACCCCGAAATGTCAAAAACGGCCTACAACGCCGCTCTTCGAGCCAAGGTGCTCGATACCTTGCGCGGGCTTTTGCCAGCAGGCACCCTCACAAACATGGGAATCTTTGGTAATGGCCGCTTTTGGGAAGGTCTTATCAACAAGATGCAATGTGAGCGGTTAGCTGAGTTGCAAGAGGTTGGGAGAAATTGTTTTAACGAATTGACAAAGGTGATTCCCTCTTTTGTCCGGCGTAGTTGCGAGAGCCATCATCACTACCAAGCCTATGCCCATTTCCGCGAGTCGATGTCTGAGCAATTGCGAACCGTGGCTGAGAAGCAGCATTTTCTGCGGAATGAGGGTGGAGGAGAGGGAGTCCGTTTGATCGCAAATGACAAGGACAATGTCTATAAAGTAGCTGCAGCACTGCTTTACAATGTTGGGAATAGCAGTTTAGAAGAGCTTTACAACCACTGTCGCACCCTCCCTCCTACTGCTTTGGCCGAGATTTTTGAAGCAGCTTCTTCGATGCGTGAAAATCGCAGGCACAAATCTCCCCGCGCTTTGGAGCATGCCCAGTTTACTTTTGAAATTGTAGGTGATTTTGGCGCTTACCGCGACCTGCATCGACACCGGATGCTTACTCAAGAAAGGCAGCTTCTCACGACACATTATGGCTACTACACAGCTCCTGAGCTCATTGGAACCTCGATGGAGAAAGAGTACCGCGAGGCGCTGGAAAAGGCTGATGAAGTTTTTCGCACGATTGCGAAAGAACTCCCTGAAGAGGCGCAATATGTTGTGCCGATGGGCTATAATGTGCGCTGGTATTTCCATGTCAATTTGAGAGCTTTACAATGGTTATGCGAGCTGCGGTCTACACCAGCTGGCCATCCGCAGTATAGGTTGGTCGCTCAGCAGTTGGCAAAGCTTGCGATTGGGGCGCACCCTGAATTTGAGTGCTTCTTCAAATTTGTTGATTTCGATGGCTACGACCTAGGTCGCCTAGGCCAGGAGCAGCGGAAGGTTGACAAGCTAGAAGGCAAGAAATAATTTAACAAATGAGAGTCAGATAGGCCCGCAAATTTGACCGATCGTTTCGAAGCGCATGTTTTTAAAAATGTGCGGGAAAGGATCTCTCAAAGGTGCCGTGCCAGATAGCTCTCATTTGCCAACTTATTTCTTGCAAGTGGTATACTATTTGCCGAGGTTCTTCGCGATTACCCCAGACAACTGGAACATGTTCAGTGATTCCGAAGAGCCAAACACCGCTGCCAATTTCTCATCAGGCATGATCTTCCGCTTATCAGATGGATCTTGCAGATTCTCTTCCTTGATGTAAGCCCACATCTTCTTGATCGCCTCACCACGGGTCACCTTCTCATCCCCAATCACTGCAGCCAGAGCCTTAGAGGGCTGCAGCTTACCGCGCATGCCTCCACCCCCGCCACCACCCTTAGCCTTTTTCGCATAGGGAGTCCTCTCATGATCCGCATACTTTTTGTCCGTATCGGCAAGATCATTCACAATCACGTCGCAGTCAGGAAAGGTCGAACAGGAGAAAAAGACCTTGCCAAATCGGGACTTGCGAGAAATCAGCTTGCCAGGGCAGCCCTTCGCAGGGCACGGTGGTAAATTCTGCGTCTGCACAAGCTCCTCACCCGCTTTTGGAATCGAAACAATCCCCTTGCATTCAGGATACTTCGTGCAGCCAAGAAAGGCGCCGAAACGCCCATGACGCAACTTCATAGGCTCAGAACAAAGCGGACAAGGCTGCGACCAATCAAACCCTTCAGCATACTTGGACTTATCGAAATTCAACTCATCCAATGAAGCAGTAAAATCACAATCCGGATAGTTAGAACAGCCATAAAAATAGCGCGACTTGGACCAGATTTTCTGTAGCTTTACAGCTTTGCACTTCGGACAGTCAATCTCAGTCATCAACTTGGGAACATAAGCCTCATTCGCTGCAAGCTCCACTGTTGGAATAAAATCCTTCCAAAAGTTGCGGATCAAAGACTTCCAATCAGCCTTTTCATCGGCGATCTTCTCTAAAGCATCTTCCATCTCAGCTGTAAAGCCGATGTTCATGATCTGCTTAAAGTTGTCTTCTAAGAAGGCGGCGATGACGGTCCCCAACTCAGTGGGCTTTAAGCGCATCTTCTCTTTAGTCGTGTAGGCGCGTCCTTGAATTTTACCCATGATCGAAGCATAGGTCGACGGTCTGCCAATCCCCGACTTCTCCAACTCTTTCACTAAGGAGGCCTCTGTAAAACGTGGAGGGGGTTTTGTGAATGCCTGTTCTTTGAGCACTTCCATCAGGTCTAATTTTTGATCGACTTCTAGATGTGGAAGACGTGCATTCTCTTCCTCATTTTCATCGTCAATCATTTCCTCATAGAGAGCAAGAAAGCCTTTAAATTTGAGCGTCGAACCCGTTGCTCTCAACAGGATCTCTTGATCTGTTTCTACATCTGCAGAAACCGTGTCATATACCGCAGGATTCATTTGTGAGGCGATGAAACGATCCCAGATCAAACTGTAAATTTGGAATTGATCTCTTGTGAGGTAAGGTTTGACAACCTCAGGAGGGTGATCCAAGTTGGTGGGCCGAATCGCTTCATGAGCATCTTGGGCACTCTTTTTGGATGAATATTGACGCGGCGCGTCCGGAAGATAGCTGTCGCCAAATTTGCTCTTGATGAAGCTGCGAGCCGCTGTCAATGCTTCAGGGGCCAGACGGACAGAGTCTGTTCTCATGTAGGTGATCAGACCTTCTGCGCCCTCTTTCTTCAGATCGACACCCTCATAGAGCGTTTGAGCTACATTCATCGTCTTGTTCGATGAAAAGCGGAAATGGCGGCTTGCCTCCTGCTGGAGTGTCGAAGTGATGAAAGGTGGCTCAGGATTGCGCTTGCGTTCCTTTTTCTCTACTTTTGAGATCCAATATTTGGCGCTACTTAACCGCTTTTCAATCTGTGTTGCTTCACTTTCATTGCGGATCAGCGCGCAATCTTTCCCCTCAATCGGCTCTTTTTCCCAACGCTTCCCATCGATTGTGTGGACGCGAGCGGCAAAGTTCTGTCCATTGGCATGCAATTTGAGAAGAGCGCCCAGGTTCCAATATTCGACTGCTTTGAAAGCCTCGATTTCTCTCTCCCGGTCTACGACAAGCTTTAGAGCAACAGATTGCACACGCCCAGCAGAAACGCCAGAGCGCTGCTGTAATTTGCGCGCGAGAATAGGAGAGATTTTGTAGCCGACAATACGATCAAGCATCCGACGAGCCTGCTGCGCATCCACGAGCGCTTGATTGAGCTCTCTTGGGTTTTTGATCGCCTCAAGAACCGCCTCTTTCGTAATTGCGTTGAAAGTCGTGCGTTTGCAATTTGTATCTTTCGGTAAAATCTGTGCAATATGCCACGCAATCGCCTCTCCTTCGCGGTCAGGGTCAGGCGCTAGATAAACAACATCAACTTCTTTGGCAGCCTTTTTTAGCTTGGCAATCACATCCTTCTTATCAGGAAGGGTTTGATATTCAGGTTCAAAGTCGTTATCCACATCGATTCCAAACCCCTTCTGAGGCAGGTCACGGATGTGGCCGATCGAACTTTCAAAAATAAAATCATTACCTAAAAATTTTTTAAGCGTTTTGATTTTTGCGGGGGACTCTACGATGATGAGTGATTTTGTCATATTTATAAGTGCATACCAAAACTAAGTGCAATATTCAATTACATCCGTTGAAAAGAGTCAAGCCCTCAAAATAAAAGAAAAATATTGATCTTAACTATTTATTTACAGTAAAATTTGCCTAAGTAGTTCAAAGGCATAAAGATGGTCTCGATAAAAATTGGAGAAAAATATTGGTCTGTCAATGAAAAGACGGGCAAAGTTGGTCCGGGGAATGGCTCAGATTTTTCAGTAGATTTTACATTGGGCGACGCGGTTAAAGACGAAAATATCAATCTTTTGATTGAGAGGGGGCGCGACTCTTTTCTTTATGTCGATAAAAAGGGCTACCTGAAAGAGGGGTTTAGTTGGCAAACAACCCGGGTGAGGGAAGTTGTTTCAGCTACCTTAAAAGCAGCTGCTGAAGCAGCCGAAAGGGCGAATCAGGGCCAAAGAGAAGTAATCGAGCATGTTTTTTACCATCTCATGCGGGATTCAAAACTAAAATTTTATGAAAAAAGAGAAGATGGTGGGCGTCTTTGGTGGAAAGAGAAGCGCATTTTCCCGAAAGATGGTTGGGTCGATCACCTTGATATCATAATCGGAGATCTTTTTTGGAGCGTTAATCTTGAGACGGCTCTTATTTCCAAACCCCGACCTCTGCGTGAAAGAAGTGCCGAAGTAGAGTCCTATAACCTGACTGAAAATAGTTCTATAGAGACTATGCACAATCTCCAAATGCTTTTTTTGCGTAAGAAGGGGCAACATCTTTTTGCTGATAAGCAAGGCCGTCTGCAGAGGGGTTTTTCCGGAGATTTGCAGAAGACTCGACAATTGATCAATGAGGCATTGGCACAAGTGCTTCATCTGGCGGACAAAGTAGAGGGAGTGGCAAAGGCGCCGCTCTCGCATTTCCTCTATCGTTTTATGAATCGTGAGGGCTCGATTGGCCGCCTAGCTGAGAAAGTCGGATACAGAGGGAGGCGCGATAGTCGTCTTTTCAACCATGACTTGATGGAAGAACATGTCAATATTGTGATTGGTAAACACTATTGGAGTGTGAATACAAAGACAGAGGAAGTCTCTAAAGCACTGCCAATCCATGAACAGCACAAAGATGTGGCTCAGATAAACCTCTCTGGAAATTTAGCCATCAACGAAACATTGAAGCAGCTGTTTGAAAGAAGTGGCGCGACCTATTTCCGTGCAAAGGATGATCAAATTGAACCAGTTAAAGGTCTGAAAAACCGCCTGAGTCATGCTTGGCATAAGAAAGAAGAGCGTGATCGGGTGATGAAAGTTGTGACAGCTGCAATGAAACACCTTGATTCTGCTGTGAAGAATCAGAATGACAAAGCATTGAAAATCTTTCTGCGAAAGAAATTTCAAAATCAAGGTCCTCTTGCGCGCATGAAAATGCACCACTTTGATCGTTCGGCCATCCTTGAAGATGGTGGCATTGAAAGCCATTTGAAACACGGTCTTGTGGAAGCGAGAGAGCGATTAGCTAAAAATCTCAGCATGCTCAATCAATTTCCTCCAAAAAAAATGCCTTCTATTGAGATTCCAAAAGAAGACCGCCTATTGGTAGAAGAGATCAGTCAAAATGTAATTTCCGATTCGGTCTTTAAAAAGGTGCGTACAGATGCCAGAAAAGCTCTTGAGGAGAAAATCAAAGAAGATGCCATGAGAGAAGCGCTGACAGATGATCTGACAAAATTAGTCGAATTCATGGCACGACGTCTGGTACGTAAGAAAGCTTGCGAAATAAAGGATCAAGAGCAAGTGATCGCAGATTTGTTAAAGCGTGCAGATTTAAAAGAAGAAGCTGCCGAGATAATAGACTTTGCCAAGAGACAAATCATACGTCACGCAGTGGACGAGTCTAAGCATGAACTGCTGTTTCAAGAGTTTCTTTTTGCACAAAGCTTGGGGATTGACCTTGCAGTTGTGGGCGATGGAGGTAGTGGGGGTGCGCGCTATGCTTTCGATAGATTCGGGCATAAAATTTTGGTCATCAAGCCCGATGACGAAGGCCCTTATGGAAGAAACAACCCGCGCTGGAGTGCCTACTTCAAGCAGATGTTCTTGAAGATCCGTAGCTGCCTTGCAGATAACTCGGAGCCTGTGGCAGAGGTCAGCTCCTACATATTGAGTCAATTGTTCGGTGTTAATATTGTTCCTTCTACTTCTACTAGAAAGATCACGAGCAAAAAATTTGTCGGGAGTGAAAGGAAGTGGTGTTCCGTTCAAGCATTTGTTCATGGCTGCCAGCCCATGCAAAAGGCTTTGGGCTTTACAAAAGGGTGGGATAAATACATTTGGATGTTGAACCAGAACTTTTCTAAGCGAGAGAAGATCTCTCAGCGCTTTGCTCCGGGAGGTCGTTTTGCGAATAACTTAGATCGAGCGATTGGTGGAAAGCCTGAAGCCTTTCAAAGAGCTTTTGCAAGATTCACTATCCACAACTTCTTGATTGGCGATACCGATTGCCATTTTGACAACTGGTTCATCAAAAAGAGAGAGGTGTCGGATGAGACATTGATGGGAGTTTTTGGAGAAGAGAAAGTCGAGGAAGAGCAGATTAGAAGGCTTGTGAATGAGCGGTTCTTTACTGATGGTCTTTTCTACCAGGTAGACGATCTGCTCTTGCATGCAGAAGATGAGCTAATGATCATCAAGCATGATGGGGGTTCATCGATGCCTCGGCGTCACCCTGCCTCAAACTTTGAAGTGCGTCTGGCTTATCTCTTCGATGTGCTCCCACAGATGCAAGAAGTCTTTTCAGAAGAGATCAAATCGATGTTCAAAGATGGTGATAGAACTGCTTATGAAGCGATTGCTCAAGTAGCGATTCAAAACTTGGTCAATAGTTCGAAGGGATCAGATTTCGTTGCCTTTTGGAATCGTCAAGAGAGTCGTAAAATGTTCAAAGAATGGCTCTTTACAGGAAATCCCAAACAGGAAAAGACTTTGCGTGTGCGTCTTGCTACAGAACTTGCCTTTCTTCACGATAAAGATCGTCCCAGGTGGTGGCATTGGCACTATGACAGGCATCTCACAAGGATTAAGGGGATAGCGGATAGTTTCCTCGATCGCTGGGCAGCACTAACAGCTCACTTGCAAGAAAAGCCTGAAAAAGAGCCCTGGGTGATGAAAGAGGAGGCATTAGCTGTTTCAGATAAAAAGATGAAAACCCTCTTTGGAGTGAGACGCGGCCCCAATTTCGAAGAATTTAGAGCGGGTCACAATCTGAATAAGGCTTATTCACAAAGAATGCGGATATTAGACAAATCTTTTCGTAAATGGGCGGAAGATGATGTACCAGAGGTTGATTACCGCCGGATTGGTCATTCAGGACTCATGCAAATCCCTAAACAGCTCGTTCGGGATTTAGGATGAATTTATTTGATTTAGGCTTCATCCCTGGGCCCAATGAATCGCAAGAAGCTTTTGAACAAAGAGTTAAAGAGTCGACTCCGCAGGCAACCATCTCTGTTTTTGGTCTTAATCCCAATTGGATTCCGCTCATCTATAGCAACCAATCTCTTGCTCCCTGGGAAGGGGGGTGTGCCTGGATTTTGGATGGAAAAGTTGCTTTACAACTGCGAAAAGCATTAGAAAAACGGGAGACTTACTTAGGGATAGTTTCAAAGAGGGAGTTATTGGAGCATGAGGCTGTGCATGCGATGAGAGTGGCCTTTGAAGAGCCGCGGTTTGAGGAGGTGTTGGCCTATCAGACAGCAAAGTCGCGCTACCGCCGTTTTTTCGGTCCTTTTTTCAGGTCTCCTCGAGAGAGTCTTCTTTTTTTAAGCTGTATGCTGCTCTTCCCTCTGACTCTACCATTTCCAGTTTTACAACTGCCATTTGCAAGCTTGCTGACATTGATTACAGGCTATGGTTTTTTACGGTTGATGTGGACACAAAGGACTTTTGAAGCGGCGAAAAACAACTTGGCAGAGTTGACTGAGAATCCTTTGGCTTTGATGTTACATCTGACGGATAGAGAGATTGAGCGCTTTGCGGCAAGTAGACCTGAGGAGATTCGGGATTTTATAGCAAGGGCAAGGTGTTTACGCTTTGAGCAAATCCGATCGGCTATTCGAGGGGAATAATACCATTTGCGAGAAACGATCTCAAAACCACAATCGGTTTTCAGTCGTTCTTCTGCCCTTTGCTAAGACACTCCCTCCCTTCTCGCTTCTTCTTAGAAGAGGTAACGCACACCGAGCTCTCCAAGCACTCTTTCGCCATAGTAATTATCCCATAGCCCTTCGACATTGCCATAGAGTGTGTAGCATTTCACATTCCTTTGGCCACGGATACCAATGATAGCCAATTCCGTTGCCAATCCTATCAATCTAGAGATTCTTCAGCAGCATACCTATCAAATAGGCTAAAAGCGCCGCTGACCCCCCCAATCCCAATGTCCCGAGGCCGCTCCATATCCAATTCTTTTGTGTAAAGCGGCTCTTCAATGCGCCTACAATAAAAAAGGCAATCCCTGTAATCACCACGCTTGTGGTAAAGACATTCAGAGGAAATTTTGGGAAAATGTAATTGGCAATAAATGAGATTAAAGGGAAAAATCCGATGATAAGAAAGGCAAAAAAGGTGGCCAAAGCAGCTTTAAAAGGGGAGGCAAGCTTGATCGGAAGGCCCAATTCTTCGCGCATCATCGTCTCAAGCCAAACCTGATTATTCCCAGTTATTACTGCAACCACCCGCTCTAACTCTTCTCCTTGAAATCCTTTTGATGCAAAGATCTGTCGGATCTCTTCCTTCTCACCTTCGGGGAAAAGAGCGATCTGTTTTTTTTCTTCGCTTTCAGCAAGCCTCCATTCTTCAACCTCGGCCCTTGTCCCCAAGTAGTTGCTTGCTGCCATACTGAATCCATCAGCAAAAAGATTGCAAAGACCCAAAATGATGACGACGCTGTTGGATAAGTTTGCTCCAGCTACACCAGCAATCACAGCAAAGGTCGTCACCGTTCCATCTATAGAACCATATATAAAGTCCTTTAGATAGCTATGAGAAACTCCCTTCGAAAGACGCCTTTCGATCGCCTCCCTCGTATGGAGCAGTTTTAAATCACTAATAGAGTTTCCATTTTTCATCGCTGACTTAAGAGTTTGGTGTTGATTGTTTTATATCGATCAGGCTCAAATTAATCCAGAGCCAATTGATACCATTTTAAAAAACAATTTGAGTTGAAAGCTGCAAATCTACCCCATTTGTAAACTGATTTCTTGCGAATCGTATTAGCAATGCCGCTTGCGCTGCGATGTGCTTCCAATATTTAACTCCTGACGGTATTTCGCCACTGTTCGACGTGCGCAAGAGATTCCTTTCGATTTGATCATTTGCGAGATCGTCTCATCCGAAAGAGGTGAGCGCTTGTCTTCCTCTGCTATGATCTTTTGCAAGCAATCTTTAACCGTGTTGGAACTCACACTTTCTCCTTGATCGCTCATATAGGAGTTTGTGAAAAAGGAGCGCAAAGGAAAAATCCCCCGTGGTGCTGCAAGTACCTTATTGGCAACAGCACGTGCAATTGTCGATTCATGTAAATCCAATCTTTCAGCAAGCTCTTTCATTGTAAGCGGAGTGAGTTTGCCTTTAGGATCAGTTAGAAAATTCTTTTGGAAATAAATGATCTCTTCAGCAATCCGGTAGAGAGTCTGATTCCGTTCTGCTAAATTGCGTAAAAGCCACTTGCCAGAAGAGATCTTCTCTTCGATATAATCCTTCTCTTCCGCAGAAAGCCCTTCAGAATTCAGCATTTGAACGTAACTCGACCGGAATCGAATGTTGGGTAATTTACCTTCATTAATCTCGATTGTAAACTTGCCATCATCGTGGAGTATCGTCACATCAGGCGTCAGATGTTGGCTTCTCTCCCTGTAGTGTCCCTCCGGTTTATTGGCCCCAGGTCTTAGGTCAAGATGAGCGATTTCATGATGAATCACTTTCTGAATTTCATCAGCTTGTTCTTTCAAATTTTTGGCGATCATAGGGATTCTGTTATGCAGCATATCGTCGTAGTTCGTCTCGATGATCCGATAGGCGAGAGACTCCGATTTTCCCATCACTTTCAATTGAATCAAAAGCGCCTCTTGGCAAGAACGCGCTCCCACTCCAACAGGCTCAAATGTTTGAATCTCCTCCAGTATCTCCTCCAATAGAGATACTTCTATCTCTTCCAAAAGAGAGATTTCTTCGAGCGAAGAGGTGAGAAAACCATTGTGATCTAGGTAACCGATCAAGAGTTTGGCAATATCTAGCTCTCTTTTGTCTTCAAATGTTTCATGTGCTTGACGTATCAGCACATCCGCAAGAGATTCTTCATAAGCCACAGTATTTTCAATGAAAGCTCGTAAATCTTCTTCTTCACGCACGGCCGATGAACGGCTCTCTTTCGACAGCTCAGGCAAGATCTCAATAGAGTCTTCTTCAGGGTACTCCAACATCGGGTTGAGAGAGAGCTCTTCATCAATGAGAGAGGAAAGTTCTTGGATAGGCAGCTGCAGCAGATGTAAAGCTTGTTGCATCTGGGGTGAGAGAATCAATCTCTGTAATTGCTTCGTGTGCTGACCTAGCTCATGTCTCATCTGAAGCCTCCCCAAGCCTCTAATTGACAATCAACTCTTTATGTCACAACGTTCGAGATAGTGACGCGGAATTTCTCTAAGGAATCGACTGGGCCTCATCTGGCGGTGTTGCCCCCACAGGAAGCGGGTCTCTGCAGCCGTCAAGTAGAGTCTCTCCTTAGCTCTCGTCATTCCTACATAGCAAAGTCGCCTTTCCTCTTCCACTGATTCATGCGAATCGCGACTGTTAGCGTGCGGAAAAAGATCCTCCTCCATCCCAACAAGGAAGACGGAATGAAACTCAAGTCCTTTACCGTTATGAATAGTCATCAGATTGAGAGCATCCCCCTCTTTCTCTGCTTCATCTAAAGAAGATTTTAAAGAAAGTTCTTCTAAAAAGGCGGAAAGAGATTCCCCTTCCCACTCTCGAGCCTTGGCGATCAATTCTTCCACGTTTGCTTTACGGTCTTCATAGGTTTCCTTATCTTCCCGTAAAACATCTAGGTAACGACTCTCTCGGACAGTGGCTAGCACAAGCTTATGAAGCGGCTCTTCCATTTTGACTTGGCGCAAATGGTGAATCAACTGACGGTATTCGTTTAAGGCTGCGGACTGATTTGCTGATAATTTGATGTTGTAAGGACCAAGTAAGTGGGTCCGGCTTTCATTAAAGATTTTCTCTAAAGTTGTCGGTCCGATTCCTCTTTTAGGCAGATTGACCGTGCGAGCAAAGGAGATGGCATCTGTATCTGATTCCACCATCCGCAAAAAGGCAAGCACATCCTTGATCTCTTTTCTCTGGTAGAAACTCATTCCGCCGACAATGATATAAGGGATCTGACGGCGTAACAAAAAGTCCTCGAAAATACGCGATTGGAAGTTTGTGCGATAAAAAATCGTCATGTTTGACAAGGGGATTTTATGAAAGTGATGCAGATGTTCAATCTCGCGGACTACGTAATCAGCTTCTTCCTTTTCACTTCCAGCTACATAGAGCTGGATCATCTCCCCTTCACCCAGATCACTCCAGAGATTCTTTTCCAGACGGCTCTGGTTGTGCGCAATCAAAGCGTTCGCAGCATCTAAGATGTTGGAGCGGCTTCGGTAATTTTGCTCGAGCCGGACCGTCTTAGCGCCGGGATAGTCCCTTTCAAAATTGAGAATATTGCGGATATTTGCCCCCCGCCAGCTATAAATCGACTGATCAGGATCCCCCACAACCAGCAGGTTACGGCTTCTCTGTACAAGCAACTTGGCCAACATATATTGCGCATGGTTGGTATCTTGGTATTCATCGATACTCACATAGCGCCAACGCCTCTGGTACTCCTCCAACACATCTGGACAGGAATCAAAAAGTTTCACAGGGAGCAATAGAAGATCATCAAAATCGAGAGCATTGGCCTGTTGGAGCCTTTCTTTGTAAAGCTGGTAGGCTTTAGGAATCAATTTCTGCAATTCTGGCTTGGCTCCCCCGAGATCGAGGTCGTTTGGGTCGACCAATTCATTTTTCGCATTAGAAATGGTTGTGCGGACCATCTTCATCAAACTCTTCTCATTTTCAGCTCCAAGAGAGTCGAGGCAGCCTTTAAGGAGTTTGTTTGTGTCCTCTTCGTCGTAGATGGTAAAATTTTTGGCATAGCCTAAGTGTTGGATAGATTCGCGCAAAATCTGCGCGCCGAGGCTGTGGAAAGTAGAGATTGTGGGATAGCCGGCGTAACTTTTGCCTCTTAATAGCTGATGGATACGCTCCTGCATCTCACGGGCAGCTTTGTTCGTAAAAGTTACTGCCAAAATCTCTTCGGGGGGAACGCCGCGCTCGATGAGTTTGGCAATTCTGTAGGTAACAATCCGTGTTTTGCCAGAGCCAGCTCCTGCAAGAACCAGAAGGGGGCCATCCTGGTGGAGGGCCGCGTCAAGTTGATTTGTGTTGAGTTCCATGGGGACACTATAGGCTATCGTCACACAAATATCCATAGCGATGTGTGTCATGAGAGAGAGAGACTTCTCGCAGATAGTGGAGCAGCTCAAGTTCACCCGATGCATAGACTGGGGTATCAAAGCTGCGTTTGCGTCCCTCATGAGCAGCCTCATCCTCTACAACTTCAAAAGGAACGTTACAGATATGACAAGCTGCAATCGCTCTTAAGTAATCGCAAGGCCGATCACCACTTTTGATGCAGATCACCATCTTATCGCGAGGGACAAGGTAGAAAAGATTTTTTTGGCCCAAGATTTGGGATGGGTCGACAGGAGTTTTGTATTTCTTCGCCCAATAGGCATAGCTTTTCACGCTTTTGAGAAATAGGGCGCGCTCTTCGTCATTCAGCGTTTTGTGCAATCCTGCAATGATAGGGATCAAAGCTTGTGGCAATTCGCAAACCCCTAAAGGGGTGAGCTCCTTTTCAATCGGGATCGCCAGTTGCCAAACATAGTGAGGGCCCCCTGCTTTGGCTCCAGGCCCAAAAGAGCTAGCCTTACACCCGCCAAATGGCTGGCGCTCGACAATGGCCCCGGTAATATTGCGGTTGATATAAAGATTGCCGGCTGTGATTTTGCTCAACCAAACTTTTTGTTCCCGTTCGTCTAGAGAGTGTAGTCCACTTGTCAATCCATAGGGTGTGCCGTTTGCAATCTCGATCGCTTCTTCTAAATGCTCAGCAGAAAGAATAGCCAAGAGTGGACCAAAAAATTCTGTCTTATGTGTATAGCTTCCAGGCTTGACATGCATTTTGATCCCCGGACTCCAAAGATGGGGATTATCGGGATCTGGGCGTGGCTCCAAGAGCCACTCTTCCCCCTCTTCTAATGTTGTCAAAGCGCGTTTTAAATCTTCTCCAGGTGGGCGAATCAAAGGTGTTATCGTCGATGCTGGGTTCCACGCAGAACCAACGTTTAAGCTTTGTGCAGCATCTTTCAGCTGTTGTAAGAAGTGGTCATCATGATAGAGCTCTTTTTCCAAAATCAACAAGCTGCAAGCGCTGCATTTCTGTCCCGAATAGCCAAAAGCCGATTGGATGATGTCTTTGATCGCAAGATCGCGGTCGCAAAGAGCAGTGGCGATGATCGCATTTTTACCGCCGGTTTCAGCCATTAGATAGAGGTCAGGGCGCATTTCAAGGAACTTTTTCGCGGTGCTTGTGGCACCGGTTAAGATCACACCCTTGATCCGCGGGTCTTTGATCAAACTGCTTCCCACAGGGTCATCGATGCAGTTGATGAATTGGAGAGATTCTTTTGAAATGCCTGCTTCCCAAAACATCTGCACAAGGGTCCATCCAGCCAGCACCGCTTCGGGAGCTGGTTTGAAGATCACAGGATTGCCAGCGGCCAAAGCGGCAGCGATCCCTCCGGTCGGAATCGAAATGGGGAAGTTCCACGGAGATGCTACAACAATAGTGCCGCGGCTCTTCCATTCGTAGTTTTTCGGGAAAGTTGTCTGACTATAATATTCTAGAAAGTCGATCGCTTCTGAGATTTCACCATTTCCTTCCAAAATCGATTTGCCCACATCTGCAGTCATGGCGTGCAATAAGTCAGCCTTCCGCTTCCGCATCAGTTCCGCAACTTTTGGCAATAAATTTTGTGGTGGAGGTTCAGCGGCGGCGATGGCTTCTTTGACATCTGCTTCGCTTGCTAGAGCATATTCATAGATTGGAGAGTCGGGATTGGAAGGATCAGTGCCACTTGCCCACTCTCCCTCCCTTTCTTGACCTCCGATTACAAGTGGAATGCGAGGATAGCTGCGCCTGGAAAGCACTTTTTGAACAAGCTGACGATTAGCTTTGAGAGAAAAATCGAGGTCCGGCTCATTATTGAAGCGTGACTTGAGAGTAGGCGCTTCGAGCCGTTTGCTTGTTGTGCGTAGGTGCATCGTGCAAGAGTTGCGGAAATTCTCTGCTTGCCGCTTCCAGATTGCCTCTTGGTCCAGGTGAAAATAGTGGCGCAAGAAGTTGTCAGCTCCTCCATTTTCATCAAGACGTCGAATCAGATAAGCTACAGCATGATCAAAGTTTTCGCTTTTAGCTTCAGGGGCGTAGAGTATCAGTTTCCCAGTAAGTTTTGTGATAACCCGTTGCGTGCTTGTAGCCATGCCGCTCAGCATTTCAAAGTTGACGCGCTCTTCATTCCCTGTTTCAGCGCGCAGTATTAATGCATAAGCAATATCAAAAAGATTGTGGCTGCCAATGCCGATATGTACAGCAGCTGTATGCTCCATCGCGTAATTGAGCATCCTTTTGAAATTGGCATCGCTTTCGATCTTTGTATCTAAAGTTGCGAGCGACCAGTTGCGTCTACTGCTTTCGATCTGCTCCATCGCCAAGTTAGCCCCTTTCACAAGACGGATTTTGATCGGGTGGCCCCGTTTTTCCGCCCATTCAGTCAGCTCTATCTGTTTTTCGAAGGCATCCGGTAGGTAGGCTTGCAGAACTATGCCTCCATAATAGCTTTTAAACTCTTCGCGGGAGAGAATTCTTTTGAAAAGCTCAACTGTCAAATCGAGATCCTTGTACTCTTCCATATCAAGATTGACAAAGCGATTCACCGCTTTTCTGTAAAGCTTGGCCAGCCGCTCTTCCAAAATGGCTAAGCTATTTTCCCATGCCACTTCATTGATCTGGCTGTAGAGAGTGGAAATTTTGACTGAAATGTAAGTGATGCTGGGGTCGTCAAAGTCTTGCAAGTAGCGATCAAGACGTCTTTTTGCTTCATCCTCTCCTAAAATCGCCTCTCCCAAGTGGTTAATATTGAGCTCAATATTCTGCTTGCGACACTCTTTGTTATATTGAGCGAACTCTTTTGGATCATCAGGAACGAGAACTCCCGCCATTTCATTGCGTAGCTGCTGTTTGATTTTCTTCACGAAATAGCTGGGGAAGAGGGGGCCCAAGCTGCGGAAAAGGAAAAGTTTCAGCTGTTCCGTTCGATTGAAAAAGCTCGGAATCCCCATCTTTTTTATTAAGTGGAGTAGTTGGTCAACAGTACGCTCATCACTCCTTGCTCGGCAGGAGAGATCGGTAAAAAGCGTCATGAAGGTGCGCCCTTTTGGGTCTGCCATGATCCGAGCGAGAAGTTTTTCCTGCTTTGCCTCTTTCGGCCTGCGTTCGCGAATAGACTCTTCATAGAGTATTTTGGCTAATTTGATAGCAAGCTCACTCCTTTCTTCCGAACTGAGAGTGCGACCTCTGATGTTGTTAAGAAAATTTTCTGCTTTTTTCATATTCACCTATGATATAAATAAGTAGCCGTGAAATGGAAAGCTCTTTTAGTTATTTTTCTTTGGACCTTCGCTTTACATGCTGTTGTGGAGGTTGGGGCAGATGTCCTTGTCACCGATTTGCAGTTTGCCAATCAGATCAAAAATAGACGAATTGGCCTGATCTCCAATCAATCCGCGATCAACAGCCATTACCAATCGACTCTGGAAATTCTACAGTCAAAGCACTATGATGTGCGCGCAATCTTTGCTCCCGAACATGGTTATTTCGGCAATGCCCATGCGTCAGACCATACAGAGCATACCAAAATGGGAGAGATTCCCGTTCTAAGCTTGCATGGTGAATTGCGCCGCCCAAATGATCAGATGCTGAAAAATATTGATGTGCTTGTCTATGATATCCAAGATATTGGCACTCGAGGTTATACCTTTGTCACAACGCTCTTCTATTGCATGGAAGAGGCGGCGAAGCGCCATATCCCCGTAATCGTGCTTGATAGACCCAATCCCATGGGTGGTCATGTTGTCGATGGCCCAACTTTGGATCAAAGTAAACGCTCTTACATGTCTTATGTCTCAGTGCCTTATTGTCATGGAATGACTGTGGGTGAGCTTTCGCGCTTTTTCAATGAAGAGTATGCGGTTCGATGTGATCTAACGGTCGTGCCAATGCGCGGTTGGAAAAGAGGGATGACTTTTGAGCAAACCGGTTTGCCTTGGGTGCCGCTTTCTCCGCAAATCCCTGAAGCAGACACCCCATTTTTTTATGCAACAACAGGCATTCTTGGCCACTGTAGTCTTGCAAGTATCGGCATTGGTTATACTTTGCCGTTCAAAATTGTAGGAGCTCCCTGGATCGATGCCCAAGAATATGCAAAAGCGCTCAATGACCAATCATTGCCTGGCGTGATTTTTCAGCCCTACTACTTCAGACCCTTCTTTGGCAAGTTTAAACTGCAGGATTGCCAAGGCGTCCGCATTGTGATCACAGATAAGGATAAATACCTTCCGCTCACAACCCAATATACGATCATCGGCCTTTTGAAAACTCTTTATTCCAAGCAGTTCGAAGAGTCTATGAAGCAAATTGGAAAGACTTCCGGGAAGTTAAAAGATTTCCATCAACTGAACGGTAGCGAAGAGGTTTTGCAGATTTTTAATGAAGAAAAGTTCATCATTTGGAAGCTGCGGGCGATTATTCAAAGAGACAGAGAGCGCTTTCTGCCGATTCGTCAAAAATATTTATTGTATTAGACCTCTTTATAGCCAATTCCATTAAAAAGTGCGCATTTGCCGTATGCGAAAGCCCATTGACTTTTCGCCTTTTATCTCGTAAACTCCCGCCCTCATAACTAACAATTTAGGAGTCTAAAATGGACAAAATCAAACCGCTCGGCGACCGAGTACTAGTCAAACGTTTTAAGGCTGAGGCCTCTAGAGGTGGGATCATTCTTCCAGATTCAGCACAAGAGAAGCCTAAAGAGGGAAAAGTTGTAGCAGTTGGTCCAGGTCGTACAAATGAAGCTGGCAAGAGAGAGCCTCTCTCAGTGAAAGAAGGTGATCGCGTCCTTTTATCATCTTATGCAGGCACAGAGA
>Ga0214923_10003616_pt1 | contig 19271 bp, 22 predicted proteins | sample LL1510_MetaG_FD_177993 | JGI IMG/M metagenome (GOLD analysis project Ga0214923, IMG submission 177993) | Freshwater microbial communities from Lake Lanier, Atlanta, Georgia, United States - LL-1510 | ecosystem: Environmental > Aquatic > Freshwater > Lake | place: USA: Georgia | collected...
ATAGAAGTACTCCAGCCGCAGCGACTTGCGCCCCTTGGCGTGGGCGGCAAAGTCCGCCACGCTAGAGAAGAAGTGTCGATCTTCGCGAACCTCAAGCTTTAGCCCCACATCCCTCACGGTGGCTTTGAGCTGCTCAAATACGCGCCAGTCGCCCGGTGCGGTCATGACCACATGCTGGGGGGCCAGTGCGATAAGGTCCTCTTTGAGCTTGGCGCCTAGGCTTGGCAGGGCTGCAGGGGGCGTCTTGTCATCGAGCCGGTGGTAGTAAAGGGGGCGGCCCGCCTCTTTCAGGGCAAGCGCAAAGTGACGCATGGCAGAGAGAAAGAGGGCAATGCGCTGCTTACTGGACCAGACGTGGGTGGATTCTTCCTGGGCCTCGGCCATCCACACGGCATCTTGCCTGGGGTCAAAGCCATCGAAGGCAGAGGCCTCAAGGTCGAGCTGATCGCCCAAAACAAGAATGAGATTCCTCATGGAATGAGCACCTACGCTGTGTGGTTGTTCTGCATGGCCGTGTTGGTGCATCCTAAAACGAATCGTCACTGAACCATGGGGGTGTATATGACATTTCGAGTCTTGGTCGTGCTCTGCCTGGCGGGCCTCTCCTCTTGGGCGCAGGCCGATACCTCTCGCTGCTACAACATCAAGAACTCAGATCGTAAGAACTTTTGCCTGGCCATTGCCAAGGGCGAGCGCTCTTACTGCTACTCGATTCATGAGGACGACACGAAGAACTTCTGCCTTGCCCAGCTCAATAACCAGAAGAGCTATTGCCACAGCATTCGGGCGCAAGACACGAAGAATGAGTGTCTTGCCGTGGTGAGGTAGGACCTACCGCGCAACGGGAATGAGAATCTCGTTGCGCCTGCGCCAGGGAAGGGTGAATGGGTCGTTGTAGCGGGCCACCTGGGGCGCACCGCCCTCCTTGAGTTGTTTGTCTTGCATCCAGGCCTTTAACTTTTTGGTCTGCTCTTCAATAGAGACCTCGGTGGTCCAGCCACTGAAGCGAACGCTCGCCACATCGTGCTCGCCCACCTCCCGCAGGGTGACGTCGGGCCGATTCGGTCGCGGCAGAGAGTCGAGTTTTTCTCCCTTGGGCATTACGAAATGAAGGCGCCAGCCCTCGCTCTTGGGCTCCACGGTGACGGGCGCGGTCATGGCAATCTTTTGGCTCTGCCCGCCAGGGGCGATGTTGTTGCCAAAGATGTAGTCGGCCACCCTTCGAAAGCCTGTGCGGCTGGCCGCATCAAAGTCTCCTGCTACGAAGGTTTCGGCCACCACAAAGCCGCTGTAGCGGCGCAGCTCAAAGGGCGCCTCACTCTGCAAAACGGTATAGGCTGGCTCTTCAATGGCCATGGCAGTGGAGGGCGAAAGAAATAGGCATAGCAGGAGGGTGAGGAAGGATCGCATGAAATACAGTGGTGGGACAGTAGCGGTGGGGCATTTCAGCACTCCATTATGAAACCGCAGCGGGATCAGAAGTTGATCCCATGTCTCCTCGGATGTCGGAGATACTTTGAGCTTTCCAGACAGTTCTCTCAGGCTGAAAAAATTTTGTATGGCTCGTCTCATTCCCGATGACATCGCCGCCCCCAACCAGGGCCCGTGGCACCCCAGCGAGCGGGCGACGCTCGCGCGTCTAAAGGGGCCGAACTCTCAGATGCCTATGCCGTGTTTCATGGCACTCTAATGGCTGCAAACCCCATCGTGGCCAAGAAGAACAGAGGCCCGCGGAAGCCAATGCCCGAAGAAAAATCAAAAATCAGCCTTTGGTGAAGCAACAAGGGTAGAAAACGCAGGTGATTTGGGAATGCGAAATTCGCAATGCCATGGGACTACTTAGCCGGTTGAAGAAGGCCGCCCCAAACTAAGAACTCACAAACCACTTAAATCCAGAAAGAGTCGATCATCATTTTCAGCTTGGCAGGCTTTTTAGTTAAAGTAAACCATTTACGTTGAATGCAAATAACGAGAAAGAGACGGGCTTCGCGAGTGCTTAAAAAAACAGAAACAGCATTAATGTTATTTGCAAAGGATTTCACCCCAGACGGGTCTGATCCAAAAGCAACAGCCTACCAATGGCTCCACGCAATTGCTTACGGATTTGATCTATATGGATCAAATTTAGGTGTCAAGGAGAATGAGCTAAAAGAGATTATGAGGGGCGCCGGCTTACCTACAACCGATCGCTCGTTACAGTCGATGTTTCGGAAGAATTTCCCACTGACCCCGTTAAACAAAACAGAATTCCGGTTTATAGACCTATTCGCAGGAATTGGTGGAATGAGGCTGGGTTTTCAAAATGCTGGAGGTAAATGTGTTTTTTCATCAGAATTTGAAAAAAATGCACAAAACACGTACTTCAATAATCATGGAGATTATCCATTCGGAGACATTACAAAAATTCCATCTGAATGTATTCCAGATCATGACGTACTCGTAGCTGGATTTCCATGTCAGCCTTTTTCTCATGCAGGGCTAAAGCTGGGTATTGACGATACCCGCGGAACGCTCTTTTACGATATCGCAAGAATTCTTGAGGTGAAGAGACCGTCTGTTGCGGTTTTAGAGAACGTGAAGGGCTTGATCAGTCATGACGGAGGTTACACGCTGCACGTAATATTGAAAACACTTTCGAGAATCGGTTATAGATGCAATATTCCACAAGATATAATATTCAACGGGACTCCAGCCCAAATTCAGAAAATCGCAAAGTCAATGGTTTTGAAGTCATGCGATTTCGGTATTCCTCAAAACCGTCAGAGAATTTTTATTGTGTTATGGAAGAATCCCGCCCACGTTTTTTTTGAGTATCCGGCTCCCACGGGCCTGAGTACAAGGGTGGGTGATATATTGGAAGAAAATCCGTCGGAGAAATTCACGATATCTGATCGTTTGTGGTCAGGACATCAATTGCGAAAAAAGCGTAACGAAAAAAATGGCAAGGGATTTGGGTTTGGTTTAGTAACAGCTGATTCTTTATATACTAACACATTATCAGCTCGCTACTACAAGGATGGTAGTGAGATATTGATTGCTCAAGAGGGTCAAAATCCCAGAAAGCTGACGCCACGGGAGGCGGCTCGCCTCCAAGGGTTCCCCGATGAATTTATTCCGAATGAGTCTAATATACAAGCTTGGAAGCAATTTGGTAACAGCGTCACGGTAAATGTTGTGTGTGCATTGGCTAAACGAATAAAGAGGCAGCTTTTGAATTAAGGGGATTTCAATGCTTACCAGAATCAAAGAGATCGGTGAAGATTACCAAAAGCGCTTTAAGGCTATAGATCGCTGGTCTGAGATAGTCTTCTCGAGGGAAGATCAAGACCTTCTGAAGCGTCTCCCCATGGTTGAAGATGTCGATAGGTCGAGCATTCTGATTCGAATTGACGAGTCGCACGCTTATCTCCCATCACAGTATATCCTTTATGCATCTCTCATTAAAGAATTCGCGGAAGATCTCTATGCGCATACTCAGATAATTCAAAGCCTGAAATCCTCGGGGCAATCGAATAGTGCTATCTACGATTTAATCACCAATCGTGATTCTCAACATGCTGTACTTTCCAGTCTCAGTTCGGAGGAACAATCAAATTTTTTTGATTTATTCGGAGACGACTCCAGTCACGCACTTACGGCAAAATCAATTCGGAGCTCCAAGGATAGCAAGAAAGGTTTGCGAGGTGAAGGTGATTTTTTCTCTTCCGTAATACTGAAGGTCATTAACGTTCCTGACGCTTCCAGCGGTCTGCTGGGAAAACTAATTTATGAGCTCTGCGGTTATCCGGACGTCTTTCAAAAACTTCAACATAAGTTTTTAATAAAAGTACCCCTACTGGTGCAGGGGTCTGCAATCGGTTCTTTTGTGAACGCGTTATTTCGGTTTCTCTGGAGCTACGACAATTTAAAAAAGATTAGACTGTTAATTAGTGAAAATGACGATACTCGTTTTTTATCAATAGAAGATGGGAAAAATAAATTAACTAGCGTTTTTCGAGTCTCTGGGACTAGGTTGACTCAAGCTGACTTGAGGTCCGGTGACAAATTGCGTTTTGCGACCAGTCCGTCCTTCGTCCTTGATGACAAGTTAATTTATGTCTCGACCGAGTGGACATCGGGGACGGGAAGCAGACTTGATATAGACACTCTCAAGAAAATCGTTGAGAAATGTTATCCGGAGTTCTGTATTGAGGTTGCCTCAGGTACTTTTAAATTGCTGCCTAGTACTGCCAATGCGGCAGAATTGATCCCGAATTCGGCTGCAGGCACCTCAATACCAAAATCATTCCTTCTTTTGGCTGGCATTTCCGGAACCGGAAAAACCCAATTTGTCAGGCGCCAAGCAGCTGCGAGCAGTCCGGGCGACAGCAATTACCTGCTCGTGCCCGTGCGCCCAGACTGGCACGAACCATCGGATTTACTTGGATATGTAAGTCGGATCAGCGGTGAGCGCTATGTCCCCACACCTTTCCTCAAGTTTATGGTTGCCGCTTGGTGTGATGCGGTTGAAAGAGTCGACACAGACAGGATTATGCTTCGCCCCCTTGACGACATAACGACGTTCTGGGTTTGTCTGGACGAAATGAATCTGGCTCCTGTAGAGCAGTATTTTGCAGACTACCTTGCGGTGCTTGAAACGCGCAGATGGGACGGTATTACATACACGTGTGATGCCCTAGTGCACCCTGCCCGCCTAATGGAGCGGGATGTCTCGCTATCGGAACTTCAGAGGAGCTTAGGGTTAGAAGGAAGAGACGAATTGTGGGCACACTTTCTCAAACACGGCATACCATTGCCGCCGAACCTTATCGTTGCCGGCACAGTGAACATGGATGAAACCACGCACGGGTTTTCTCGCAAAGTAATTGACCGAGCATTCACAATTGATTTCGGCGAATTCTTTCCGAATGATTTTGACAAGTTCTTCGCGCCCGATAGAAGTCCGATGACACTCAAGTTTTCTCGCTATTCCAACGTAACCCAGGCTGACTTCGCAGACGTGCCTGCGGACCTTGACGGCGCCAAATCCGTGTCCTTCTTAAAGGAGGTCAATGAACCGCTGCGCGGCACACCTTTCGAACTGGCCTTCAGAGCAATGAATGAATTGCTGTTGGCGGTGAAGTGCTTTGCACCTACCGATGAAGAGGCATTGGAAGCGGTTTGGGATGACTTTCTGATGACCAAGGTTCTACCGCGCATCGAAGGGGATGCTGAGAAGTTGCGGGCTGATGGCGATGAAAGCCTGCTTGACAGCTTGGGAAACAAAGTCAAACAGCTTCTGATCAAAACAACAGCCGCGGGAACTCGGCCTGACTTTTTAAAGACGGACGCAACTGGCGGAGCGGTTCATGTACCCGTACGCAGTCTTAGAAAAATCCAATGGATGCGGGAGCGGTTAGTGAACAATGGGTTTACCAGCTTCTGGCCTTGATCCAGACTGTGCATCCGGAGCACCGCCTTGCCTGACTTATTAAAGTTTGAAGGTACTGCATGGTCAGTGACCGTCTGGAGTCGCGATGTTGTACCTGCCCAAAGGCAGTTAAAGGCCACCCTTGAACAGCGAGGCGGCGGTCGGCAGCATCAAGAGTTGCAAGTCAACTCAGCAGGTATCCAACCGATTCATCCTATGGCGTGCATCGAAGCGAATGGCTTGACTCTGAAAGAGGCCATCTTCTTCGAGAACCGCAGCTACGAGTTCGAATTCACTTTCGCAAAGGGCGTGCGCCAAGCAACAGTCACTCATCGGCTAAATACGGTTCAGGACGCCTTCCGCGCGACTGGCGACAAAACAAACGAAGTCTTACGGGGCAACATAAATTTCGGTAACGACATCGGCTGGTTCCGTCTGGGTTTGACTTACCAGTTGGAAGGGCGGCAGCAGGAAGACCATATTGCCTTCGAGGTACTGCCAACCAAGATGGACATGTCAACCGACCTGAACGTTATTAACGTTGTGATCGATGAGGTTTACCCGCTTTGGCGCTTTTCTTTTGCGCAGAAGACAGACCAAGAGCTATCCCGCTCATGCCACCCGCATGAACGATTCCCGCTAGTTTGGCTTGCGCTGTTTCAGTCTCTTCGCAAAGAACTTTTGAATCAGGTTAGGCTCGTGTGCAATGCGCCGCACTCCCGACTGCAGGAAGCGGCGCGCAAAGTGCGGATGGGCCGCTTGGAAGGTAAGCTTGGTGCGAGGCTGGAAGAGCGCGTACGTGAGGCGCTGCTAAGCAAAGATATGGACCGCTGGTTCCGAGTCAATGCCCGCAGGCTTTCGATAGATACCCCAGAGAACCGGTTTGTGTTGATGGTGTTGCGGCACAGCAGCCGTGAGCTTGCGCAGTTTGCTTGCAGAGCGCGAACGCACAACGGTAAGCCGGACAAGGGGCGAATATCAGAGGCATTTTTCAGCGAAATCGCAACGTGGCGTCAAGAGCTTGACAAGCGGATGGCGCACCCCATGTTTGCGGACGTGGGCAGATTTGAAGGAATGGACCGAGAGTCACTGGTGTTGCACCAACGGGCGGGCTATTCGGGGGTGTACCGCGTTTGGCAGCAACTCAAGCAGTATCTGGATGTTTTCGGAAGACATGCGTCCATCTCTGTGAAGTCTGTTGCTGAGCTCTATGAAGTTTGGTGCCTGCTGGAGATCCGGCGTATGCTTGAGGAGCTCGGCTTCGAGGAGAAGGAATCCTCCAGCGCCAAAATGCGATTCAGCGGACTCGAGAAGGAGCTCGAAGACGGCATTGGCGCATCGTTCCGTTTTACGCGGGATGACGGTCTGCAGGTCCGCCTCGCCCATGAGCCCGTTTTCGGAAAGCCGCAATCGGATTTGAATCGGATTTATTCTTGGATTGCAGTTCAGAGGCCAGATATCGTGCTCGAGGTTACTTTCCCGAATGGTGAAAGGATTCACTGGATCTTCGATGCCAAATACCGCATCGATACTGGCTTGCAAGAAAATGCTAAGGACTTGGTACCGGATGATGCGATTAACCAGATGCACCGTTACCGAGATGCACTGATTCATCTGGGGAGGGTTGAAGAGGGAATGCCACGGAAGACCCGTCCGTTTATCGGTGCCTATGTGATGTACCCAGGATGGTTTCCGAATGATCAGCAAAGTAATCCGGATATGAACCCCTATGCAGAGGCGATTGACGCGGTAGGAATAGGGGCATTCCCAGCATTACCGGGCCACAAGAATGAATGGCTGGCTGCATTTTTAGCCAGACACCTCGTCCGCAGACCTTCACAGTCGCAATGCCGCATGGAGGCGCCGGACAGGCATCTGGTTCAGGAGTCCGTGCGCATAGCGCCTGCTGGCCTGATGCTGAGGCGCAAAGGGGATCTGCTGTTTGTAGCGTCTGCAGGACCGGGCAGAGCTCAGGCGTACCTAGACGCCTTTGCGGCGGGAACTGCAAAGTGGTACCACACACGTGATGAGGCCATTAACCGAGAGCGGATCCCAATGAGCGTGATGAATGACATCACCCATGTTGCAGTGGCCGTGCCGGCCGAAGTAGGCCTTGAGTCTATTACTCGGATTTATGAAGTACGCCGAGTCAAACTTTGTCAACGTAACGACATTACTGAATTGCAATCAGGTACCGCCCATCCCAGCGGCAAAGGTGATTACTGGTTATTTTACTTAGGCGACTCAGTTGCACTCGATGCGCCGGTACAACTCCCCGTGGAAAAGCGCTTCAGGTTTGGTATGTGTACCGCCGCCGACCTGAAATTAGCGAAAAATTGGAACGATATCTCTGGACGGTACAGTTATTTGTATGAGGCCCCTGCAGATTTTTGAACAGGCCCAGACTGAACAATCGGTTGTTTCGCACTTTTGAGAAACCCGATGAAAGGCTTCCAGTTGAGGGAGCCAATCATCCGGCCACCGATGGTCTCTGTCCCTTGAGAGTCCGGACAAATTAGGTCATCAGTTCAAAGTTGATCGGGACCTAATATCCTCAAACCGTCAGGGCTCTTATGTGGGCAAGATGACTCATTCGCTGTTCCCCTCTCCTTGTGTTTCCTCAACGGCCTCCGGTGGCTTCTCCTTCACATAGTCGTACGCAGTTCCTTTGATGTAGTCCTGGTAGACCCCTTGCTTGGTCTCAATAAAACGTCGCATTGAGAAGATGAGGTTGGGCATGTTAAGGCCAAAGGTGTAGAACACCGAGTAGCTTGCAAAGAGGGCCAAGTCCCCATCGTCCCATCGATAGGACGTGAACTTGGGGAGATAGACATCGTCATTGAGTTCGCGAAGGAGCTTCAGAAGGTCTTCCTCAGTGAGGTGGCGATTGAGCCATACATACGAGCGAAAGCGAATGCTTTTGAGGTCCGGGTAGAGCTGCAGCCGAAGGTTGACCCACGTCCGATGCACGATGATGATGTTCTCATCCGGATCGGTTTCGACTTCATAACCCGCCTCGGTGAGTCGATCAGCAATGAGCTCAACACTGACTGCTTCCTTGTCGATCTCTCTGGTCATGTTGGTTTCCTTTGGAATGCGAGCCTGGATGGCCTGCCGGGGGAAGGGAATGAGGTTTTTTGGGGACTTGGCCATGAACTGAGTTTGATCTCGCGCGGGATCAGGAGGTGATCCTCATGCAAGCCATCTTCTCAGCTCCTCAAGCTGCTGAGTGTGTAACCCCAATCTGGGGTCACATCTTATGAGCCGGGGCTCGCCCTCCGGAAACTCCATCGACGCATCATCTAAGGCCCGCCAGTCTGTGATTTGGTGGTCTGATGCGTACTGAAGAATCTCCTCAAACCGCGCGTGCCTCGACATCAAAGCCTCACCCGTGCACCCAACCACCAGGGGTGATAACTGCCCGAGCCTGCCTTTGATCTCGCTCCACTCAAAGTGAAATCGCCAAGAGGAGGAGATGACGATGTGGAGATGATGTCCAGAGAGTTCCGCCTCGAGCAGGGGTAAGCGGCCAAATGGCTTCACGCTCGAGTCGCTCTGAGTGTGAAGCACGCCGTCGAAGTCAAGGAAGAGAGTCTTCATTTTGTTGTGCTCGCATTGAAGTTGTGCTCCTTCAGTGTTCGATCGATTCCCGCGGCAAAGTGGCAAATTCTCCTGCCAAAGGCGGGGGTCACGTCCTTTGACTCCGCCCAAGACTTCTCAATGTCGTCAAGGGTGATGCCCCGCCACTGCCTTGGTGCTGGGGTTGATGGCTTGACCTCATCTCTCGAACTCACCTCCACCGTGACACGATATTTATTTCCAAAAAGTTCTAGGTTGATGCTAGCCACGTCCGCTCTCCCTCGGCTGAGCCGATTTTTTCTCTCTCTTTAAGGATGCCTCCCCAGCGGCCTTTGCAGGGTCAAGGGGAAGGTTCTGAAGGTCTCGAGGCGGGCTCTTCTTTTGGCATTCACACTCGATGAGGAAGTCGAGCCGATTTCTTCTCTCCGACCACAGGCTCTCTTCGCCAAATCGGGTCTCTCCCCCAACGAGAAGCGCCCGTGGAAGGGGCCACTTAAGACGCTTGCAGACACCAAAAAGCCTCCGAATGCTCTCGTTGTCTAGCGTCCTTGCCCACTCAGGAAACTCCTTCCCAAAGAACTTCTTGTAGTCCTTGAGCCCCTTCTCATAAAACCATTGTGGTCCGGGTCTAGAGTACACAGCAGTCCTCCTCTAGCTCTTCAATCGTCTCTGGTCCGGGTCGCGCAATGCGCCTTAAGAACACATCAGGCACGCAACCTCGATGGGTGTAACTTTTCTCGCCGTTGCCCGACTCGTAGACGAGTCGACCGCCCTCTACGATGACCACCTCCCAGACATGGGTGGGTTTATCAAAGCCATACCAAGAGCGCTCGCCCTCGCTTCCAATAATTCGAACGACGTTGCCAATGTTCTCGGGAAGCTCAGCTTTTACAGTGACCGCAAGGTCACCCACTCGACAGTTCAGTAACTTCATTTCATTCTCCTTTTTAGCCAGTTCTGCACCATGCACGGGCTGGCAAGTTGGATCTAAATCCCCCGCTCCTGCGCCCCGAGGGTGTTTAGGGCCCCCGGGGATACTTCTTACTGCTCAATACCTGCTAAGAACCCATCAATCTTGTGTGCGAGCTGCCCCTCGAATTGCTCAAGGCTTACCGCACGGGTTCGTAGAGCGTTCAGGTCAGATTCAAGCTCGTTGGCGTCCCCCGCAGAGAAGGTGATTGCCAGACCTCCTCTTTGGTGACACGTCACTTCAAAGACTCTTGAGCCTCGGTTGATGCGCCAGATCTGAAACTGCTGACTGACGTGTTCAACCACGATGGACATGACCTGTCCACCTTCAATGACTCTCGCCATAGATTTCCCCTTGGTTGTAAAAGAGCGAACGCAGGGGGCTAGAAATGAAAAAGCCCTCTACGGATGAGAGGGCTGACGCATCCCGCTTGGTTACCGAGTGACTCGGTCACATAGCCTTACAAGGCAAACCACCTTGCCCGGGAGGGCAGGTTGGCGAGGGCGTCAGCCCAAACTCAATATGTCTTCCGAATATTAGTTCGCACTGCGAGGATCGTCAAGAACTTTTTGACGATTTTGAAGCTAGCGATAGACCTTGAGCGTCGCCCCTTCCTCACTCAGTCGGCGCTTGTCGAGCACGGGCTGAGAGTCGGCAGCCGAACCCGCTGTGTTCAAGGCACCCATCACTACATTCTGGCTATTGAGACGCTTGGCAACATCGGCGGATAAGGACTGCCCGAGGGCCTGCATCATAGGCACCACCTTGGGACGCCAAAGGGGGTCTGTCGCATCAATGGCCTGCTCTTTGGCGCTGCCTGTGGCCACGAAGGAGGCCAGCACCTGGCGAGTTTGGACATCGATAAGTCCGAAGGACGCGACCAAACCAAGTGTGACTACACGCATCTGGCTGCGTGTTCCGTCGATGGGGGTGGTGGTGTCATCGAAGGTATTGCCCGTCACCACCCCATGCAGCACATAATCTGCTCCTACGAATTCACCCGACTCTATGCGGCCTAGTGCATCCAGAAAGTGGTCCTGCGATACGGTGGTCGGCGTAACAAACCGTGTCTGCACCACGCGATAGCCACTGCGAATGAGACCCGCCCGCACTTCAGCTGCTAGCCCATAGAAGTCTTTGTGGTTGAGGTCATCGGATTTAAAGCCGAGTTCTGTCACGGCAATGGACTTGCCATTACCCGGCACCACAATCTCTTGCACATAAGAGGGATCCGACCCGGTGAGCACAACGGGGTCTTTTTTCTGCTCATAAAAGACTGACCCCAGGCTTGGGGGAGCAGACGATGAGGCGCATCCCGCGAGGGTGGCAGCAAAAAGACTCAGGCCAAGAAGGCGAGGAAAAATGTGGGCGTATGGCATGGTGGGCTCCTCAGGGGTTTTAGCGGCTAGCAATCTTGCGAATCTCTTTCTCCTCGGCCCACTCAATGAGACCCGATTCGTTGTTCACAAGATTTAGCGTAAAGATGTAGAACACGTCTCGCACATCGGCCGTCTGCTTCACGATGGTAGAGATCGACCCCTCAATACGAAAGCGCGCCGCCACCATATTGCCCATGCGGGCCGCGGTGTCGTTGCGGTACATGCCCGACTGGTTCTGACGCTTGAGTTCACTCACCTGAGGCTGCATCTCGTTTGCAGAGACGGCAAAGCGAACCTGCCCGCTCTTGGTGAGGGCGGTTCTCACCTTCTCGGTGATGACACGGGTATCGATGGCCTCGCCCGTCTTATTGCGCACCTCAGCCAAGGTGACGGTGGGCGCCTCCCGTGCGGCTGAGATGACCTTGTGCTGTAAGAGTGAGCGAGTCATGGTCTCGGCCATCATCTGCAGGTCTGTAGAGCCAAAGTCCACCGTCACTGTCTCAATGGCCTTTGCATCGCCATAGCGAACCTGCGGCGCAGGGGCGGGTGGCGCGGGCCTTGGGGTGGAACTGCAGGCGCTCAGAAGACTAGCAGCGAGCAAGAGGGCCAGAGGGTGGGCCAGGAAGGGGTCTGGTCTAGCGGGGCGGGTCATGGCGTGCTCCTACTTGTATTGGGTGAGTTCGAAGCGAAAGTCCACCGCATCGGGGCTGGGCGCAACGCCCACCAGCGCCGCTGTCTGGCCGGCCCCAAGCGTGATGGGCTTCCAGGCCTCTTCGTCCCAGACGCTCACACCCGAGGGCGAGAGCCACCGATAGCGATAGGCCACGCGCTGAGATTCATCGTCTTTGCGAATGGTGACCTGGGCCGTGAGAAGGCCGTTGCGTAACACGCTGCGCATATCTTCAATGCGTACAGACTGCGTATTGCCTGCACGCTGAACCATGCTCTGAAGAGACGGCGCAGATGAGCATCCGGCAGCAACAACCAGAAATGCTCCCAAGGCCAAGAGGACGGTGCGGGGCACGGAAGTGGTGCGAGACATAGAGGCTCTCCCAAAAGGTGATAAGGGGAGTCTAGGAGGGGGATGGCTCACGGGATGAGCCTGTGGCTCATAAGAATGGGGGCAGTCAGTTGCCCTCTGCCCAGACAAGGAGTCCACCCATGGTTTTCACCTCATACCCGCTCTTTCGGCGCCTTCGCGCCCAGATGGGCCCCATTGCCCTAGCCCTTGCAGTTGCTGCGCTCATGTCACTCGCACCCACTGCTTTTGCAAACGAGGACGCGCGCTTTCGGGCGAACTTCCCGAAGGCCGAGGCCGGAAACGCAGAGGCCATGTTCGTGGTGGGCAAGATTTACCTTGAGGGCACAAGCTCCGCGGGGGCCGATGCGGCCAAGGGCATGGACTACATCAGCAAGGCTGCCGCAGCCTCCTATAAGCCTGCCATGCGCTTTATTGCCGATCGCGTGGAGAGCCAGGCCCTCGATATGTGCCTAAAGCTTAAAAAACAGGGCGATGCCTACTGCGAAAATAAGATGCCTGCCATTGTGAAGCGCAGCGTCTCAAAAGAGGCCACGGCCTCATCGTGTAAGCGAGTAGATGCCATCGTCGAGAGCGGTCTGCGTGCAGACCTGCTGCGCCATGAGATTGCCAATTGCGCGCTCAACGGGTTTTCTGGCCGCATGAGCCAGGCCGAGGCGCTCACCCAACTGCGCGCAGATGCCTCCACCAACCAAGAGGCCTTCCTCAAGGTGCTCGAGTTCACCCTAAAAAAGGGCTCCCCAGGCTGGGACCCGCTCTGGGTGGAGGACAACCTGACCAAGGCGGGCCTTACCTATACCGATAAGGCCGTGGTGCAGAGCTTTGCCCGCAACGAGATAACCTTTGATGGTTGTAGAAAAACTGATCGTCTGCGTCGCGAGACCATGAAGCAGCGACCTGCCATCTGCCGCATGGCTGCGCGCAGTGGCGATGGCGATGCGGCCCTCTATGTGGGTGAGGCCTATCTCACGGGCCGCGACTACTTCGAGCCTGATGCGGCCCTTGCAGCGGAGTTCATTCAGATTGCAGCCAACTCACCGGACCCTGCAGTGGCCTCTGCAGCCTTTCCCATGCTGCTCGATCAGCTTCGCATGCGCGCGCGGGTCTTTGAGCACTTTGCGCTCATTCAAAAAGAGGTCAAGCGCAAGTCACCCCACGCCAAACTCGCGCTTGCACGCTTTGACTACGAGGCAGAGTTTTTAGCCAAGCACCACGCGGACATGGACCTGCAAGACATCACCCTCTGGACGGATTTTGCAGAGAGCAATGAAATTTCGCCTGAGCTCAAGCGGCGAGTGGCCCTTGCCATTGATGCCATCGTTGCCGACCGAGGACGCCTCATTAAGCAGCAAGAGAAAGACTCGCTCCTATTTTATCGGCGCAAGCTTGCAGGCGAGCCCGTCCAGTGAGTTGCTAGTTAAGGGGCTTCATCTGAAAGTCCACCTTCTTCATCGCAAACACCTCTTTCCAGAACTTCATCACCTCCCCGCTCGGGGAGGCACCAATGGTGTAGACCGGTGGGAAGTCGAGCGCGATTTTTAATTTAGGCACCTGCTGCACATAGAAGGCATCGAAGCTCGCTGGATCGGCGGGGTTCACTCCATCGGGCAGCATAGAGATAGCGGCCACCACCGTGCCCGAATGTCGCTGGCCTTTGTAGGCGTCTGAGAGGTTCTGGATGGCAAGAAAGATGTCGTACTTGTCGCCACCCGAATTCACGCCGGCGAGGGTGGCCTCGGCAAAGCGCTTATTGAAGGCAAGACGGTCGCGCTTGGCCACCTCAGGGCTACAGGAGGAGTCAAAGAGCTGGCCCAAAAAGCCCTGCTGTGGGCAGCCCGGCACGCACTGATTGAGCGCGAGGTAGTGGCCCGTGGCATTGTGGGCATAGACCTTAATGCGAGCGCCAGGCTCGAACTTTTTATAGAGCTCATTGAGGCCCTGGCCCATCTGCCTCTTGGCGTTTTCGCCTTTAAAGGTGTAGCCAAAAATGTGAACGTCGTAGCCCGGTGCCTCGGCACGACAGTATTTATCGCCTGAGGCCCAGACTGGCGCGCCAAAAAGAAGGCTCGCGGTGAGGGAGGCAAGGGCGGTGCGGCGGCGCAGATTCATAGGAGGGTCTCGGCAATCTGGGTCTGGTCTTGGAGGAAATAGGCAGGCGGATCTGATTTGCGCGCCTTGCGGTTGGCGTTTTGATACGCCATGAAGCGACGCGCGGTGGCAAGCACGAGGCTCTTGCGGTCGGCATCGATTTTTTGCTCCAGCGAATCGAGCTCTTGCGCAGCCACCTTAAGGTCTGCCTCCCACTGCTTGCGCAGTCGGCCTTGGTCGGCCATGCGCAGGCTAAAGGCCTTGATGATTTCGTTGCGCTTGGCCTCATGCCGCTTTTTGGCCGCAAGAAACTTTGCCTCCAGCTTTTTAACCTGGTCGATGGCCCGCTCATAGCCCGGGTGAGGGTCGTGACGCTTGACGGAGGTGATCAGTCCCATGGCAAAAATGGCAAGGTTTAGAAGCAGCAGCGTGAAGCCCTTGGAGCCAATGAGAAACTGTTCGACCACGCTCTTGTGTTGCCGCTCCGCGCTGGTTAAGAGGGCTGCAAAATCCACCTGACTGGCCTCACTGACATCGACCCACTGCTCGCGCATGAGGCCCAGAAAATACATGAGGATGAGGGCCAGAATGGCCATGAGCGTGATGGAGAGATAGATGCTGTCTCGGTTAAGTGCAATCTCTTTGCACTGAAGACGCTTGAGCAGGGCCCCGATGGTGTGCGCAAAGAAGATGAAGATGCCTCCGATGGCCGCAGACAGAAGTAGTGAGACCAGCGGCATGGATTCGAAGAAGAGTTCAAAGGCCAGCCGATTGACTGGCACCTCAGCAATGGCAAGGCCCACCAGGATGGGGATGTAATAGTCGGCATGCTCCACATCGAGCGGGCGACCAAGCAGATGCTCGAGTTTCTGTTTCTCGTCCTTGGCCGCCTCGAACTCTTCCTCAAGGTGACGATATTCGGCCGAGAGGTGACCATGCTGTTGGTCAAGCAGCTCGAGCTCATGGGCCTGGGCCTCAGAGAGGTTGTCGACATGAGATTCGCCCTCGCTGTTGAGGTGGGCGCGCAGCTGCCCAATCGTGTTGCGCAGCGTGAGCTTGCGCTGCTCAATGCCCGAGAGGTGTCGCAGCCACTCGCTCTTGGCCTCGTAGGCAATCTGCTTTTAATGATCGCCCACGGAAGAGTCGCCAGCAGCCGGGTAGTCCTTGCCGCCATCGACCTCTCCCGTGCGCACATGGCGCATGAATTCAAGCTCATCGGGGTTGATGATCTTTTGAAAGGCGCGTTGGTTATTGAGTTCCATGGGCGAGCCTATTTCTTTGAAGGAGGAGTTAAGGGCCGCCCCGCACGTGCTGCATCGCGGGTGGCTTCAAAAAGCTGAGCCGCCAAGAGGCGCTCGCCTGACTGCATGTGTACGAATTTGTCGTAGCCGTAGTGAATGAGGCCGGCCTTGTCCCAGTGAATGAGGATGTAGAGCTCATCGAACGTCCAGCAGCCAAAGTCGATATTGCCGTCCGGATGGGTGGTGTAGGCCGAGTGACCAGCGCGCTTCTCGCAGCCCTCACCTGTGAGAACGATTTTTCCACCCACCTCATTTTTGCTGTAAGCCACCACGATGGACTGGGGCCGCACTGGGGCAGGCTTTGCGCTGGCCTGCGAGCCACCTGATGGCGCTGGAGCGCGAACTGCCTCGCCGGGGGCGGGGCTTGGCCCAGATGCCTCGCTGTTGGGAGTGACTGGGGTGGAAGCCATCTCCTGTCCATTGATTTGCGACTCAGGGTTTTTTGCGACGCGAAATTGTCTTGGCTTCTCGTGCGCAAAAGAGACCAGCATGAGGATGGCAAAGAGGCCCAAGAGTGCAATGAGTGGGTATTTCATGGGCGAGGGTAGGGGTGCAGGCTCATGCGGTGAGTCTGCGGTGAGCTAGGCTCATTAGTTGAGCCTGAGACCCGATACAAAGGAAAAAAAACGTGAGGGAGGTAAGGGGGATGCAACTAAATTGCAAAGCGGGCGATCTCGCAATCGTGGTGAAGGCCGCACTGCCTGAGAACGTGGGCACCGTAGTCCGCGTGGTCCAGGGGCAGGGGCTTGAGGCGTGGATTGGGTTCGATGAGCCCATTTTTGTCTGGTCAGTGGAGTTGGCCAGCAGAGACCGAGCCATGATCTATGAGCGTAAGAATGGCGAGCGTTTATTTACATGGGAGGGGCCTATTCCCGATGCGTTTCTCAAGCCTCTTGTAAGCAGCTTTACTGACAACTCGCAAGACGATGAGCAGCGTCTTGCGGAGGGACTGCCCTATGAGCCTGTCAGCGTTTAGGGTCTGCGCGCATGCAGATACCCCTCACCCGAGAAGCCTGGCTTTTGTTTGCGGTTCACGCGCTTGCGCCCATCTTTCAGGAGAAGGGGTACAGCGTTCCGAGGGTGCGCGTCTCGTGCGCCATTCCCAGTACCTCACGCCGCGGAAGCGCCGTGGGGCAATGCTGGGCCTCGGGGCATTCTGGAGACGGCGTTAACGAGATATTTGTAAGTCCGGTACATGCCGATCCGCTGGACGTGCTCGACACCCTTACCCATGAACTCGTTCACGCAGTAGACAACTGCAAGAATCGTCACGGCAAGGAATTCAAAAAGATTGCCATGGCTGTGGGCCTGGAGGGCAAGATGATTTCCGCCTCCGCAGGGCCAGTGCTCAAGGCACGCCTAGCGAGCATTGCTGCCGAGCTCACCGCCCAGTGGGGGCCTTACCCCCATGCGCCCATGCGCGTACCCAGTGCTCTTTATGCCGCTCCCAAACCTGCACCCCGTGCAGCCTGCCCGGTGTGCGGGTTTCGTGTGTCCATGCTCAAGAAGTACCTAGAAGTAGGCCCACCCATCTGCCCCAAAGACATGCTTCCCATGGAGAAAAAGGGGGACTGGTAGGCCTCGTACTTAATGACAGTTGTTTTTAACAGTTTTGGTGTTATAATTGGCACATGGACTACTCAGCCGAAAAAATCTTCAGCCTCGATGAGCTCTGTGCCCTGGTCGATCTCTCCAAGCGAACCGTTCGCTACTACATTCAGCTTGGGCTCGTTGACCACCCCGAGGGAGAGACCCGATCGGCCTACTACACCAGCGAGCACCTGCAGCAGCTTGTTCAGGTCAAGGCGCTCACCCAGGCAGGGCTCAGCCTTGAGCGGGTCGGTCAGGTGCTGCAGAAAGCGGCAGAGGGCCCGCCTCTCCCACCGCAGCAGCAGCCCGGGCAGTACGCGCTAAAGACTCACATTTACCTTTCCAGGGGGGTAGAGCTCGTTGTGGATTCGGCAGCCGCACAGCTCAGTGCAGAAGACATTCGTTCCGTGGCAAACGCTGCACTTCATCAGCTTCAACAACTAGAAAATATTCGGAGATCCAAATGAAGAGTGCCTCATTCAAAGGCGCAGCCGTCCTGGTGGGCGCAAAGCTCACCGGTCGTGTGAGCGACCTCCTTGCCAAGATGGCCATTGAGCACAATTACACCAATCCCACTGAGGACGACATTGAGGCCGTCTACACTTTTCCCATGCCGGCAGAGGCGGTCCTCTCCGATGTAAGCCTCGAAATGAACGGCATTCCTATGCGCGGCCAGGTCCGCGAAAAGAATGTAGCGAGTCAGACCTATGAGGAGGCCGTAGAAGAGGGCCACACGGCGGTCATCGTTGAGCGAGCGGGGCCTGGACTATTCACGGCAAGCCTTGGAAACCTCAAGCCAGGCGAGGCTGCCGTAATTCGGTATGAGTGGATCATGCCCATTCGGGTGGTAGATGAAACCGTTCGGCTGAGCGTTCCAACCATGGTCCAAGACCGCTACGGACATGCTGAAGGGGAGGGCGGGCTCGCACCCCACCAAACCACGCAACAGAGCGCCCTGGTGGAGTATCCCTTTGCCGTCGAGGTGGTCTTTGAGGGCAGAGTGGCCCAAGGCCAAATCGGCTGCCCCAGCCACGAGAGTGCGAGAGTGGAGAGTGACGCAGAGACCAAGGTCCTGCGCATCCAGGACGGAGCCTTCCTGGACCGCGACCTCACGGTATTGATAAATGGCGTAAACACCATTGAGGCGGCCATTCAGACACAGGCGGGCGAGGAGTGTTTTTTGTTTGCCAGCGTGCCTGCTCGCATACCCGCGCCCACCTGCCCCGCGGCCATCAAGATACTCATCGACTGCTCGGGCTCCATGGAGGGAGAGAGCATCTCTCACGCCCGGGACGCGGCAGTTGCACTCGTTACCAGCCTCTCGTCAAGTGATTATGCAAGCCTGAGCGTCTTTGGCAGTCGCACCGAGCATCTCATCGAGGAGATGTCGCCTATGGGCAAGGGCGAAAGCCACGCCATGAGACGTCTCATTGCGTCTTTAAAGGCCGATCGGGGTGGGACTGAGCTCGAGGAGGCCATGCTCAAAACGCTGCGTGGCATTAAGACGCCAGTCGACTCTGCGCCTGCCTGCGTCTTACTCATTACCGATGGTGCGAGTTGGAACCACCGGCGAGTGGTTCGGGCTGCACAAGAGTCCGGACAACGCGTCTTTTGCATTGGTGTCGGAGCGAGCCCCGCCGAGAGTCTTGTCCATGAACTGGCCCTCTACACGGGCGGCGCCTATGAATTGCTCGGTGAGAACGAGCCTCTGGTTCCCACGGTGGAGCGACTGCTCTCTCGTATTCGACAGTCTGGGCGCGCAACGGCTGTGGCCGAGTGGGGCAGGCCTGCACCGCTCTGGTCCTCGCTGCCTTCGCGCTGCGTGTATGCCGGGGAGCAGCTCCACATATTCGCAAGGCTTAAAAAACCTCTTCAAGAGATCTGCGCGGTGACATTCACCTTCGATGGCGGCAAG
>Ga0214923_10003617_pt1 | contig 19271 bp, 18 predicted proteins | sample LL1510_MetaG_FD_177993 | JGI IMG/M metagenome (GOLD analysis project Ga0214923, IMG submission 177993) | Freshwater microbial communities from Lake Lanier, Atlanta, Georgia, United States - LL-1510 | ecosystem: Environmental > Aquatic > Freshwater > Lake | place: USA: Georgia | collected...
AATCATCACTTTATGTACGGTGTGACCCTTAATATCCATGCCAAGAATTGCTCCTGCTTTTTCGTGAGCATCTTTGGCATCTGTCGCTAACTTAACTCCACCAGCTTTTCCGCGGCCACCAACTTTTACCTGCGCTTTGACGACTACCTTGCCACCCATCGCACTTGCTGCACGTTCTGCTTCATCTGCTGTAGTAGCAACAGCTCCTTGCAGAACTGGAACGGTATGTTTTTCAAAGAGATCGCGTGCTTGGTACTCGTAAAGATCCACTTAAAAACTCCTCAAGGGCAGAATGCAATTGTGCGGTGCAGTGGCCCAATCTTAAGTGCTGAATTTAGAGCGCAGTAACAGGGGCATAGCGCAGCAGAAGTCGCTTATCGCCGTATTGACCAAAGTTGATGGTCGCCTCCGCTTTATCGCCTTCACCGGAAAGCGCAATGACGGTGCCAAGGCCGAATGTGTCATGTGACACACGCTGTCCAACAGCAAGCACCATCGCAGTTGATTTTTTGCCAGTTGCTCGAGGTGGTGGTGCTGAAGGAATTCTAGATTTGCGAATTGCACTTGCTGAATAGGAGTTGGCGTTGTTGTTACGCCATTCAATTAATTCTGCTGGAATCTCATCGAGAAAACGTGAAGCAGGGTTGTAACGCGGAGAGCCAAAAGTTAATCGATATTCCGCGCGCGATAGATAGAGTCGTTTCTCAGCTCGAGTTAGTCCGACATATGCCAAGCGCCGTTCTTCTTCTATTTCTTTAGGATCATCGAGGGTGCGAGAGTGCGGAAAGATTCCATCTTCTAAACCGGTAAGAAATACGGTTGGAAATTCCAGACCCTTTGCGGTGTGTAGCGTCATCAAAGTAACAACCCCACCGTGATCTTCTCCGTCTGGAATTTCATCTGCATCAGCAACCAATGAAACTTTCTCAAGAAAACCGGCGAGTGAAATCTCTTCATCTTCTGCCAATTCTTCCAATGGGCGTTCTTCATAATCGAGCGCTGCGGATACAAGTTCTTGCAAGTTTTCCAGGCGCACTTCATCCTGAGGATCATTGCTATCTTCAAGTTCTGCAAATAACCCAGATTGTTCGAGCGCTGCTTCGATAATGACAGATGGTTTTGTTTTTGCCTCTAAGAGAGTTTGGAGCGCTGTGATCATTGAGGTAAAGGCAGCAATTGCTTGAGCAGCCTTATTGGGTACTGCGGAAATTTCAGTGATGCGCATGAGTGCTGCCCACAGTGAAATTTCCTCGCGGGAGGCAAAAGCTGCTACTTCTTCCAGGGCCCGATCACCAATGCTGCGCTTTGGAAAGTTGATAACGCGCAGCAGTGAAACCTCATCATTGGGATTCACGATAAGTCGCACATAAGCCAATAAATCCTTTACCTCTTTTCTTTCATAAAAGCGCAAGCCCCCCACAACTTTGTATGGAATGGCAGCTCGCATAAAGACTTCTTCAAAGACGCGCGATTGCGCATTGGTGCGGTAAAAAACTGCAGTATCTCCTGCGGTGGATGCCCCTTTATCGGCCAATTCGCGAATTTCAGATTTTACGAATTCTGCTTCGTCATATTCAGATTCTGCTATGTAACCAATCAGCGGTGAACCAGAGCCAGCCTCTGACCATAAATTCTTTTCCTTGCGGGATTCATTCTTGGTAATGACTGAATTTGCTGCCGATAAAATATTTTGAGTCGAGCGATAATTTTGTTCGAGTAACACGGTTGTTGCGTTTGGAAAATCAACTTCAAATTGCAGAATATTGCGAATAGTTGCACCACGGAATCCATAAATGGATTGGTCGGCATCTCCTACGACGCAGAGTTCGGCAACGGGATATCCATCACCCTCAACGCCCGTTAATTCCTTAATCAGGACATATTGAGCATGATTGGTATCTTGATATTCATCGACCAAAATGTGGCGAAAACGAGAACGAAAGCGGGCCTTGGCTTCGGGAAATTGCTGCAAGACTTGCACTGTTTTCATAATTAAATCATCAAAATCCATAGCGTTGGCTTGCTGTAATCGCTTCTCGTAAAGGGTGTAGACATCAGCCACAATGGTTTCGAATTGATTAGAAACTTGTCGCAGATAATCCTGTGGAGTCTGCAATTCATTTTTGGCATTTGAGATCAGATGCTGAAATTGGCGCGCTGGATATCTTTTAGAATCTAAATTAAGGGATTCCATTACTTTAGAGATCAGCTTCTGAGAATCTGCAGAGTCATAGATGGTGAAGGACGAGCTGTATCCCAACCGCTCGACTTCTTGACGCAACATGCGTACACAGGAAGAGTGAAAGGTTGAGACCCACATGGAACGTGCAATCGGGCCAACTAAATCAGCGACGCGTTCTTTCATTTCACCAGCAGCTTTATTGGTAAAGGTGATTGCCAAGATTTCATAGGGGCGGATCTCACGTCGCGCCATGATGTATGCAATGCGCCTTGTAAGGACGCGAGTTTTTCCAGAACCTGCTCCGGCAACTACCAAGAGTGGAGTTCCGGAGTGCGCAACCGCCTTCTGTTGCTGCGGATTAAGTCCGTCGAGCAATGGGTCGGTATTGGTCATGCCGCGCAGTCTATTAGGCTTCACCCACAGATAAAGATGAAGGTGAATTGTGGAACCAATTGCAGATTCAGAAATAAAACGAGTCCTCGTTGTCAACGCACATCCTGACGATTCCGATTTTGGCGCTTCTGGAACCATCGCACAATGGGTGCAGCAAGGAATCAAAGTTTCATATGTACTCTGCACAAATGGCGATCAGGGTGGAGAAGCCTCTACATATTCACGCGAAGAAATGCCGCAAGTTCGTCAACGCGAACAACGGGCCGCATGTGCCGCACTTGGTATCAGCGATGTTACTTTTCTCAATTATGTAGATGGACATCTCGAACCAACTTTGCAATTACGTAAAGATATTGTTCGCCAGATTCGTCGCGTGCAACCAGATCGCATTGTCTGCCAATCACCTGAACGAAATTGGGAACGCATCGGCGCAAGCCATCCTGACCATTTAGCTGCAGGTGAAGCCACCATTCAGGCGGTTTATCCAGATGCACGTAATCCCTATGCTTTTACAGATTTGTTAGAGAAAGAAAAATTGCAGCCATGGAAAGTACGTGAAGTGTGGATGCAAGGACATGCTCATCCTGATCACTTCGTTGATATCACTGATACATTTCATTTTAAGATGGCAGCTCTCAAGGAACATGCTTCACAAACGGGCCATATGGAAAATCTTGAGGAGATGCTGCGCGAATGGGGCCAACGAAATGCTGGAATAGGTGGGCTGCCAGAAGGCCGGATCGCCGAAGCCTTTAAAATAGTAAATACTGATTAGTTGTTAGTTAACTATTAGTTGATTTTTAGCGAGCTCGCGCGCTCACAATTTCAATAGTCTGTACCGGATATCCATCTGGTGCGTAATACGCCTGCTGGCCATTGAGTTTATAAGCGCCAACATCGCCTACCTTTACTAGAAGATCTAAACCTTTTGTGATGCGACCCCAGATCGTGTAGTTGGGTGGCAGTTGCGTATCTTTATAGACCAAGAAGAACTGGGAACCATTTGTCTTCGGTCCGCTATTTGCCATCGCAACTGTTCCTGCTGGGTAATTATTTGCAGCATCCTTTGGAAGATTTTCATCTGCATATCCAGTCCAGCCTGTTGGAGAACCTCCACCAGTAAGTGTTGGATCTCCGCATTGCAATACATAGAGCCCTTCCGTCGTTAAGCGGTGGCAGAGTGATTTGTTGTAATACCCTGCATTAGCAAGGGTGGAGATTGCAGTGACGGTGATGGGCGCTTGCTTTGTAAGGAGTGAAATCTCAATAGGTCCGCAATTAGTTGTAATAGTTAAAGTTCGTGTTGTTGGCTTTGCTGTGGCGGCTGGTTGCTTAACTTTCAGTGGCGCATGAGATTTTGCTGTTGATTTTGCACAGCCAGCCACTGCGGTTGGACGTTCTGCCGCCTGAGCTGCAGGTGCCACAATTCCAGCAGCGCTCAGTGCAAGCGCTATGGTGGCAACTTTAAGAGATTTCAACATAGTCTTATTTCCATTCCTGTGTCTATTCCCATTCAATTGTTGCTGGCGGTTTGCTGGTGATATCAATGACAACGCGATTAACTTCGCGAACTTCATTTGTAATTCTTGTAGAGATTTTCTCTAAAACTTCATAAGGAATTCGCGACCAATCAGCTGTCATGGCATCTTCACTTGATACCGGGCGAAGCACAATCGGATGTCCGTAGGTACGCCCATCTCCCTGCACGCCAACGCTGCGCACATCGGCCAGCAACACAACAGGACATTGCCAGATGGTGCGATCGAGCCCCGCGGCCTTTAACTCAGTGCGCGCAATCAAGTCGGCAGCGCGAAGAATTTCTAATCGTTCATGGGTCACTTCCCCAATAATGCGAATTCCAAGTCCTGGGCCAGGAAATGGCTGTCGCCAAATGATTTCTTCGGGAAGCCCGAGTTCGAGCCCAACGCTGCGCACCTCATCTTTAAAGAGAGTGCGAAGTGGTTCGATGAGAGTGAACTTCAAATCATCAGGTAATCCACCTACATTGTGGTGCGATTTGATGTTGGCAGTGCCGGTGCCACCACCAGATTCGACGACATCTGGATAGAGCGTGCCTTGCACCAGAAATTCGACATCCCCATCTGCTGCAATATCTCGTGCTGCTTTTTCAAAGGCGCGAATAAATTCGCGGCCAATGATTTTGCGTTTCTCTTCAGGGTCAGTGACTCCTTTGAGCGCAGCTAAAAACTGCGCAACTGCATCAACTACTACCAATTGAATTCCGGTTGCTGCCACAAAATCTCGTTGTACTTGTTCGGATTCACCACTGCGCAATAGGCCATGATCTACAAATACGCAGGTTAATTGGTTGCCGACAGCCTTCTGCACAATTGCTGCAGCTACAGCAGAATCCACTCCCCCTGATAGCCCGCAAATAACTCGTTTCTTGCCAATCGTTGATTGCGCTTTTGCAACTTCTACATCAGCGATTGCACTGCTGGTCCATGTTGGTGTGCAGCCTGCAATATTGATCAGCCAATTCTGCAAAATCTGTTGACCATATTCGCTATGCAAAACTTCAGGATGAAATTGAACTCCCGCTAACTTTGCACTGGCATCTTCAAATGCCGCGATGGGGGTATCGCTCGTTGATGCGCTGATAGAAAAACCACAGGGAACTTCAGAGACGGAATCACCATGTGACATCCACACTGACTGTGAATCTGGCAGACCCACAAAAAGCTTTGACCCTGGTTTGGTAGCAAGTTGGGTGCGACCAAATTCAGATTTACCAGTTTTTGCAACAACTCCTGCCAGTGCTGCTGCCATTGTTTGAAAACCATAACAAATGCCAAAGACCGGAATCCCAAGTGCGAAAATTGCGGGATCGACTTTAGGTGCGTTTTCTACATATACAGATGAGGGACCACCGGAGAGAATGATGGCTTCAGGGTTCTTCGCAGTAACTTCTGCTGCGGTGATGGAAGATGGAACAATCTCTGAATACACATGAGCTTCGCGCACGCGCCGCGCAATCAATTGCGCATACTGCGCGCCAAAATCTAGAACTAGCACGCCGTGGCTAGCGGTCATGAATAACCACATCTACGCGCTGGAAGGATTTCACATCAGAGTATCCGCACGTTGCCATGGCGCGACGAAGTGCACCAAAAAGATTCATAGATCCATCGGCAGTATGTGATGGTCCAATCAAAACTTCTTCGAGAGTTCCTACTGTTCCAACATTCATACGAGTTCCACGTGGAAGTTCAGGGTGATAAGCCTCAGATCCCCAGTGCCATCCAAGTCCTGGTGATTCAACGGCTTTAGCAAGTGCTGCGCCAATCATCACTGCATCAGCGCCACATGCAATTGCCTTTGCAATATCGCCAGACTTTCCGACTGAACCATCTGCAATCACATGAACGTAACGTCCACCTGATTCATCGAGATATTCGCGGCGCGCTGCAGCAACTTCAGCAACTGCAGATGCCATCGGAACTTCGATTCCTAATACTGATCGAGTTGTGTGTGTAGCTCCTCCGCCAAAACCAACAAGGACACCAGCAGCACCAGCACGCATTAAGTGAAGTGCACCTTTTGTGGTGGCAACTCCACCCACAATGACAGGAACATCAAGTTCGTAGATAAATTTCTTCAGGTTGAGGGACTCGCTCTCTGCTGCAACATGTTCAGCAGATACGGTGGTTCCGCGAATCACGAAAATATCTACACCTGCATCAATAACCGCCTTATGCAATTGCGCGGTGCGTTGAGGTGAAAGGGATGCTGCAACCGTGACGCCCGAATCGCGGATCTGTTTGATGCGCTCTTTAATGAGCTCGGGGCGAATTGGTGCGCTATAAATTTCTTGCATGCGCCGAGTTGCATGCTTATCGGGCATTGATGCAATTTCACCGAGCGGAATACGCGGATCGTCATAACGAGTCCACAATCCCTCGAGATTGAGAACGCCCAGCCCACCTAATTTTCCAATTGCAATGGCAGTATCGGGAGAAACCACCGAATCCATGGGGGCTGCAAGGAGCGGAAGTTCAAACTTGTAGGCATCAATTTGCCACGCTGTAGATACATCTTCAGGAGTGCGGGTGCGCCGACTTGGGACTATGGCGATATCGTCAAATGAATAGGCTTGATGCGCGCGTTTTCCGGGGGCGATTTCGATATCCACAGTTATTTCTTCTTGCTGTAGTTAGGTGCATCGGCCACATGAAGAACATCATGTGGGTGGCTCTCCTGTAAGCCAGCTGCAGTAATTTGAATGAGGCGACCCTCGCGGCGCAGTGTTTCGATATCAGGTGCTCCGGCGTAACCCATGCCGCTTCGCAATCCACCTACTAATTGGTGAATGACGGTTGCAACTGGTCCGCGATATGCAACTTTTCCTTCAATTCCTTCGGGAACAAGTTTGTCTTCTGATAACACATCATCTTGCATATAACGATCTTTGGAATATGACTTCTGCTCACCGCGTGATTGCATCGCTCCGAGAGAACCCATTCCGCGATAGGCCTTATATTTTCTGCCATCAATTTCTACAAGCTCACCTGGAGATTCTTCACACCCTGCAAGTAATGAACCGAGCATGACAGAGTTCGCACCAGCCACAATTGCTTTGACAATATCTCCAGAATATTGCAAGCCACCATCTGCAATGAGTGGAATGCCTGCCTTGTTGCATGCCTTAGCAGCTTCCATAATTGCAGTGACTTGTGGGACTCCGACTCCTGCAACAACACGAGTTGTGCAAATAGAGCCAGGTCCAACTCCTACTTTGACTGCATCGGCACCAGCGTTAATGAGCGCTTGCGCACCTGCGCGCGTTGCCACGTTTCCACCGATGATGTCTGTATTTGGTGAATACTCTTTAATACGTGAAATAGCATCAAGCACTGCGCGATGATGTCCATGAGCGGTATCAACAACGACAACATCAACACCTACTTCAATCAGCGCCTGTGCACGAGCAAAGCCATCGTCACCTACGCCAACAGCAGCGCCTGCAATACCTACGTTTTTCACTAACTTCACATGCGTGACTTGCTCTTCAATTGCTAAATTGCGATGAATAATCCCGATCCCACCAGCTTTTGCCATAGCAATGGCCATGGTGGATTCAGTGACTGTATCCATCGCAGATGAAACTACGGGAACTGCCAGAGAAATATTGCGGGTAAGGCGCGTTGATGTATCAACTTCTGAAGGCACTACATCGGATGCATCGGGTAGTAAAAGCACATCGTCATAGGTCAGGCCAAGGAGCGTGACCTTCTCTGAGTCAATCATCGAGAGCGCTCCTTCAGTGTGTGCAAGTGCGCAGTCTACCTGCTGAATTAGGCGCCGATTGCCTGCGCAATTTCATCGCAGGCATGCTCTAACCCCTCTGCGCGAATGACTTCTGTGCAATCGAGTGAGTCCCATCCGGGGCCGCCGACAACGATTCGTGGTGCAGGACGTATTGCCGGAATCTCTTTCCAATATTTATCTTCAGCATTTTTAGGTAGTTGTGCCCATAGGAAAATTGCAGGAGGTGCGCACTTTTCGACCATGGTGGAAAGGGCCGATAATGGTGTGCGAGCGCCTAAGACATACGCCTCAATATTACGTTCGCAGAGCGCAGCAGCGAGGGCGTGAATAGCGAGCGAATGTAATTCTTCACCAACTGCAGCAAGTAATACCGGACGCGCATTCACTGGTCTCGATAATGGAACCACGCGATGCATCAACTTTTTCGTAAGAATTTCGGAGAAGAGATGTTCAATCTCAATACCTTGTTGATTGAGTTCCCATTCTTCGCCAATCATAAAGAGCGTTGGAACAATGACATCTGCCCATGCGCTTTCGATGCCAAATTTATTGATTTCGTGCTCGAGAGTTGCTTCTACAAACTCGCGATCGAAACTCTCCAAGCCTTTGTAGAGCGCATCCACCACATCTTCGCGAACTTCAATCTCTTTAACGATTTTGGGAACTTTCACTTCACCCGAAAAGTCCCGTGCTTGTTCCGCTGCATCAGATGGGGCAACCCCAGAGACAATTAAACGTCTCATCAGAGTTAACTTTGCTAAATCACTTGGACAGTAACGGCGATGTTCGCCTTCAGTATGTTCGGATGGGCCAAGGCCATATCTTCGGTCCCAGGTACGAAGCGTTGCCGGTGCGACCCCAAGTCGCCTAGCTACTGCGGCTACGGTGAGCTTCGCTTCTACCTCGCTTGCCATGGCGTAATCGTCCCCTCTAGTGGGAGAACTCACCACCTGAAATTCGGACATATTGCCCGTTGAACAAGGCGCGGCGCGATAGGTACTTGAACAACTTATGAAACGGTTGTACCTTATGGCCACGCGAAAGAAGAAGAGAAAGAAGGAGTGTCCATGGCTGAACTATCTCGTCTCCCTCAACCCATCGCATCTGAATGGGAATGGCAGTACGAAGGTGCCTGCCGTTCGATGGATCCTGAAATGTTCTTCCATCCAGATGGTGAACGCGGCCCTCGTCGTCGCAATCGCGAAAATGCAGCCAAGGCTGTCTGCGCAAGCTGCCCAGTCATCAATGCATGCCGCGAACATGCGCTTGCAGTTCAAGAACCTTACGGAATTTGGGGCGGTCTATCAGAAGATGATCGCGCCGCTATTTTGACTCGTCGTGGAATTCCACTTATTTCACACGCTTCATAATTTCCCCATAAAAAAATCCCCCGCTCACGGAATTGGCGGGGGATTTTTTATTAGATTTATTTCTTAGTGGCTATGTCCACCAGGTCCATGTGAGTGGCCGTGGCCAGCTGCTGCAGGTTCTGCATCTGCCGGACGTTCGAAGACAACAGCTTCTGTTGTAATAAACATGGCAGCAATTGATGCAGCGTTAGCAAGCGCTGAACGAGTTACCTTAACTGGATCGATAACGCCATCCTTTGCAAGATCGCCATACACATCGGTCGCAGCATTGAAACCTTCGTTAGCTTTCAATGCACGCACCTTTGATACGACTACATAGCCTTCAAGACCAGCATTCTCTGCAATCCAACGAAGTGGTTCATCGCAGGCTTTGCGAACGAGCGCAACGCCTACTGCCTTATCGCCGGTGAAGCCGAGGTTCTCGTTAAGAGCATCAGCTGCATGCACAAGTGCTGCACCGCCACCAATAACGATTCCTTCTTCCACTGCAGCGCGAGTTGCAGAAATAGCATCTTCAAGACGGTGCTTCTTCTCTTTCAACTCAACTTCAGTATGTGCTCCGACCTTGATAACGCAGACGCCACCAGAAAGCTTGGCAATACGTTCTTGTAACTTCTCGCGATCCCAATCTGAATCAGATTGAGCATGCTCTGCGCGAAGTTCGCCGATACGACCTGCGACAGCAGCTTTATCGCCAGCGCCATCCACGATGGTGGTTGCATCCTTGGTGATAACGATGCGGCGAGCGCGACCAAGTTCAGCAAGTGTGACAGCTTCAAGCTTCATGCCTACTTCTTCAGAGATAACTGTTCCGCCAGTCAAAATTGCAATATCTTGCAAGATTGCTTTGCGGCGATCTCCAAATGCTGGAGCCTTTACAGCTGCAGAACTGAAGATTCCGCGCATCCGGTTTACAACAAGTGTAGAAAGCGCTTCACCTTCGACATCTTCTGCGATGATCAAAAGTGGCTTACCTGCCTGTGAAACCTTTTCAAGTACTGGCAAAAGTTCACCGAGCGCTGAGACCTTGTTGCTGACGAGCAATACAAAAGCATCTTCTAGCACTGATTCCATACGATCTTGGTCAGTGACGAAGTATGGAGAGATATAGCCTTTATCGAATTGCATACCTTCGGTGAACTCGAGTTCGAGCGCAGTGGTAGATGCCTCTTCGACGGTAATAACGCCATCTTTTCCAACCTTGTCCATTGCTTCTGCAATGAGCGCACCGATTGCGGGATCTTGTGCAGAAATTGTGGCAACGTCTGCAATCTGCGCCTTATCTTTAACGGCGGTTGCATTAGCACGCAGACGGTCTGAGACCGCTGCAACTGCAGCTTCGATTCCAGCTTTGAGATCCATTGGCTGTGCACCAGCTGCTAAGTTACGAAGTCCTTCTTTCACCATTGCTTGGGCAAGCACAGTTGCGGTGGTGGTTCCATCACCTGCAACATCGTTGGTCTTAGTAGCAACTTCCTTAACGAGCTGAGCTCCCATATTTTCTACGGGATCAGAGAGTTCAATCTCTTTGGCAATCGTCACACCATCATTGGTGATAGTTGGCGCACCAAAAGATTTTGAGATAACGACATTGCGACCTTTAGGGCCGAGCGTTACCTTGACAGTGTCTGCGAGTTGATTGACACCACGTTCCATCGCGCGACGAGCGTGCTCGTCGAATTCCAACATCTTTCCCATAGGTTACTTCTCGATTATCGCGAGAATGTCGCGTGCAGAGAGAACGAGGTACTCATCGTTGTTGTACTTGACTTCGGTTCCGCCGTACTTGCTGTAGAGAACAACATCGCCAACCTTCACATCCATTGGAACGCGAACGCCGTCATCAAAGCGACCTGGACCGACTGCGACAACGGTACCTTCCTGTGGCTTCTCCTTCGCAGTATCTGGAATAACAAGACCTGATGCAGTAGTTGTCTCGGCTTCATTTGCCTTAACAACGATGCGATCTTCAAGCGGCTTAATGGCAACTGCCATGGTGATACTCCTTTAGCTCTTAACTATCTTTGTTCTGACTTTTTCTGATTTTTTTGTGGGGGTAATTCCACTATTGGGGACGCTCTGCGATTAGCAGTGTCGACCCGAGAGTGCTAACGCCAAGCCTAGGGGTGGTTATTCCCACCAGCAAATTGGAGTCTGCATCGAATGGGTGGTGGGCGCTAGAGCCCGACCTGCTCAACGGCGAGGCTGGAGTCTGCATCGAAGCCGCCCACGGTGGCAGGCCGGCCAGCGGCCATCATCAGGCTTCCGAGGGATGCCACCATCGCACCGTTATCGGTGCAAAGGTGCGCATCAGGAATACGAAGTTCAACGCCAGCTTTTTCGCAGCGATCACGTGCGACGGTGCGCAATCTGGAATTCGCGGCAACGCCTCCTGCAATGATCAATGAATCTATTCCTGATTCCTTGCAAGCAGCGAGTGCTTTAACAAGTAGCACATCAACAATGGCTTCTTGAAAGGATGCTGCCACATCAGCGCGCACATAGCGAGGAGTTGCTTCCAAATAACGAGCCACCGCAGTCTTAAGACCAGAGAAGGAAAAATCAAAAGGGCGGTCTTGCCAATCCTGTGATGTAGTCAAGCCTCGTGGAAAATCAATGGCAGTGGGATTACCTTCACGGGCTGCCTTATCAATTGCAGGGCCTCCCGGAAATCCCAATTGCAATACGCGGGCAATTTTGTCGAACGCTTCTCCCGCTGCATCATCCATGGTTGCGCCCAATTTTTTTACAGACTGAGTGATGTCATCAACCTGAAGAAGTGAAGAATGACCGCCGCTGACAAGGAGCGCGATCGAAGGCGATATATCTTGAGAGTGAGTTAAATAATCAACTGAGACATGCGCAGCTAAATGATTGACGCCATACAGTGGTCGATCTAAACCTTGCGCTAATCCACTAGCCGCTGCAACTCCAACAAGGAGTGCGCCCACTAATCCCGGACCTGCAGTCACTGCTACTGCATCAAAATCATTTAGTTGCAGACGCGATTCTGTGAGTGCGCGCTCAATGCTTGGCAACATTGCCTCTAAATGCGCGCGAGAGGCAATCTCTGGAACTACTCCCCCAAAGCGAGCGTGCTCTTCAACACTGGATGCAATCACATTGGCGAGCAAAGTCCGACCGCGCACAATTCCCACTGCGGTTTCATCGCATGATGTTTCAATTCCCAGAACAATTGGCTCAATCATCAGAATTCCTTGCTCATGACGTAAGCATCTTGGCCGGCGCCGTAATAATTGGCACGCACTGAGATCTGCTGATAGCCCAATGATTGATAGAGCGAAATAGCAGCTTCATTAAAGGTTTCTACTTCTAACATCATGGAACTGGCACCGCGCTCTTTCGCCCAGTGCTCCATTTGGCGCATCAATTCACGTGCAATTCCGCGCCCTCTGAAATTGGGTAAGACTGCAACTGTTAAGACATCGGCAGGAACACCAGCTGACGGAAGTAACACCGCACAATAACCAACGATGGTGTTATCAGATTCAGCTACTGACATAAATCGAGTGGTTGGAATACCGGCAAATTCTTCTTTAAATTGCCAGGTGCTCCATGGTGAATACGGAAATAAATCTTTTTCATAGGAAGCAAGTACTGGAATATCAAGTGCAATCGGCTGGCGATAAGTAATCATGATCGCTCCGCAGTAGGCACAGCATCGGGGCGACGTAAATACATCGGCTCTTTCACATCAGCGTTTGCTGCTTGCTTCACCAGAGATGCAGCATCCGGAAAGAATCCGAGAATGTGATCTGCAACTTCTGCGGGTTTAGAAACATGTGGTCCGTCAACGCGCATGCCACCTGAATAACGAGCCCAATAAATCTCTTTTCTTCTGGCATCGGTTGCCACGATGTAATCACTCTGATCAAGTGCAATTGCATCAAGTGAGCAGACACCAATCACTGGGATCTGACGAGCTAGTGCAAAGGTGCGGGCAAAGGTGATGCCAACGCGTAATCCAGTAAAGGGTCCAGGTCCCATTCCGACAACTACTTGGTCAATGTTGTGATGCGTAGCAAGAGCTTCACGTGCTAATTCAGTGAGCGCTCGTCCATGATCAGTGGCTCCTTCATGAAATCTTTCGAAGAGAACTTCGCCGTCTCTGACTATTCCAACCACAGTTCGTGAAGTCGAAGTATCAATTGCCAATGAGATTGTCATAATGAAAAACCTTGCCAACGTGCACCGATTGCCTTCACCTGAACATCGCGAACTTCATCGCTGCGATCAATGGTAATTTCAAGGCGCTCATCACTTAACCGCGCAGATTCTGCGCCTCCCCATTCAATGACCGTCACTGCGCCTTCGCGCGCCGTATCAATATCAAGGTCATCTAAGAAAGCAGCAGCGCTGCCACTATCTAAGAGTCGATAGGCATCAATATGGATAAGTGGAAGAGCTGCCTTATGGATCCGCGAGATCACAAAAGTTGGTGAAGTCACGTCATTGATTCCAAGCGCTGCACCTATGCCTTGCACCAATACGGTTTTTCCTGCACCCAATGGACCATTGACCAAAATGAGATCGCCAGCACGGCACATTGCACCGATACGTTTTCCGAGTTCGTGCATATCCGCAGTCGATGCAATCTTCACTCGCGAAGGATAGGTGAAAAAGAAAATGGGCCCCACATGGGGGCCCATCTCCTTTACGTGTTACTTATGAGAGCGATTTGAAAGTTGGAACGCGGAACTTCTTGTCATATGACAAGCCAACTTTTCTCGCCTGTGAGGTAATTGGACCCTGGTTAGGGAACTTACCTGTTGCAACTGCACCAGCTGCCATCTTGGCAGCAAGTAGCCATTGCGCTGACGAGTAGAGGCAGTGTCCGGTACCAGCACCAACAGCAGCTGAGAGATCAGGTGTGCCTGCTGATGTGAACTTGGAGTACTTAGGAGCGGTCTTTGCCCAGAGTGCAACGAGCTGGTTAACAGGAACCTTGTAGTCGCGTGACTTCTTGGCTGCCGCGATTGCTGCATCCTTAGCAGCTGCAAACTTTGCACCGTAGCCATCGATATACCACTGTGCAATTGATGCAGGTGTGTACTCATCCGATTCTGCAGCCATCATCACTGTTGGCTTGGCAATGTCACCCTTGATTCCAATAATGGAAGGAATCTTGGCAACTGCTGCAGCATCTGCAGTTTCGCGTGGTGTGGCAGCGAGAGCTGCAATTATTCCATCTACTGCTGAGTTGCCAGAGAGTGCGAATGAATAGATATCGCGATCTGCAGCAATACGTGCAGCGTAATCAGTCTTTGAGTTATCGAAGACCTTTCCGCCAGCGAGCAATTCGCCATCTGCCATGAGAAGAGTTCCGGCAACGCCGACTGTTCCCATGTTTTCAAGAATTGCCACCGCCGGAGCAACTGCTAATGGATATGTCTCAGCAGCTCCTGCTGGACCTGATGTTCCATCAACATGCTTGCTGCGTGTTGGAATTCCTGCCATCAAACCAACAGCAAGAAGCGCTGAACGAGATGGTATTCCCGCAGCTTGGAGCGCCTTACCAGCAGGGCTTGATGTATCTGGCCATGCGCCAGATGAAAGACCGCCTTGTAGTTTGCCCAGAACCATCAGCACCTTGCCAATATTCTCAAGTTGCTCTTGCTGACGCTTTACAGGGTCAGTTGAGTATCCACCAACTTTGATGCTTGGATCAAAGAGCGCCTTGAATCCCCAGAGCGCATCGCCAAAGTATGGAACTAATGCATTATCTGGATTTGCGGCAGGGCAACCAAGAACTAAGCCATCTACTAATTCAGGATTAGTTTCGGCAAGTTTCTGGCTGTGTAGCGCACCAAGTGATTGACCCCACGCAATAACTTTCTTTGTTGTTGGGAACTTCTTCTTAAATGCACCAATAAGTTCAACGTTGGCAGCAAGTGCTTCCTTCACGTTCAAGCTCTGACGTGAGAATCCAGAACCAGCAACTCCATAGCCTTGCGCAACAAGTGCGTTGACTACTGACATGTCGCCTTCCATCGTTAACGGACCAGGTTCTGCAGCGTTGGTAATTGTGTATGGACCAGCAGGAGCAAGAGTTGCTGGAATATTAATTGCTGGGCGAATTCCGTGGGACCAGACAAAGACGGTTCCATTGAAGTTAGCTGCTGCAATAAATAGGTAAGGAGCTCCATCAGAGCCAACACCTGCGCATTGAGTAACGAACTTTGCAGTTGCGCACTGTGGATCAGCAGCTTGTGCTGTTGATGGGATTCCAACTACCGCTGTTGCTACAAGAGCTGCAGCAGCAACGGAGGTGAGTAGTCGAGATTTCTTTGAGATTTTCATATTAGTTCGGTAATCCCTTCGCAGGCATAGCTGGACGCTTGTAAGTTGAAAGAACTACATCGCCGTTACCTGAATCTGTGGTGAAGACGGTGTATTTGCCGCCATCTGGCTTGAGCGCACCAGTTGGTTCGTAGGTTCCGATCCAATAACCAGTTGCACCAACGTGTGAAGTCGTTGAATAACCAAGAGGTGTGAGGAATGGGCTCGCAAAAGTTGCACCCTTCTCTTCAATAACCTTGATGAGGTTAGCTCGTGTGAGGTTTGAGCCAGCTGCGTTTAACGCCTGCACTGCCAAGAAAGCATTAGACATACCTGCGACAACATTGTTATCGAAGGTCTGGTTTGGCTGTGCAGCGGAATAAATGGACTGGAACAGCTTAATGTACTCATCACTGGAATCTGTTGGAGCTGGTGCGAAAGAGAATCCCTTAGCGCCAGTAAGAAGTGGTACGTAAGCCTTGTTAGTTGCTGCGATTGTTGTCGCATCTCCACCGACTGATCCAAGAACCCATTGAGTCTTAAATTGTGCAGCGTATGCATTTGCAAGTGCCGCAGTTGATGCCGAGCTCACACCGAAGAGAACAGTTACTTCAGCTTCTGCTGCCTTGAGCTTTGAGATCCAGCCTGCACCTGTTGCAGGAAGTGATTGCGATCCAGATGCGTAAGGAATATAGGTACCGAATGTGACACCTGCCTGCTTAAAGCCAGCGAGCGCATCGCGACCGAAGTCATCATCCTGGTAGATCAACGCTAACTTCTTGCCAGCATAATTTTCTTTGATGTACTTACCCATAATCTTTGCTTCCATTTGGTAAGAAGGAAGGATGGAGAAGGTTGTTGGGTACGCCTTCTTATCTGCAAAACCGCTAAATCCGGTATTCACGAAGAGTGATGGAATTCCGCGTCGAGCTAATTGAGTCGATGCTGAGATTGCCTTGGTGCTCGCGGTTCCGAGTGTTCCAACGAGAGCAAAGACCTTATCTTTCAAGATAAGTTCGTTGGCTTTGGCAACTGCAGTAGTTGGAATGTACTGGTCATCTTTGATCACCAAGGTGATCTTGCGACCATTGACTCCACCATTTGCGTTGACGTAGTCGAAGTACGCCTTCATTGCACCTGGAATCTTGTTGTAACCGGGAGATGCAATTCCTGTCATAGGAACTGTGATACCTAGTTTGATTGTGGTTGCAGTCAATCCTGGGTCAGATGCTGCTTGTGCTGGCAAGGTTGAAGCAGTAATCGCTGCAACTGCAAGCACCGCAGAAGTTAGGGTTAACTTCCGACGAGTTGATCGGGCCATGTCTTTCCTTCCATCGAGGGTTCTTAGAATGTTCTTTCTAAGTTCATTTCTTCTTTGCATGTTTCTCATGTTGAGCACGCATCTGTTCTACAGGCCCGTTTGGAACAAAGAGCACAGTCAGAATCAGTAACGCGCTTACCAAGAAGCCAGGCAAGTTATTGGCAACTACTTCTGAACTTTCGAGCCGGTGTACGACCGTATCGACAATGTCAGGAATGGCGACCAATGTCACTGCCCCAATCATGACGCCTCCGAGGGTAGTTACGCCAGATAGGACCGCGCCTGTCGCGAGGGCAAATGAGAGAGATAGTGGGAAGGCACCGGGTGAGACAGTGCTGATTGTCATGGCCAGAAGCGCCCCTGCGAGGCCGGCCAGGCCTGCACTTATCGTGAAGGCCAGTACCTTATTGTGACCGATATTAATTCCCGCAAGTTCTGCAGCAACATCGTTACTGCGCACCGCTTTCCAACTTCTTCCAAAGCGAGAATGCATAACATTTCGTAACCAATAAATACTCACCAAAGCTGCGATCGAAGTAATCCAGAAGAACCATTTATATTGAGTGAAATCAGCGCCCAATGATGAAGGTGGTAATCCGATATCAAATGGTAATCCTTGTTCGCCACCTAATTGAGTGAATTGATTTGCAATCGAAGGCAGTCCAATAGCAAGTGCCAAAGTTGTTCCTGCCAAATAAGGTCCGCTCAGTCGCGCAGCTGCTCGGCCCAATAAATATCCACCAAGTGCTGCGGCAAGAACTGCAACAACAAATGTGAGTGGCACTGGTAAGCCCCAATGAATTCGCGACAATGTTGCTGCATATCCACCAATAGCAAGAAGCGCTCCATGTCCCAAAGAAACTTGGCCCGAATATCCAGTGAGCAAAATAATGGAGGCAATCGCAATCACATAGATTCCAACAGTTGCTCCTTGGAAAACACGAAGCTCGTCAACGCGATTACCTAAGAGATAGAGAATAAAACCAAAGATGATGAAGCCTAGAAGCGGATGTTTTTTAAGCACGGCGACCCACCTTTGCGCCAATGACGCCTTGTGGGCGAATCAAAAGAACTAAGAGAAGTAAGACGAAGGCAACAATAAAGACAAGCGTTCCGCTGATGTAGATCTGAGTAATTGCCAGAACTAATCCAAGGATAAATGCACCAAGCACTGCGCCTGGAAGAGATTCCAATCCACCAATAACCGCCGCAATAAATCCAAAGGTAAGGAGCAGACTAAATTCCAATGAGTCGGGCGAGAGAGCGCCTGTGCCATTGACGGTTTGTAACAAACCAGCGGCAGCACCTGCAGCACCAGCGATTGCCCAACCAATGGTGCGAATTGCAGCAACGCGAATTCCAGCCAATTGCGCAATCTCAGGTGAATACGCAGATGCACGGAGTGAAAGTCCCAAATGTGTTTTCTGGAAGATAAAGCCAAGTACAAGCATCATGGCAAGCACGGTACCCAGCACTAAAAGATTCATTGGCGATAAAGCAAGCGTCTCTGAACCAACGCTAAAGCCAACTTTAGAAAGCGGTGGCTGAATCTGCACATCTTGATTGCCCCAAATAAATCCGATGGTGGCACGAATCAAACCGAGCAATCCTAACGTTGCGATGATCGGCACAATTCCTGCTACAGGGCCCGATGTACTGTGCTTTATCAAGGCACGAATCAGAAGTATTTCAACGAGTGCGCTAATTCCAGCACCAAGTACCATCGCCATCGGCAGTGAAATCCAGAAATTGCCAGTCACTTGAATAAGTTCATAGCCAATATATGTGGAAAGCAGCGCCATTCCAGCTTGAGCAAAATTTACGACGCGCGTTGAACGCCAGACTAAAACCATTGCGATTGCCATCAGCGCATAAATTGAACCGGCACCGATGCTAATAAGAAGCGCGTTAATAAATTGAATCATCAGTACCCCAAATAAGCAGCGCGTACTGCTGGATCGGCGATGAGGTCGGGAGCGCTCCCAGTGATCACAACTTTTCCTAAATTCAACACGACTCCTGAATCTGCAATTTTCAGAGCGCCCATAGCATTTTGTTCAACCAAGACAACAGTGAGCCCCATCGAATCTACGATGCCGCGAATTGTCTGGAATATCTGCTCAACAACGAGAGGAGCTAAACCAAGTGAAGGCTCATCTAATAAGAGCAATTGCGGCTTCGACATCAAGGCTCTGCTGATTGCCAGCATCTGTCGCTCGCCACCTGACAAAGTATCTGCCTGTTGTGAAAGACGTTCGCCTAAACGAGGAAATAGCTCGATGACTTGCGCTTTAGATTCTTGCGCTTCCTTTTTATTCTTCCTCCAAATTGCACCTAAATCTAAATTCTCTTCAACAGAAAGTTCTGCGACAACAGATTTACCTTCTGACACATGCGAAACTCCTTGGCGCACATG
>Ga0214923_10003618_pt1 | contig 19269 bp, 23 predicted proteins | sample LL1510_MetaG_FD_177993 | JGI IMG/M metagenome (GOLD analysis project Ga0214923, IMG submission 177993) | Freshwater microbial communities from Lake Lanier, Atlanta, Georgia, United States - LL-1510 | ecosystem: Environmental > Aquatic > Freshwater > Lake | place: USA: Georgia | collected...
TGATATTTTTCATAAATAATTTTCTATATTTTCTATGTTTTCTATGTTTTCTATGTTTTCATTTCTCGCTATTATTATTTAGAGAAAATTTTATTTTTTTTATCTTATCTATATATATATGAGCTTCTTAAAATACTATACCGACGGGCCCACCTCATATGACTATAATATTATTAGGGCACATTATGGATCAAAGACAGAGAATGATGCGAGTCAACTTGCGAATGAAGCAATAAGCAGAATGAAGACAAAACCAACGAATACGAGAGGTATGTATGTTAGAGGTTTTTACGGAATATTTGATTATCCAGATGAATTGGAGCCTCTTATAGTTTTTGAATTATATAATAAATCCCTTGTTTCTAAATTACCAAAAGGCCATATCTTTAAAACAGCGATGGATATGGCTAGAGGCCCGAATACAGTTACATTAGCATTTGCGGAAACTACCTCTGGCAGTGGTGGCAAGTTAAGAAAATCAAAAAAACATACAAAAAAACATACAAAAAAACATACAAAAAAACATACAAAAAAACATACAAAAAAACATAGTAAATCTAGAAGACATTAAGAATGTTTCAACTAATATTTGTCTAACTCCAAATAATTTTAAATATTATATATAAATGAGAAAGTCAATTAAAAAAAACTCAAAAAACTCAAAAAAATTATTAAAATCACCTACAACAACAATAAACAATTCAACTTTAAAAAAATGCGAGGACTTTTGTAAAAATGATTACGTAGTAGAAATGGCGAAGGAGTATAAGAAAATTCCTGATGAGGCAAAGATAGGCACCAAAAAAGGCGGAAAATGGAGTTTAAAATATAAACGCAGCATTAACTGCAAGCGTCCAAAAGGATTCTCTCAAAAACAATATTGTAAATATAGAAATAGAAGATAGACTTTATTTATTATTTATATATTATTATTTATATAATATATAAATAATATGCCTAATGTTAATATTGTTCTAACTACTAGACCTGGTGTACCGCGGCGACAATCGACTAGAATTACACAAGCACAAACAATGCTAAAAAGGAAAAAAAAATATATAGCAGAAACTATAAGAAAATTATTAGGGAAATTACTACCTTTAAGAAATGAATTATCACGTCTCAATGATGAAGTAGATTTAAGATATAATCGTCATAACGAAGATCGTGAAAGACTACATTCTTTAAGGCAAAGAATATATCAAGAATCAACAAGAAGTCTTATTGAACAACAACGAGGCAATAGAGGACAAGAACAACTCTCTGCTTATCGCCGATATAATGAACATAGATTAAATGTGCCGACGGATATAGCTGAAATAACTAGCCTATATCAAGCACAATCAGATCTTCATAGCAATATGGTTGCCGCATCGGAACGTTCGGTTCAAGATTTAATAAGACAAAGAGACACCGCCGAAGAAGAAGAGAGAAGGTCATACAATGCGTATCATGAGGCAGTTCAAGAGCGGGATGATATAACAGTTGTCATTCCAGAACTAGAACATAGACTTGTCGTGTTAGATCGTATGAAACACCGGTTAAACAGAACAGAGCAAACAGGCCGAGGCCGAAAAATAAAAATTAACGTCTCTCGCAAAAATGCAAAACGACAAAAAGGGAAAAGTAAACGCGCCTAGTTTAAAATATAAACAAAAAATAGATATTATTTTATATAAATAATATAAAATAATATTATTATATAAATGAGTAATAAGAGTCACAAACAATTGAAACACAAACATAATAGAAAAAGCAAAAAAAATGTTGCCAAAGGAAGAGAGCATGAAATACCTTTTTTACTTAAAAAACAACTAGGTAACATTCGTAATATTCCTAATATCGTAAAAAAAGGACTAGTTGAAAAAATACTATCATATATGCCACAAAAAGAAGTAGTAGATGCATTAACAGAACGCGACCGGTTGCAACGTGAAGTAGAAGAAATTGAGAGAAAACCTAGACAATTATATCCACTAACACGAATTGCCCGTTATAGATATCCATTTACACTGGAACTACCAAGAGGGTATGAATATACTTATCCAATCGTAAAAGTATTAAATGATGCAACTGGACAGCAAGAAACAGACTTAATAGATACCATATATAGTTTAAAAAATGCAGCAGAAATTCAAGAATATCCATACAAATTTTTACAAACTATACTTGCTAATTTTTTGAAGTTTAGCAAAAAAAGAAGAAAACAAGACCGTTATATTTTATCAAGAATCCCCGATTCTGAACTGCAAGAAGTATTAACTACAAATAAGTTTTTTATAATAGATTTCGATTTTTTAATAAGACATTTCAACTTAAATGCAACAGACTTAATGAGCCGCCGCCGTTATATAGGAACTCATAGACATAAGAAACAAGGGAGAGTAGGCGATATACCCATCTTTATTGACCCCGAAGGTCAAACCAAAAAAGCGAAAACTTATAAGTCAAATAGCGCATATCATTCACAACTTTTTCAAGATATAATTTTTGACCATCTTATTAGCACGTATGAAGCATATTGGGCTATAAAGCATACCGTAAAAATAATATTAAACTATTTAAACAATTTAACAGGAAGACAACCTGGTTGGCGCAACATTAATTTTAATACTTATAATTCAATTAGTATTCCATATCAGGAGATTGATGTAGATGGACAACGAAAACCATTTCGAGAAGTATGGCATAATACAATAGTAGGAAAATATAAATATCAATTATTAAGAATGGAAGACGGTGTCGGGGAGGATGAACTCCCCTGGGATAGAGTAGACCCAACTATGACAAACATTGGACCATTTGATGTATTACTTTATTATATTTTACAAATAAACAAGTCACTTGAATATTTAGCTTATTATAGAATTACGGTTGTGACAACATTTATAGAACCAATTAATCACGATTTATTAATTATCTCAAGAAAAATGATGGAATTATATAATATTAGTGATCGGGGGATACCAGTAAGTTATACTTGGTACGACGCGCATAGAGAACGATTCAGTATTGTACTTCCAGCGTTCGATGATGAGCCTGATGCAAATCCATGATCCTATTTTTGAGTAACATATGGCGTATATAGTTAATCTGCACTTGTTGGTTTATCTAATCAATTTGTTCAAACTGTGGATAAACTGCAAAATCTTTTAGTTGTATAGATGTCGAATCTCCTTCAGTTGAACCATCTGGATCTTCGTCTAGACTTCTATATGGACCTTCATCTAGACCTTCGTCTGGACCTTCGCCTGGACCTCCGTCTGGACCTCCGTCTGTAAGTGATGATTCTATTAAATCTTTAAACTCTTCACCAGTTAGAACATTATTAATTTTTGACGCTTCTGCATTATCTACTTTCATATCTTTAAAATCTAGATTAGTAGTTAGAATCTTAACATTTTTTTTAGAGAAAAATTTAACGAAGCTAGCTTTTTCTTGCGCCGTTTGTTTTTTTGGATATTTTTCTATATGCAAACTTGCAATTAATAAGCTAAGATATGTATTTACTTTATTAATCTTATTAGATGAATCTAATTTAGATTCGTTTTTATTAGATTCCTTTTGAATAATTACTTGTATAGTAGGGAAAACTTCACTAACTATATCCATAGTTGTAGATGATATAACGCGGCCATTCGAGTTCTCTCTTAATTTTTGTTGTACATCACTTACGGTGACTTCGCTCCCATTACCATGAATTAGTTTACCTAAAGTAAAAGAAACTTCCTTAGGATTCGTTACTACCTGTTGTAGTACCATTTCTCTTAATGTTGTACTAAGTGGTTTTCCAAGCTTATCTTCTAATTGTTTAATGTTGTTTAACAAGGATGGTATCAACATAGGTTTAGGTCTTCCGCCTTTATAAGTATTACCCCCCTTTTTAAAAAAGGGATCCTCCCAATATTCCAATCTTTCCCAAAGATTGTCCGCTTTGTCCCACGGATCAAATTGTAATAATGCGAATACCAAATCATCATGTATTGGTAGTGCACGATCGTAATAAAAATCTTCACTTATTGATGGAACTAGAAAAAGTGCGACTAAAACTACTTCACAACATATTAATGTAGACATTAATAAAGTTGTTGTAAACATAGCAGCTAAAAATATCAATAACCCTAAAATTTCTTTACATAGTAAAAAAAATCTGTGTCCAATACCGCGTCCAATACCGCGTCCAATATTGTAAAGTCCGCGTCCCAAATATCCTAAACCGTTATGAATTTTTGTTCTATAATCTCCACCAGATAACACATTTGATATTTTTCTAGTTCCTCTGCTAGACTTTTGTTTGACTAAATTATTTCTAGTTATAAGTTTGCGTTTATGTCTATTATTATTTATGTGTGTTTTCTTAAGTTTTGTTTTTCTAATATTTTTTTTAGATTTCTTATTTGCCATTATATATTAAACTAATATTAAAAAATATACAGTTTATTATATAATTATTCTAATTTAACTTAATACGCATCTTCGCAGGAAGTTACTTTTTTAATATATTTTCTTTTAAGTTTCATATCTTCTAAAATAATATGTTCAGGAACAATTGAAATATTAGACAATTCTAAATCTAACTTCCAAGTGAAGACAGACATTTTCATCTTATATAATGTATCATCTTCCGCATCATTAAAGTAAGTATCATAATAAATTAATCCTTCATCATTTTTAATGCTACTAAGATAGTTACTAAATACTTTACTATGATAGTCGCCAAATAGCTTTAAAAATGTTCTATAATCGCAGTGCAATTTTTTGCTTTTAGTTAAATAGTCTTCGTGTTTGGTTTCAGGGTTCATCATACTCATAACTATATCATTAATAAATAATATTTTATAATAAATCAATTTTTTATAAAATATTATTTATTTCCATTATTTCCATTATTTATTTCCGTTTATTGCCAAATATATATTTATATATGTTAAAAATTAAATTTAAAATTGGTAATAATACAATTAACCAAGTAATAAACTCATATCCGGAATTGCATAAATAGTTTCCAAAAATTGTAATTCCTAACCCAATTAATAACATAAGAATAAAACTGGTATACATCAGACGAACGTCTTTTTTAGAAAAAAATCTTAAAGGACTAGATTTAAAAACTGGGGCTATGACTATTAAATTAACAATCAATATTACTAAATATATTTTTGCCGGAAGGCAAAGATTCTGAAAAAATAACATTACTTCCATTTATATAATATAACAATATAAAATAAAATATTTTAATATAAAAATTAAAAATAAAAAAATAAAAAATAAAAAATAAAAAATAAAAAATAAAAATTACTTAATATTTACAGAAGGATTATATAAAGTAGATGTATACATATATTCACTTAAATATTTTTTTTTAATATCACTATCCTCTAGAGTAAAATAATTATATAAATTATTTAATAAATAAGGTGTTTTTTGTAATTCGCTAGATTTAGTTATTTTAACAATATAATCACAATTTCCAGTTGCAATATTTTGATTATTTTTTATAATATAATCACCATTATTAATTAATGCTAGTCTCATATCCATATTTGAAATCATAATATATAATACTCTATTATTTTTTATAAAACATTTTGATTTAATATTTTAATTAAATCTTCTTTTTTAATATTATTAATAGTATTTTTTAACTCAGGATTTTTTTCTAGCGCAAGATCTCTCAGTTCTTGTATTTTTAATCTATTTATATTAATTTTTTTAACCTTATTAACTGGAGTTTCAGTTTTTGCTAAATCTATAACCTCAGTTACCTTAGTATCTTCAGTTACCTTAGTATCTTCAGTTACCTTAGTATCTTCAGTTACATCATTAAGATCTGTTACATCTGTTACATCATTAAGCTCAGTAAGATCAGTAAGATCAGTTACTTCGTTCGTAACAATACTAACAATATTAATAACATCAAAAACCTCGTTATTATTCTTAATAATATTCATAGATTTATTATCGCCATTTTCTAAATGTCCGCACAAAATATTTTTAAAAGCATTAAATGGATCATTTGATTGTTTCATTTTATTCGCATTTTGCATTGTATCGTCATCATCTCCATCATCATCATCATCATCATCATCATCGTCGTCATCCTCATCGTCGTCGTCGTCGTCGTCGTCATCATCATCGTCATCATCATCCTCATCCTCATCCTCATCATTGCGTTTATGTTTCTTACTAGTAGAGCAAACATCATATTCATCCTCAGATACTTCTATTTTATTAGAAGTACAGGTTGAATTAGAAATTTTATTAATTTGCTGTTTAGCAGATTCTAAAGCTATGTCCGAATATAAATTACATTTTTGATTTTCTGCTTTAATAATAAATGTTTGTAATATTTTTCCTTGTTCAATAATATTGGTCTCTAAGTTTTTAAATCGATTTACACAATAAAATAATATGACACCAGAAATTAATAAAGTTAATGACAGAGATATAATAAAACTAATACGTCCTAACCCATTCATATTCATTAATTATGATTTATATATATTTTTTAAATTATAATTAAACGAATAAATAATTATAATTATAAATTAATGTTGCCAATTATAGTTTTAGCGCCATCTATAATAGTTTTATTGTAATTTAAATCTTCTAAAACTTTAATTCCACCTTTAATATTTGATATACCCGAAATTAACTTATAAGTATTTTTATTATTTATAATTTCCATATGTTTATTAATGATATTATTGTTATTATCTAATAAATTACATAAAGAAATATAGTGCGTTGTTAGTAAAAAATTTAAATTTTTATATTTTGAAATAAAATCTAAGAAGCTATAAGCGCTTGCAATTGCTTCTGATGGATTAGTTCCTGAATATAGTTCATCAAATATACAAAAATGTCTATCTTTACTATTCTTATTATTTACTAAGCAATCTAATATTTCTTTACATCTGCGAGCTTCTGCTTGAAATAAACTATCTCGTTGCGAGGTATCTGGAATATTAAGATAAGAATTAATATATTTGTAGACATTTATATTTGCCTTTTTATAACACCCTAATCCTAATTGTTGAGATAATATTATGTTAAAAAGTGTTGTTTTTAATATTGTAGTCTTGCCAGCTGCATTTGGCCCAGTAATAAGTATATTTTTATCTAAATAACAATTATTTGTGATAGGAGTTTCATTTATCATTCCAGCAAAGAACGCATTTGTAAACGTAGTTTTATTATTTGTAAATTTACAGAAATTTAATTTTTTACTTATAATGTGAGTTTGTATATTTTCTATATTTAATAAGTAATAATGTAAATCAATGGAATAATATAAAGCATTTTGGTATTCTACATTTTCATATAATTCATAAAAACATTTTAAAATATTGCCTACCTTTGCAAAATCTGTAATTTTAAATTTTGCAAAATCTATTTTTAACAAATCTGTTTTGAATTGAATCAATGTATTTTTTATAGTATTATTTTTAGCTAAAAACTTAGAAAACGATTTTTTAGAATATTTATTAATTGCATCAATATTATTAATTGAATTATTTATAAAATAAATTATTTGTTTTAAATAATTTTTAATTTTGTATATACTTTTATAGAATTGATAACAAGACTTTATATTTTGATATATACTAAAAAAATAAAACCCAAATGAAAATAATAAAAATAACTTTTGTGCTATATCGGCATTATTAAATTTTATAATTAATTGTCCTAATATATGATTCTTAAAAATAAACATAAGTGATCTAACATATGTATCAATTGTAATTGATACATTCTGTGCTTTCAGAATAAAAAAAGGTAGAATTAACATAATTATAGGTATTATAATACTTAAACTTGGAGATGTAAAATTATATAAAGTTAATCCTTGTAATACCAGTGCCGATTTATTGCAACATTTTAATTGTTCTATGTCTATATAATGATATTTTTCATAAAATCCTGTTTCATTTTTTAATTCTAGTAAGATCTCTTCTATATTTTTAATATTATTATTATAATCATCCCTAGATTTAACTTCATTTTGTTTATAATTTTTTAAAAAATATTGATTGTCTTTTAAAAACTTTTTATCTGTTGTATAATATTCACTCCATTTATTTATTAATTTTATAGATGGATTTTCATCACAAGATAATATATTGTTATATAACGAATTATTAGATATGTCTAATAACTCTAAATCAGTCTTAATATTATGTAACAACTTTTCTTTATTTTCTAAATAGTATATTGGCAACTGAAATATATCTTTTTCATTTTCATAAATTATTTTTTCTGGTTTTTTTTTATTTTCAATAAATTGTAATAATAGTGCAAACATAATATTATAAAAATATATTATTATGTTTTTAGTATTCCGCATTAATTAATTTATTTATAATCATCCGGAAGTTCATTGATATTTGTTTGATAAAATTGTTCAATATCTTTTAACTGTTTATAATCACGTCTTGTTATAAAATTAATAGCAATACCTTTTCTACCCCACCTTCCGCTTCGCCCAATACGATGTAAATATGAATGCACGCATTTTGGAATATCAAAATTGATAACTGTACTAACCTGCTGAATATCAATCCCTCGAGCAGTAACATTTGAAGAAATTAATACTCGAAACTTACCACGTCTAAAGTCGTCATAATTTGTTTGTCTTGTTGATTTATCTAAATTACTATGAATTAAACATACAGGATAACCATCATTATTCATAGCTTCATATAAATCACTTACTCTAGTAACACTATTACAATAAATAATACATTGTGCGACTGAAAATGTGCTAAACAAGTCTTTTAATGTATCATATTTCATTGCATCATTTTCTAAACTCACAAAATATTGTTTAATACCTTCTAACGTTAATTGTTCAGACTTAACAATTATTTTAACTGGATTTATAACAAACTTACTAATTAATTCAGTAATAGTAGGCGGCATTGAAGCACTAAACAATGCTTTTTGTATGTTTCTTGGTAATAAATCAAAAATATTATATACTTGTTCTTTAAATCCGCTAGATAACATTTCATCAGCTTCATCTAAAATTAATAATTTAACTAAGTCTAAATTAATATGTTTTCGACGCAAAATGTCATAGATTCTTCCTGGACAACCAATAATTATATGCGGCGAATCTTGTTTTAAAGCAGTTATATCATTTTCAGTATAAGTTCCACCAACAAGTAATTGACTTTTAAAATTAGGAATATTAATTGCTAAAGCATCAACCACATTTTTAATTTGAGACGACAATTCTCTCGTTGGAGACATAATGATTGCTTGTGTATTTTGTATTGTTGTATCTACAAGCTCTATACTAGAAATTGCAAAACACGCGGTTTTGCCAGTGCCAGATTGTGCTTGCGCTATAACATCTTTACCTTTTAAGATAGGCAATATAGATTTCTTTTGAATTGGACTAGGAGATTCAAACCCATACGCATAGATTCCTCTTAGTAATAATGGGTTTATAGACAAATCCTCCCAAGAGTTAATAGTGTAATTAACATCATCGTTTTCAGACATAATAGTAATACTTATATTATATTTAAATTGTGTTTAAATTATTATATAAAATATATTTAATAATTAAATCACTAAATCACTAAATCACTAAATCACTTAACAGCAAAATAATTTTACTAAAATTAGTAACCCTAATATTTGCCAAACACTTGTCACTGGCTTAAAAATAGTTGTTACTTTTACTAAAACATTATTCCAAAGAAATTCACCAATAAGCAATAGTATCAATATTGCTAGCAATGTTATAATTAAGCTGCCTACTAAATCGGCGATTGGAGAGTGCTCTCCTACAACCATTTTACCTACACAAGAATTACTAGTCATTTTATATATATATAAAATATAAAAAATATAAATATATAAAATATATAAAATATATAAAATATATAAAATATATAAAATATATAAAATATATATTATATAAAAAATATAAATATATAAATATATGTTTTTATATTTATATAAATGCGGTATAGTTTAAACGATTTTGAAAATTACATAAAAAAAAACACAATTGAAAAACTGTTTCCTGAGATTGATTTAAAACTTAAATTATTACAGAAAGAATTAAATATGACACAAAATGAAAATAATTATTCAAGTCATATAAAAAAAAACAATCAAAGCAATCAAAGCAATTTTAAAGCGACTGAGTTTATTAAAAGAGAAGGAATCGATGTGCATTTATACCAAATTAGGAAGTTGTTTAATATGTTAACTGATAAAAATTATAATAAGCATGTTAATACAATTATAGAGCAGATTGATTTTGTATTTAAAAATAATACAGACAGTGAAATAACTATATATTGTAACTTTTGTTATAATATATTATCATCTAATTTATTATATTCTAATATTTCAGCACAATTATATAAAACGATAATAGAAAAATATGGTAAGTTTGAAGAAGTTTTAACTACTAATATAAATTATGAGATAATAAAACAAAAGATAAAAAAAATTGTATATATAGACCATAATACTGACTATGATAAGTTTTGCGAAAATAATAAATTAAATGAATTATTAAGAGCAGAGTTTTGTTTTTTTACAAATTTAATGCATCAAAATATTATTAGTTATAATGTTATTGGTAATATAATAATAAAAATATATGAGATTGTTTATGGTTACATAGAAGAAAAAAATAAAAAAAATGAGATAGATGAGATTAGTGAACTCTTATATATATTAATTACAAAATCTTATCTTAATATTAAGACAAATGATTTAACCCTTTATAAAAGTATATGTTCTAACATACAAAAAATTATTAGTATGAAAAAAGAAAATAATTCAGAGATTAGTAATAAATGTTTTTTTAAACATATGGACATACAAGACTTAATAAATAAATAATATTATTCATATTATTCATATTATTCATATTATTATAATATATGATTATATATAATTAGCATACTATGAATATATGTGAAAGTATATATAAAAATAATACTATTGATTCAAATTATTTGGATTATTTTTATAAATTAATTCAAGCGGGTAATAATAGTGTTAAAAAAACAAAAATCAATATTAGTAAAATCAGTAGTTTAAAACCATTAAGATCTCGATATATTCCAGTTAATATAATAAATTATATTAATACTACTAAAAATACAATCTATAAAGTAACTGGAATAATTAATTCCAAAAATATAGAAGTATATTTTATTTGTTATAATAATGAATCTATAAATATTTATAGGTATAGTAGTTATGTTTTTTTAATACTATATATATTAACAATTAATTTTAAAAATAATTGTTCTGACTTTTTAAATATTCAAATTTATTTAACTCCTTACTTAAAAATAAATCCAGAACACTCACACATTATATTGGATAAAAATGAAGTAAATACTGGATATTCAAATGTTGGCTGTCTTAGTCAAAGTAATGTAGTTATATATAGAAAAGAAGAATGGACAAAAGTATTAATTCATGAATTATTTCATAATTTAAATTTAGATTTTGCATTATTAGATATAACATCTATTAATAAAATGTTACAAAAACACTTTAATTTAAGTATAACTTTTAACGTGAATGAATGTTATGCGGAAATTTGGGGTAGACTACTATTAACTTTTATATCCTCTTATTTTAGTTCTTCAAATCGCAATGAGTTCGCTATTAATTTTAATAACTTAATTAAAAAAGAGATTAGCTTCTCTCTTATGCAAACAATAAAAATACAAAAAAGAATTAAAAATATGAAACAGTATAAAGAAAATACAAATGCGTTTGTATATTATATATTAACATCAGGATTAATGCATAATCATGCTTCTTTTATAAACTGGTGTTTCTTAAATAATGAGCATTTTTTCTATTTTAATAAAACAAGTAATAATGCTTATAATTACACACAACTTATTCTCAATAGCTTAAAAAATGAAAACTATAAACTATTAATAAGATGTTTATCCAATCAAAAACAAACTCGTTGTTTAAGAATGACTTTGAAGGACTTCAATCCTTAACTAATTATTTAACTAACTCTTGAGCCTTATATATTGGTATTGAATAGTTATTTATTAGTTTAATTTCCTCTTCGTTAAAATCAAATATTTTATATAAATCAGAGTCACTTTCTATTGTAAATGAAGAATGAATTAAAGGTAAAAACATAGCGGTTTTAATATTAAAATTATTTCCTATAACTTTAGTTGAGTTTGCTATATAATGAAATAATGGGGATTGTATTAGTTTAATGGTATTAACATCTGGATTTATAATAGCAAGGGGAGACTGTGTTATTCCATATTCCCCCTTCTTATCATAAAACACATAATTATAACTTCCAATTCCATTTATTATTAATTTAGGAGAGTCATAATAAGTATGTTTTTTATTAGACATTACTATCTTAATACCTTTTCTTGTGATCCCGTGAATATTTTTATATACGGAGAGATTACTTTCATCTAATATAATTTGTTGAGCGTGCATTTCACTATTTAAAAGTAAATTAACCGTTCCATTTGTACATTTCTTTTTTATTTTTTCCATTATATTCAATCCAAAATTAACTATAAAATCATTTGGTTTAATTGACTTATAGTAACAATCACCATTCATATCTATTATTTTAGTTTTACTTAATAAATCATTGTTTGTATTTTTAATTATAATAACATCTGCATTTATCATAACATTCATTAATTTATATATAGCTGAAATACTATACATTTTAATAGTTTCTATTTTTTTTTGAGTAATAACTTGATTTAAGTTTATTTTTGTATGTTGTATTCTATGATTAGGTATTCTATATACAGGTGGATGAATAAAAAGTAAATAGCCATTTGGTTTTATCCAACTATTGAGAGCCATTACATCAAAAAAAACATAAATATTTTTTTGTCCTTTATGTTTTATACCGTCAATATTATAAGGTGGGTTTCCTAAAACTACATCAAATCCTTTAATCCCAAATGTCTTAGTAATATCTATTTTTAGAGTATCTCCTTGATGTATATTCAAGTTGTATTTATTAAAATTAAATATTTTCTTATAAACTAAAATATTGGAGGCTAGTAGTTCAGATGAATATAGCATATTTTCTAATATATGTTTTTTTCGTTCTTCATTATTAATTATGATTAGTTTTAATCCATCCATTAATTTATAGTAAAGAACAATTAAAAAATTACCAATTCCGAGTGCTGGGTCAAACCATTTAAACATTTTATTTGAAAATATACTTATAGTATGTTCTTTTTTATATGCGTCATCTAAGTTAGTAAGCATTTCATCAACAATAGACAAAGGCGTAAATACTTCTCCATAACGTGTTTTTGTTTCAATATTTGGTTTTAATTTACTATGAATGTATTCATATAATTCACTTGGTTCGTCTATATTAGGAATATCAAAACTACATTCGCATTCAGACATATTAGTATTATAAATTACTATATTTTGTAATAAAATACAAAATTGAAAACTATATTTTTGAAAATACATTGTAAAACAAACAAACAAACAAACCAAATGGGCATCCAGTATTTGAATAATTATATAAAAAAAAACACCAAACCAGGTTCTACAACAAAAGTAACATTTTCTGAATTATCTAATAAAATTATTGCAATTGATACAAGTATATATTTATATAAATATATTTCATCTAATAGTTTGTTAGAAAGTACATATTTAATGATTTCATTATTTAAACAATGTAATATAATTCCAATCTTTGTATTTGATGGAGTTCCACCAAAAGAAAAAGAAACAACTATTAAAAAGAGACAAAATGATAAAGCTATAGCCAAACAAAAGTGCGAAGAACTACAAGAACAATTAACTCATTCAATGAATAGTATTGAACAAACAATTTTAACAGAAAATATTAATAGTCTTAAAAAAAGATTTATTAAATTAAAGAAAAGTGATATTGAAAAAGTCCATAATTTAATGGATGCGTTTGGTGTCTCATATATTGAGGCACCCGGCGAAGCCGACGAATTATGTGCTAGGCTAGTAATTTCTAACTTGGCATATGCGTGTTTAAGTGAAGATATGGATTTATTCTTATACGGATGTCCTAGAGTATTGCGCTATATGAGTTTAACTAATTCAACTTTTATTATATATTATTTAGATAAGATAGTAGAGGATTTAAGACTAACATTTAAAGAGTTTAAAGAAATTTGTGTTCTATCAGGAAGTGATTATATAACCAACAATCCGTTTAATTTGTATAAGGTATTAAAATATTATAAAGAATATAAAGAATCTAAAGAATCTGGCAGATCACAAGAGTTTTATATGTGGTTAAATAATAATCATAATATTGATAAAACGATTGACTTTTATGAGTTGTATAATGCGTATTTTATGTATCAAGTTTCGTCAAATAAAATTAACTTAGATCTTAGCAACTTAAATAAAACGATTAATCATAACAAAATTAAAGAAATAATGCAACTAGAAGGGTTTATATTTATAGAATAATTTTATATATTTTATAAAATATATAAATATATTATTATATTTTATAATAATGGATAATACAGCCACTTTACAAGAATATAATGCTAAAATAAATAACAATAGTAAAAGCAAGTGTAAAAGCAATATACGTATGGATTATGAGATTCCAAAAAAGGACGACTATATATTTTTTTATAAAAAAAAATATACAATACCATATTTAAAATTTATTTGTAAAGAGTTTAAATTAAAAAAAACGGGTAAAAAATATGAATTAATACAACGAATATACAATTATTTGCGCGAAGCTTGTTCAATTATAATAATACAAAAATATGCAAAAAAATATTTAGTAAGTAAATATATTAAAAGCTTAAAAAATCAAATAAAATATAAAAACAATTGTAAAAATGATACAGATTTTTTTACATTGGAACAACTATCTGAAATTCCAAATGATCATTTCTTTGCGTTTGAAGAAAATAATAATTTATGGGGATTTAATATAATTTCTATTTATAATTTATTTATAAAAAATACAGCAAAAGAGATTTTAAATCCTTATACGCGAGAGAAAATAAACAGTTCAGTGTTCAATTCAATTATTTCATATATTAAATTAAGTAATATATTAGGAATTACAATTAATTTAAAACTTACAACTGAACAACCAAATATATCTTTACAAAAACAAAATGAGAACACAAGTTTGGAATTGTTTCAACGCATTAATGAAGCGGGACATTATTCGCATTATACTTGGTTTTTAATGTTAGATAGAGCAAGACTAATTCGTTTTGTGAGAGAATTAATTGAAATATGGGAGTATAGAGCAGAATTGTCACATAGTATTAAATGTAATATATGTTATCCAACTGGAAATCCATTTAATTATAATATTAGAGTTTTATGTAATAATAATTTTTATGAACTGCAAAAAAATGTATTAGTAATTATTTCTTCATTTATCACAAAAGGCATTAGTTCTGAGTTTTCTAATTTAGGAGTTTCTTATGTATTATGCGCTTTAACATTAGTAAATCCACTAGCCGCCGAAGCGATGCCATGGTTCTATAATTCAGTTATATAATTTGCGTTTAAATTTTAATTATTAACATTATAATTAAAGCTATAATATTAATAATATAATTTATTGTTTAAAATACTTAAAAACGAATTATTAAATAGATTATAAATGCCAAAAGCAAACTCGACCCCCAAGCCCGTTAACCCCAAGCCTTCAAAGGTTGAAGTGCCAAAAGTAGAACTTCCCGTGGTTGGAGATGTTCCAACTCCTCCTACTCCCAGCGCTCGCAAGCCTAAGAAGGTTAAGGAGGTTAAGGAAGATGTTGTTATTACAAAACCAGAAATGGTTACCGACCCAGTCAATTGTGTAGTTGCGTCGACAAGCGGTGTTGTTGACCTACCAACTTGTGATGTTCAGGTTACTGAGAACTTTTCTAACTTCTTCCAAAAGTTACAGAACCTTACCCTTGTAATTAATACTCTAAAAGGTGAGTTTAGAACGCTTGAGAAGAAGGCGATGCGTGAGCTAAAGATCGCGCAAAAAGTGAATGCTAAAAAGAAGCGTAAGATTGGCAACCGTTCGCCAAGTGGATTTGTAAAGCCAACTTTAATCTCTGATGAGCTAGCTAATTTTCTTAAAAAGCCATTAGGCTCTGAAATGGCTCGCACTGAAGTAACTCGCGAGATTAACACCTACATTCGTGCAAACAGCCTTCAGGATAAGGCTAATGGCCGCCAAATCAATCCAGATGAGCCGCTTTCTGCGCTACTAAAAGTGAAGCCAGATGAGGTTCTTACTTATTTCAATCTTCAGAGATATATGAGCCCTCATTTTGCTAAATCGGGTATTAAGGTCTAAATATTGAATATTTATGTAAATTTCATAGGATATGAAAATGGGCGATTATTTAGGGATTTTATAGTGTATAATTTAGACTTATTATTAAAGTAATTAATATTATTATTAAAATTATTATTAATATTATTATTAATATTATTATTAATATTGTTAAAATTATTAATATTATTAAAACTTTTAATATTAGTAAAATTATTATTAATATTATTATTACTTTTAATGGTATTAACCTGTTGTTTTTTAAATAACGATTCTGGAAAAAACAATGTTTTTTTTTCAAGAACTTCTAAATCAGTATTTGATATTTTAATATTAGGAATATTAACTTCATTTAACTCATTTGACATTTAAAATATTAAAATATTAAAATATTTTAATATTACTTATTTAATATATTTTTTATAAAGCTTATCTAACTTCCAAATTGGCGTTCTTTTATTTAGTGTCCATAGCGAAAAAGAATTAACATAATGCCGACAATCATTAATTCCTAAAATATATTTTTTTTGTAATGTTTTTTCAAACAGTGCAATCTCTTCTAGTGTTTTATTTGTTTCACCCCAAAAAATTGTTATATTTTCTATAGTTTTTGATAATAATAATTTATAAAATTTATCAATAAGTTGTAATTGATTAGTATTTAATGGTTTCTCTTCACAAAACGGTCGATAATCATATCTAATAACATTCTTATCATTCTGATCGTTCTGATCGTTCTGATCATTCTGATTTTTAAAACTAATTCCAATATGATATAAATTATAATATTTGTTAAATTTTTCTAAATGTAAATTAACAATCACTTTTTTATGTATTAGTGGTTGAGAGAACCCATTTTTACTTTCAAATAAAAATGAAAACAAAAACAAAAACAAAAATATTTGTTTAAACATCATTAAATATTAATAATAAATATTATTATTTATTATTTATTATTTATTATTTATTATTATTTATTATTATTTATTATTATTTATTATTATTTATTATTATTTATTATTTATACAACTAAAAATTTTATTAAAGTTTCAACTACGCTTTTACTTATTTTTCTTTTTCCTCCTTCATAATCAATAATAATAGTGTTCAGACATTTGTTATCTTCACATAACGCATTTGTAAGCTCTTTAATTGTTTTATATTTTAACATAAGCGTTTTAGCAACGTGTATACTCACGCCAGGAATTTGTGTTAACATAATTTCATTAATATTACTAGTAGTAATATTGGATTTTTTAGAAGTTTTAATTACATTGCTATAGGTGGCAGAGGTTGCAGAGGTTTGCAATTCATGCTTCTCACTTGCTTCTGTATTCTCGCTAGCCTCTGTTATAATTTTTTCATAAAATCTAACAATAAACTCAATTGTTTCTGGTAATCCACTTGTTCGAAGAATAGAAAACCCTTTTTTATAAGATAATGATAAAATAGATGAAAACAACATTTTTTTAACTGGCTCCTTTTCTTTATTCAGAAAACTTACTATGTTTCCTTCAATTATATAATAAATATATTTATTATCTAATTCACTATGAGACAATCTAAAGGATTGTTCTTTATATCGCCCATCTTTAATGCTTGAAACTAAATCAGCTAATGATTTTCGTTCAAAAAGCAATACAACTTGATCATTGTCATTTTTAATAATAATATCACCAAGCTCTAGATTTTCTAATGAAACATTATCAACTCTGCTTTGTAAAGCTGTTATTAATTCTTTAGGCTCTCTATTGTCTATAACTAATTTCATTAAGTATATTTATAATATGTGTATTTCTTTATATATTTATGAAGTATTGAATAAGAGATATGCTAAATAGAGTCCGAAAAAGTTCTTAGCAAATAAATCTAAAATATTATAACTAATGTTTTTAACTTTATAAGACATCACTGAAGCAATACCATATAAAGCCCAAACTCCTGAGAAATACCAAAAAGTATGTACTCCAAGTGTAGTATATTGTGCATAGTTAACATAAATCAAATAAAACATTATAAAAAATGGAATAAATCCTAAAATTGCAGCAAGATTAAAAGACATTTTTTTTATTTCAGCTAAATAACCAAACATTAACATCAACGCATTTAACAATAATACAACAATTATAATATTTAAATTGTCTTTTGTAAGGTCAGATAAGTTTTTCTGAATCTCATTTATACCTTCAGTATTCTTTTTAAACGCTAAATACATCATATAAACATATAACATTAGTGGAGTACTTAGTATCCAATCATAGTATCTGTATATTGTTATGTTTTTTATTGTAGAAAAGTTTTTGACCATCCATGTATAAAATATAAACTCAATTACTTGAGCAAATGTTTCAAGCCATAATAGTTGTTTTACAACACTTAATGAAAAAGGGGTTTTAATAAATAATACGTATAACCCAATAAAAAAAGTTATTATTTGTATTATTATAGACCATACACCGCTCTTATAGATTAGATTTTTCATTTATACGATTTATATATTATATAAATATAATTATTTGCATTTGCTAAATATATTTAAAAATAATATATTATATAATATATATATATGAGCGATTTTTTTTACAGAGAAGAAACTGGTATGAATGTATATATCACATTTTTTGATGATAAAATATTTATAGATCAAGACTCCATTAATTATATACTTACCATGTTAAATAATATATATTGTAATTACTTAGTAATACTATTTTTACTAAGTTGTACTGGTGGAATGAGTTGTTTATATTTATGTAAACATAAGAAAAAAAGTAAGGAGTATGTACTAATTAAAGGGGCCCCTTAAGGGCTCCCATAAGGGCTCCCATAAGGGCTCCCATAAGGGCTCCCGCCCTTAAACCGACATGCTGTATGCGTGCGGTATGCGTGCTTTACGCGTGCTTTACGCGTGCTTTACGCGTGCGGTATGCGCGCTTTATGCATGCTTT
>Ga0214923_10003619_pt1 | contig 19264 bp, 27 predicted proteins | sample LL1510_MetaG_FD_177993 | JGI IMG/M metagenome (GOLD analysis project Ga0214923, IMG submission 177993) | Freshwater microbial communities from Lake Lanier, Atlanta, Georgia, United States - LL-1510 | ecosystem: Environmental > Aquatic > Freshwater > Lake | place: USA: Georgia | collected...
TGACTTAGACCCGTTTTATTTGAATGAAACGCCGTCATATTTTATAAGCCCTGACCCCCTCCCTTGGTCATATTTAAAAAACGGCATAAAAAAAAGCCCCAGCCAAATGGCCAGGGCTTACATGTTCGAGGGGCGGAACACTACAATCATTGATGCCTTAACATTAGGCATTCTCTTATCGGGTTCTGCAGGATTTATGAACTTGATGCGACCGCGAATAAATCTTACTTCGGCCTTATTGTAAATATAATCATGAAATGCTACAGTATCCGTTACAGCATTGATGAGCATTACCACTGTCTTACCTTTCTTAGATTCATCTGAGGCTTTCTTAATCCATTTGGCCGTAGCGCTGTAAGGTGGATTGCAGAATGTAGATGTCCCCCAATCTGCAGATAGGCCGTCGGCATCCCCTTCTTTCCATGTAATGGGGCAGGGGTCATAGTTAAACCGAAACTCGACATTCAACGGGTCATACACCTCAGGAGGGGTCATCCACTTGTCGTTCTTGGACTTGGGCATGTAACCAGTCATTCTCTTCTACATAGTCTATACAAAATCTCTTTAGGCCATTTTTAGGAACGACCGGGGTGTTTGCTAAAATAAACATGCAGTAACCCCAAAATAAGAAGAAGGCCAATCATAAACATTCTGTATATATAGTAGATATAAATGGTTAGGTTGCTGTCGATTACCGAATCAGAACGGCCAGGTAAGAAACTAAAGGCTGTATTCTTGCAAGACAATGGAAGAACAAAGACTACACATTTTGGTGCTAAGGGCATGGACGATTACACTATAACCCATGACAAAGCACAGAGGGAGCGGTATATCAACCGTCACAGTAAGGATCTACGGACAAATGACCCGACTCGCGCAGGATTCCTGTCCATGCATATCCTCTGGGGTGCGACAACATCTATAGAGGCCAATACACACCTGTATAAGAAGAAATATGATTTATAACCAAAAGGGACTGCTTCTCTTGTATCGTCTCCTACACAGCCACCACATCTTCTTTTGGTGGAACTATTAAATCGCGACTTCTGACGAACTTAATCTGGTCAATATTGACTGCCCGTGATACTGCAGTATAGAGCATAGCATACTCGAACATGTCATCGATAAATATCCAGACCCGGCCAGTTTCTATGGTCTTACCCTGATATGAGTGGATAGTATATGACCCTCTTTTCTCATAGCCGGGTAGTTCTACATCAGATACGAAGCCCCCCTTCTTGTAATATCCAGACATTACTCCCATTGCGAGTAGTTTCTGGTTAGTCTTGTGAGTCCCAGCGATGCATGTGTCACCAGGCTGAAACTCGAACTTAGAGATGGGCAGTGTCCGTCTTGCCCAGTCAGACATTTGAAAGCACCCGTCCTCTAAGTTACACTGCACCATGATGTCGCGAATGCCGAGTTTCAGAGCCTTTAACTTGTTGTCGCGACTTCTCCTATCCTCCAGAAACTCAATCACCTCGACATCCTTGGGCTTCCAGATATTATTGAATGAGCCACCACCCCCTGACCTGCACTGAAACCAGCGCCCATGCTCGTCAATATCACCAGCCAATATGATTAGAGACTCAGGGTATAGTTCGAAGGCCTTGTCTATCCAGGAAGCCTCTATCTGTGTGATTTCGTCAATCAGGATGACAGGAGGCACACGGTTCTCCTCATGATATGCACGGCATGGCTTAGCGTCATCACCCGCGACACCAATCAACTTGTGGATGGTTGTGTATTTAGCCCCATACTTAGTTCTAACATCCTGGCCTAATATATGAGAAGGTGACACAAACAGCACAGTGTTAAACCCCTTGTCGGTAAATACTGAGTAAGTCTTACCAGAACCACCCTGGCCAGTTAATAGGGAGTTTCCTATGATTCTGCCCATGGGTGCAAAGTCAGGGAGTTCCTGCTCACTATACCATGGGAGAGATGAGCCATCTCCACTCTTAGCCTTCTTGTCACTGAACCACTCGAGACCCGCCGGTTTCTCACCGTTGTAGTAGATGCCGTCCAATACTACCCTGACCAGATTCTTGGGATTAAATAGTTTCATGGCTTCCATCATCTGGATACGAACATAGGCCGTCATCGCGCCAATGATGTGGTGGCCAGTAAAGGATTGCTTAACGGGCTTCTTAATCGTTAATAGGTTGTCCTTGCCCCAGTAAAACACCTTGTGTTCCGTGGCCAGATGACTTGCCCACTCCCTGGTTGCTGACATAGTATGAGATGTCTCCTCTCGCTCAATAGCAAGACGACCAGCCCAAATGCAGTAGCGACGGTCAGTCATCATGTAGTCAGGGAACTCGAAGTCGAACCGAGAACCCCATGCACCCTTGGTGATATTAACCACGAGACCCTCATTCATGTAATAGGCCAGTTCCGCGCTGAACATGACAGTCGTTAGACCCTCAACCAGACCCATCTTCCTCATTAAACTGGTAATACCACTCACGACGGTAAATCCGTAATATCCCAGATGCTCCTCTACAAACTCCTTATCGAACTGGCCAGACCTAAACTGATGCACATGCCCCAGAAACCCACGATACAGGTGACACTTCTTAAACTGAGCATAGGCCGAGGGCATGTCTGCACAGCCTGTCGCGATGCCCCCATTTATGTTGCATGACCAGCCATTAATGATACGGCCAGACTTGATAAACTCATTTAACTCTGGCTGTTTCAGGGCATTTATTTTATAGTTAATAATACCCAACTCCTTGTCGAACTGCTTACATGCATCACGAACAGGGTCTTCAATCTCGTATGACCCGGTCAAAGTCCTAATCCTGGACGGCAGACCCTCTTTCAGGTCGCCATCAATCATATAGAAGTCACCAGATTTCTTGTAAATCTTCCAGATCCTATTCATATCATACTGGCTCATGGGTGTAGGGTCAGAATCAACCACAAGACCAATATCTATATGGTTTTCGCGGGTGTTAGTCATCCTAATACTGCCGACACGGCCATCCTTGTTGTATGTGGCCAGTTCGTTGCCCAAGACATCGAACAGTTGCATTTTCATCCCTGCTACACGGCAGACCTCCTCCATTTTATCCTCAGGCACACCAGTCTCGTATTGTGTCTGTAGTTTCATGAGTTTCTTGACCCGTTGTCTCAGTCTGGTCTTGGTTGCATCAGATGCATCATCGATACTGGCCGATAGTTTATCCATGATAGGGGTGAATACACAGTGAGTTATGCCGTCGCGGAACTTCTGGAACAGCCTGTCAGGTTCTAACTTAGTGGGCTTGAACACTACAATCTCATTGCCCTTTACGATACGCCAGTCACTGTCTGACTCAGTTGCCCATTGAAATAATACTCTGAATGATTTGTATCCCTTGTCCCCACTCCCTACCTTTACCGAGCCTAAATCACTTATGTATGATTTACCATCTGATATTACGATACGAACAGTCATGCCCTTGACCTTGTTCCACACATCGCGGACATCTGACTCTCGTGTGTCATAGGTCATGTTGTTTTCGTCCTCCATCATCTCACCAATGACCTTGTGCCGTAGCACCAGGGTATTGTCCGGAATCCTGGCGTTCTGCTTGATTATTTTGGTGGCCTTAGCCTTGGCCTTCCTGTTTGCAAGTGTCACTGCCTTCTTGGCTTCCCGTCGTGCTATGACCTCAGCCTCCCTCTTGGCTCTCTTAGCCTCGGCCAGTTGCAGGGACTTGGCCTCTCGTTTGTCTATCTTGGCCTTCTCGCGCTGGAAGACAGTCGATGATATGACTTTCTGTCGTGAAAGCAGTCGTAGATACTCGTATGCAGTCTGTCGCGCGGTGGAGGTGTAGCCGGGCATGGTTCTACTATGGTATATTATTTTTTGTTTAGACCGTTTTTAGTTTGGACGATTTCATTTTTTCACCTGCCGGAGAATCCAGCCGGGGAAAGAATGTGAATGGGATTAAGGATGCACAGGGGGCTGGGCATCGGCCATGGCCTTCAGTTGATAATATCGAGTCAGTGACTTGGCTATGATTGCTTCACGATTAGCCTGGTAATATCTCCTCTTGCTCTCAGCCATTCTGGCCTGGAAGTTAGGGTCATCCTTGTGATTGTAATAATATCTCAGTTTGCGATTCATGGGCTGGGGTTCTGCCGGTGTGTCCATTCTAAGATGTATCTACAAAAAATCTTTAGACCCATTTTCATTTAGACTAACGATTATGGCCAGATGTTCCATAGGTTCTTGTGTCATAATCAGGTGCAGGTTTCGCCCAACCGAAAGAGTTTCCTAATGGCGAGTCAATGCTGAGCCTATCAGAGCAGTCGAAAAACTCGTCATACCATGCTATACCTATGTATGACCCTATCAGTATGCTATAAAAGGCTACTCGCGATTTTTGCGGTAAGAGCCAGTATGCAAATCCCAGGCCTGTGCTTATGATCACACACTTGGGATTTAGTTGTATTCCAGTATCTGTGACCTTGACCATCTATTTACTGGCGAGACATTAAGAAACTGTTTATTTCAGATAATGAGCGACCACCCTCATATTTTTCTATAGTTCCATTTGCGTCCCTAAATATCATGGTAGGATATGAATGCACTTCATACTCTTGATTCTGTGAGGCCTCGACCTTCCTTAGTTTAATATTACCCCCATTCAGTCTGTCAAATGTGGGCATGAATGTGTGACAGTGGCCACACTTTGACCACCAGTAGAGGGTAAATGACTTTTGGCCGGGTTGCAGGGGCGCGGGTATGTTCCATATATAGTAGGCCACAAATAGACCAGCACCTATGAGCAGGTAGTTCATCTATCATGACTATTTATTTTCAGCGGTTGCTTTCATCTTCTTTACATAGGCTTTGTAGGCCTTTTCCAAAGCCCCTCTCATTCCCTTCGTAATATATTCCTGATCTGATGCTTTCATACCATATACTGATGCTAAATACTCTTTCTTCTCCTTTGCAGATGTCTTTTTCCAGTATTCAGGGTCATTATATGTTTTTAGACTGTTTCGATATGTTTGAGGCACGGCATCTTCCTTGGCCTTTTCCATCTCATCATGGATACGGTTCGCCCATATCCCGCTGATTGTATCACTTAACACTCTCCCATTTACTCGTTTGGCCAGTTCTGGATTCTTTTTCTTCAACATCTCGTGTTCATGATGGTCATTATATTTCTTTAGTTCTTTCTGCAGTTCGAGGAACTCACTCTGGATTTTCTTACCGTCCTCTGACTTATAATACCCACTTGTCTCGGCCATCTTCTCCAGGGCTTCCATCCGCGCGACAGTCTTTTCCAGGTCACCCAGTTCATCAATCTCCTTTATCACTAAGGTAGGGGGTGCATCATCTGTATCGACTACCTGATTGACAGGGGCTTCCTCTTTAATGATTGCCTGGATTGCCTGTTTGACGGCCTTCTCCTTCTTCTGAGCCTTCTCTTTAGCGACTTCAGTCTTTGGTTTAGACTTTTTCTGCGACTTTTTGGCCTCGGGCTTATCCTTTTTGGCCTCCTCCTTTTTGGCCTCCTCCTTTTTGGCCTCTGGCTTGGGCTTTACTATTTTAATAGGCTCTTCGGGCTTCTCCATCTGTTTCACCGTCTTAAGGGGTGTAATGTCCTGGCCGAGCCTCAACTTTTGCACCTGGTTATAGGGAGCGAATCCCTTTTTAGGGAATGCATAAAGACTGTCATTAAATGTGGCCTTGTTCCACACCTTGACGGAGGCACTATATCCCTTCATGTGATTGATAAGGTCAGTCATCTATTTATCTAAAAGGTAAAAAACCGTTCAATAAATATATCGATTTACTCGTCATCAGCATAGGCCATAGCCTGTTGCATTGCACTCTGCCTCTGCATGGACTGATACTTCTCAATAGCCCAGTCATTAGCACCAGCCAGGAGACCATTCACCATGTAATCGTCAGAGTTGCGGTATAACTTCTCAGCACCCGCGAATAAAGCACCCGTGGCCACGGCAGATGTAGTGCCGGTAGGGTTCATTCCGAGTGTGGAATGCACAATGTCCGAACCGATTGCACATACTCCCATGATGCCCCCATCGACCGCACAATCCACGATAGAAACATTACCACCCATGGCCACATTTACACCATAAGACACAGCGAACCAAAGACCAGCAGACATTACTGCGCGGGACATAGACTGGGAATCCATATTTATAAATAAGGGGTAGAAATAAAGTATTTAAGAAAATGATTTATAAATCCTTAAACTCGGCCTCTTTATCCTTGGGCATTATCCGGGTGACACTTGGCTGTCCAGGTATATTAACAGGTCTGGCCACTGGTTGCACCACAGTCTTATCATCCTCCTTTTGAGACTGGGGTCTCACAACCTGAGGCTGTGGCTGTGGCTGTGGCTGTGCCTGTCTGACCTGTTGCTGTTGTCTCAGAGCCATAATGCTATTCTGGCTATTTACAGACAACAGGGTAGTCGTCATAATCATGGCCAGTCGAACCTCGGGTCTCTGGATTTTCTGGAACTTCTCCTTTTGCTCCATGGCCATCTCCTGCATAATCATCCGTAGTTCGTCATGTTGTGTCTGCTGTAACATATTCGTAAATCCCTGTGTCTTCATGCCCAGAAACTGCTGAGTCCCTACCTCTACTATGGATGACCCCATATAGAAAAACTGCAGGAACTGGTTAGTCAGGTTCTTAATGGAACGGGTTGTCTCGATGGTCTTTAATGTGGCCTCTAATACTGCAGACCCCATCTTGTCCAGGCTCTTCAAAAAGGCATCTTTATCCCCGCGGATTACATCGCCCAGTAGTGCTTCGAAGGTATTGACATTAAAGGTAATCTTGGCGATTAAATCGGGCTTCTTTTCAGGCTCATCTACAACCTTTTCAACTCGTGGCTTTGACTCAGGCTTAGGCTTGGGTGTCTTTGGCTCTGGCCTGAACTTGGCCTTAAATGGTGGTTGCACCCGCTCAGCCTGGACATTTAGTAGGCCATCAATAAAGGCAGAGTGCTTAGTGGGGACGACTGGCGTTACTTTTGCACCATTTGCCGTAAGTTTAGACAGAAACAGGTCAGCATCTGCGGACTGTATCATCGGTTCTATTGTTGTGCTGATATTTATTTCGTCAATAGTGTCCTCTGATTCCTCATTCTCGACTGTATTTACTATCTCATTTGGTTGTTCCTGGGCTTGTCCCTTTAGAAATAGGCCAATGGACGATTTACTAATCCCAACCGTCTCGGCTATTTGCCGGATGCTCTTCTTTTCCTTAGATAAAGCCAATACCTTCTCTCGTTGCTCGTCCGTCCATTTCGGCATGTTATAGTAATAGGACAGATTATTTTTGGGTCAGAGTTATTTGAACCTTTGGTCTATCTGTTACAACTGCTTCTTTATGGACTACTACTTCGTCCAGGCCATTGCACATGATAGGTTTAGATGTAGTTCCGTCCCTAAAGTTCTTCTTAAACTGTGCTATGATTGATTCGGGGACATCTGGCGATACTTCAGATATTCTGGCCAACTTCTCACGGATTTCGGTCAATAATGCCTGGGGGTCTTCCCTCTGTTTAATAGGTAAGGCCAACTCGACCTCTAACTTCTTATAGATCTTAAGATACAACTGCGCGACGACACGATGTCCCTCAGCCCTCGCGCTGAACTTATAATACGACAGGACAGTAGATATAATCCCTGTAAAAACTGATACAGACCCCAATATCATCGGATTTACCATTCCATTTGTTGCCGATAAGAACCCTGTAACTGTGCAGAGTATGATAGAGGGTATTTGTAGCATGTCATTATTCCTCGATGCTAATATACTTGCTCTGTTGTGACACCAATAGAGTGCCTCTGATTGCTCTGCTTCTTTTTTTAGGACTGTCTCGTATCCCTCACACCACTCAGAAACATTATCAGGTGCAGACATTATCTCTATAATATAGATAAGATGGATTACGAGGAACAACTAATCACAGAGGCCATTACCGTCGGGGGCATGGTGATAGTCGTGAATAGACTGCTCGAAGTCATGTTTCCAAAGGCCAACACTACTTTCCGGCTCTTCCTAACTGGTGTAGCGATTCATGTGGGGTGTGAATACTCTGGCCTGAACGAATGGTATTTAGACCATGGTGCAGTGGCTATATGGAAAGCACGGCATACTGTCCCAGATAGAAAATATCCCACCTATTCAGAGACGAAATGTCGATTTATCAACTGGGATTTATGCTCGTCGCGCTCGGATTGCTTACAGGAGCAGGATGCTGTTACACAAGGTTTTATAAGAAAACCGTGTCAGATTGTGTAAAGAAATATGATGATCTCTAACAATAACATGCAAGAATCAACACAATACCTTGGCCTCCTTCTTGGGAGTCCATACATTTTTGTCTAATACATATACATCGAACTTATCCATGGATACAAAAAAGAATGATTCATTCATATTCGTCATGTGAATGAACTTTTCTCCTACCCTGGACTCCTTAATATCGGCCATCTTACACACCGCGACAGCATTTAGGTCTTTGTTGCACATGATAAAGACATCTGAACCAGAAAATCTCTTACGATAGGGGACTGATATATAATACCAATGGCCAGGAAATCCATCCGATGTTGTCCATCCATTCGAGCGCTCAGCCTCTATTTTTAATGACCTATTTTCGTCGGCCACAATGAAATCCCTGTCGCGATAAGCCTCATCAGTATTTGTCGTCTTAAATCCCAACTGATTCAGCAGGGACATGGCCGTCTCGATTCCCTTGGGATTGTTTTCATCGTATAGTTTCTTGCAGAAGGGTTTATTCATTTCTACTCTATGCCGGACATTATTTTTTTAGCAAGGACGCACCGGACAGATTCTGGGACGAACACTATCCCTGGGTATTTCATTATGCAGGATGTATAGGACTGAACCCTAAAAGTTGTATATGCCCCAGGAATCATGACATCTATTAAGTAACCACCCCAGCCTCGTTGCTCAAATCTACACATATCATCGGTAATCATACTGAACTTCTTCAAATCCTGCTGAGTTGTCATACACTGTGACCTTTCCATCACTCTCTATCTGCTCACACTCTTTTGTGAGTATATTAAAGTTAAATAGTTCCTTGCATTTCCTGTAAAAGTGTAGGCCGTCCTCTGTGATGTTAAAGTCCGCGGGTGTGTCCGTGCTACGACATAGACGGTTTCCATGCATACCCTCGGCCATGTTTTCAATAGGTGGTAGGGTAGAGCATAGAGGGGGCAGAGGCTCTGGCGGTGGGTCAGGTGGTGGCTCGACTTTCCTCATGCCGTAGATACTAATCTTGGGAAAGGGAGGCCGAGTATAGGTCGCTCTCTGACATGAAACCCCTATATCTACTGTTCCGTTAAACATAGGATAAGACTTCCACTCTGGCCTATCCTGGGGGCAGTCCTGGTCTAAGAGTCCCAGTGTCTTTCTCCTGTATCCTGCTGGTATATGTGCATCATCAGCATAGCAAAGTTCGCTGATATTGACTTTTCCGTCAGGGCAGAGGTTAGGCTTGGGATCTAATACTTGGCTTCTCTTGGTGTATGAGCGAGTGCAGAGCAGACCCTCTCGTCTATATCCTGGCCGACATGCTTCGTAACATAGACCATCATAGCCCTCAGAAGTTCCCGCTGGGCATGGTAGGTCTGACCCCGCACCTCTGCCCTTTACAGTTCCACCCCAGGTTCTGAGGTTACGCTCACCCAGATTCTTTTTCACACAGTCAGTTCGACTCTTCCATGCACATCCGCAACAGTTTGGCCAACATGTGCCTATAGACCAATGACACCCACAGTCTCCATGACAGCCACCTACGCAGTTTTCACAGACACCCCAGCATGTCCCTGCTACATCGCGCGAACCGTCTGGGCAGGGGTCAATCGATGAACTAATAGGCTCACGGCATGTCAGGCCGTCATTTGTCCATCCTGCTGGGCAGTCTTTTAACTGGCCAACACCTCCACCATACACATCCTCGCACCTGATGCCCGTGTCTGTCATGCCTGGCTCACAGTTTTCCCATGCAGTTCCCATAACGATATGAGACCCTCGCGCCCCATAGTCAGGCTTTACATAGCAAAATCCAGGGGCTTGGTCAGTGCTTTCATCTCCATGCACCATGCCGTCTGGGCATCTATTTGGAATCGTGCCTGTATCAGTTAAAATCCTCTTAGTCATGTGGGCAAATGTCTCAGATAGAGGGCTAAATGACCCAGGATAGGCCGAGGTCTTAGCATAACATAGGAATGCCTCGCAGTCGAAGCCCTCTTTAGGCTGTTCGTAACAGAGTGAGTTTTGCTCTACCAGGCCAGTAGGACACCCATCCCTAAATGCAATAAAGTTTCCCATGATACTAATAATATCACCAACCCCAGGCAGGGCTTCGATGGCTACACGAGCGCCCTCAGGCACATCATTCCACTCCTTATCGTTAGGGCTGTCTTTCTCGAATCGTGTCCCTGATGCAGTCAGGCCAATGGATAGGGATAGGGCAACCACAGACAAGGGTGTCAGTAATGCCCCTATACCTGTGCTGGATAATGCCCCTATTTTGGCCACCATGGTCGCGACCTTTGTGGCCAGTTTCTTCATCGCGATAGTGGCTATATTCTTCTCAGCCTGTTTAGCGAGTATTCCTGCTGTTCTCTTACCCAGTTGTTCAGTGGCCGTCCTTTGGGCTTGGTTCTGCACTGCCTTCATGGCCGTCTCCTGTGCAAGTCTGCGGACAGCAAGGTCAGCCAGTTCCTTTTCCGCTCGTTTAGCGACGGCCTCCTGTAACTTTTTAGCACTCTCCTGAGCCACCTTTTTGGCCACCTCTCTCTCAGCCTTCTGCTGTGCGCGACGCTCCAGGGCAGACCCTATTTTACGACCTAATCTATCATATATCTCGCCCAATATGATGGACTCACCGGTATATAAGAGTAAATCACCCCATTCCTCTCCTGTGGCTGTTCCACACCCATGGATTTTGTCACAGTCGAGTGTATCCTCATTTAGTTTATAGCATTTATCACCACAGGGATTTCCATCAAACTCACACTCCTCCTTCTCCTTGTTCATTTTAAACCCCTTACCACATGGGTCAGAGCCTTCAGGTAAGCATTCTGCACCACTCACTGATATAATAAACCCAGGCTTACAGGGATTAGTAGGGTCACACATCGACCCATCTTCTGATAAAGTAAATCCATCCCCACATGGATTTCCTGACAAAGGCAGACACTCCAGACCATCCGTTGATATGACATAGCCTTCCGGGCATGTGCCTTCTGTGGGTGTTATATATGGAACTGACATAGAGCCATCTCCCGCGAGTTGTTGTTGTAGTTGTTCGAGTAGGTCAGGATTCTGGTATAAGTAGAACCCAACCCCTGCGGATGCAAGTAAAAGCACCTTATCCATTTCTATTTAATGACTGAGAAAGATTATTTCGGTTGATATATAACACTATGGCCAATGGTATAGTCGTGGCCAGTAAGATTTCAGGTAGATGACAGGATAGGAGACCTTCCCCTGTTCTCTTATCACCACATGGACAATAAAAGGTGGTATATGCACCAAACAGAAGACTACTTGTGATTACCGCTCTCTCCAGTTCCAACATCGAGGACATTCTCTTCTTTGTCATTAGAAATATGTTTCTTAGCCAGTTGTTCCTCTATCTTCAGTAACCTCGGCCGGATTACTGATTCATTGACCTTGTGAAAGGTGGCCAGAATCGGAGGATAGTCTTTTACCTCTTTGACCATGGGTAATGGTAAAGCCTCTTCTACAATGTTGTCATCAGTAAAATGATACTGCTTAACGGTGGCCATTTCTATAAATGGGATATATATTTTTTGACAGATTTTCCTCTCAATAAGTATAAGAAATGTCATCCCTTCTAACTGGTGAGACTGCATCGAATAACTCACAAGTTCCTCGTGTTTTTGCAGATGGTCAGACTAATGCCGAGGCCTCAGCGCAACAGCAGAGGGATTACAAACCTCCGGCCTTGCTGTGGGCTATGCCTAAGTTCAAGATGCCCCTCCCTGCTACTCTTACCATGCAGGATAGGCCAGAAGTGTATGCCCCATTTTTAGATGGTCGCAAATACAACCCCGTCTATAACACGATAAAAGTCCCATACATGGATGGTGGGTGGATGGTGAAACTAAGAGATCAGCAAATACAGACAGGCTGGGTATTAGTTGGTTAAGAAAAAACCTTTTTAGAGTATAGAATGCCTCATGCTAAGTATAACCCTAACACGCTGTCGGATAAATGGACGAGAAATCCGGTCTTGCTGAGGTTTAATGATGCTGTCCTCGATACAACTGGCTCATACAGATTCACATTCAGAGACCCCCTTAAAGATGTGGTTCATGCAGAATGGATTACGGCATCCAGTCCATTAGTGGGAAAACTTATCACGGTTAATGAGTTTAAGAATGACGGCCAGACATCCGCGCACATCACAACCCTAACACCACCACCAGCCCCTCCTCCTCCTCCTGGGCAACTTCCAAATCCCTATGTGCCTGGTAAGCCTACATCCGCGACTAACTCACAGGCCTACTGGCGATATATATCTGATACAAACAACTATCTCAGTCCATCGTTGTCGATTAAGTTAGATAATCCTACAACTATCTACTATCTCACGGTAAAAGCAAAAAATATGGATGGCTCTATCTTTACACCCTCTGCAACTGATTACCTGCAGATTTTCACTTGGTCTAAATGCCCCTGTAAGCACAACGGACAGCATGGGGCAGATTCCGATTCCGATCATGAATAAATAATAGCAGACTGATAATCAGTCATATATTATTTAAATAATAAGTGGAAAATGTTGGCCAGTCTCATCTATATATAGCATACTGGTGCATCTTCCACTTATTATTTTTAGCACATGATTATGTCATGATGTTTAAGCACGACCTTTTTGTAAAAAAGGAGACCGTGTTAAGACAAAGTCTTAAGCACGACGCTGGACGCTGGGCTTCCCGCGCACTACATCCATGACGGCATACTCGTAAGCATGAGCCGTGATGACCACATTGGTGAGGGCAGACTGAGGGAGCAGGGCTACAATCTCCTGGCCACTGAGACGAAGGCCACCGCTGACCGCGCCAGTCTCAAGCACCTCCTGAAGGTTCGCGCACAGGGGGAGGATATAGAAGGAGTTGTAGAGATTGTTGGTGAAATAGGAGGGGACGGGGATGGTGTCAGGCTGGATGAAGTAACGGGTTAGGCCGTCAGGGAGACGCTGAACAATCTCAGACTGACCTGCATCGAGCAGAGCCACATACTGCAGGGGGTTCTTGGTGAGTTGATCCGCAGGGGCAGAACTGTTGGGACGAGAGAACACAAGCAGACCAGCAGTGTCAGACTGGAGTGTCGTCAGGGGCTTACGATACTCGGAAGTGATGGCCACAGAAGACTCGGGCTGGGAGAACTTGCTCTGCAGAAGGCCACGGTAGGTGATACGGTTCTTGTGGGCATTGGCGAGGTTGGCCACAGCAGACTCAGAGAGTTGAGCCTCAGTGAGCCAGACAGACATCGCGGGACATGCTACTGTCACTGTTCCTGCACCAGCATAAGACACCTGTATGCCGTTCTTAGCAAACCAGAGCCGGATACGCCAGTTGTCCTTAAACCCACGGCAGAAGGGCTGGAAACTGTGGAAAGCACCAGTCCAGAGAGGCAGGTAGTAGGTCTGCACTGTCGTGGTAGTAGTAGATGCATTTACACCCGGGGCAAAACCACCATCAGACCCAGCATTCACAGAGGAACGGATAGTGTTATACTCCTGGTCAGTGAGGTAGGCCATGGTGGCCATGTGAATCTGGTCAGAATCCTGGGACTCGACTACGACACTGCCGTAGAGAGTCTCAATACGGTCACACCAGAGAGTGGTGGGTGTAAAGACAAAGGATGCAGGAGTAACATCGGTAGAGGTGATTGTCACATCAAACTGCACAACGGCATCCGTGACCTTGCCCAGGTAATCAGGGATTTCGAACTCGACAAAACTACCTGCGCCATTCCAAGGCTGGGCAGGTGTCGTAGTCTTGGACAGGATCTGGTATTGCTTATTCACAGAGGGAGGAGCGCCCTCGTTAAGACCGTTGTGGCTCTCGCGAATCGTCTTAGATTGAGGAACACCAGACATTATATTACTTAGGCCGAAAATAAAAATCACTATAAAATACAGAAATGACCGTGCATCCTCCCCATATTAATGCTCCTCACGCTCCCCATGCACCTGGCGGAATGCACCCTCCTGGCTCACATCCACCTGGTTCTCATCCTCCAGGTGGCTCTCATCCTCCTGTAAATGGAAGTCATCCACCTCCGGCCGGAGGCACTCATCCACCTGGAACTGGCGCTCCTCCTAAACCTCCTGGTGGTGGAGGTAGTAGTCTATTAGTTGGTGGTGGCCTTGGGTTACTTGGCGTTGGGGGTGCTTTCCTACCTGGATTAATCAATGCCGGACGAGATGTAGGATTAGCAGGAATAGCAGGGAATGTTATAGAAGATGTTGCACAAACCGTTATGGACGGTCTGGGTAATATCATAGGGGATATAGGGTCGAACCCCATGGCTCTTGGCGCGATTGTGGCCAGTGTTGCAGTTGTTGCATATATGGGCATGAAAAAGTAAATATATAATAGATGACCTTTACTCAAACCGTCTTAGGTGTGCTAATCCTTACACCATTTGTTGGCTTTATGGCTTTAATGGAACTGGGTCGTAGTATGAATAAAAAGACTATACAAGAGTTCTATTTCCCAGTGAGGAATCCGGGGGTTCATGCAGGGCATGTGCCTTATTATGCCTAATCCGTAGTTATAACCACATCGACAAACATGGAAAAATATCGGCCGATTTTCTCCTTTACGGCCTGGGTCTCAGATGCCGGAATCGTGAGTTTAGCCATTAGTTCTAATATGGCTGAATCTGAAGTCCCTGACACATGCAGGGGGACGAGTAATGTTAAGATTGACGACATGATGTTCTTTTCGTCAAACTTTTGCATGTAATCCGTTACTTCCTGGTCGGGCTTGTATTTTGATATAAACTCTTTGAAGTTTTTACCCTTCTGTATTAGGAACTCCTGCTTAGTGGTGGGGGTTTCTTTACTACAACAAGACATTTATCTATATTAGAGATAGAAATCATGGACGAAGTTCTGGACTCACAAGACCTCATTCAACGACTACCCAAATACTTTACTGCCTCATTTCTTGCACGAAGAAACTCAGGTAAATCGACATTGATTAATGACCTCATTCGCGAGTTAATCAAGGCCAAACGGGTCGATATGGTTGTCGTAATGACTGGCTCAGCAGGGATGGGAAATGGGGATTATGGATTTTTACCCTCTAATCTCGTCATGCCCTTCGACGAAAACAAGTTAAAGCAGATGTGGGAGATTCAGAAGACTACACCAGTTGAGGAACGACAGCACTTACTTATTGTTATTGACGATGCACTGGCCACTCCGGAGGCCATAAATAATCCTACCATTAACACCATCTTCTCACTCGGCCGTCATGCATTTACAAGTTGTTTTCTGGCGAGTCAGCACACTAAATCTCTCTGTTCGCCACTGATTAAAACTAATAGTGATCTGCTCATTTTTTCGAAGTTGTCAAGGGCAAACTATGACATCATCCACGAATGCACCACACACATATCGAAGAAAGACTTTATCAGAATATGTGAGCGGATTGGTGGCCATGATTGGAACTTCGTGGTATTAGACAACTATAAACAGACGAATGACCCTGCAGAATATATAACGATTGTCAGAGCCAAAGCACCCAAATAGAAGATTTCCTTAATACTTCCGGCCTGGACAAATCTTTTAAACATTATTCTCTAATCTTTTTTGTCCCGCTAATATATAACAATGTCTGCCGAGGATAGTAGCAATCCCAGTAATCTTGGTCGCGCGGGTTTAAAGGCTAAGGTCTCTGCCCAGGAGGAATATGCCCGATTCCAGTTATTGAAGGAGAAACTGGGAGCAGGTCATGCTTTCGTTGTAGCAAAGTCTGAGAAGGAGGAGATTATGGGCGACATTCTTGCCCGTATAGCATATGTCCGCGAATCTACTCCCGAGTGGTCTGAACTTGTGCATATCACCCAGACAGAGGATCGCGCTGAACAGGCCGAGAGACTGGCCGAGAAGGCATGGACTAAGAGACAGGAGGAACTCATCATGAGCAAATACACAGGAGGCAGGGATAAGATGGATGCTACATACAATAAGTCACAGCAGGAAGTATCGAGGGTTCGTGGAACTGGTGGCCTCTTTGAGTTAGTTGGTGGCCTGGGCGCTGAGAACCCCGCAAAAGCACCCCTGACACTTGCTCTGGAATCTCTCTTTGGCGCTCGTCGTGCATAAATCCCGGATTAAACATATTCCCTTTAAAAAATATAACACCACTATAATAGATGTATTTTAGTGGTGTTAAGTTTCTTCGCGATACTAATCCAGTCAAAAGGTTCGCTGACTCTACATATTTTAGAGCCATTATACATAGACAAGAAGATGATTTGATTCCTGACAGTATTGGTGAGCCACCGCAGGGTATAAAAAACATATTAAATCTACAGAAGAAGGAGCGGGTCAAAGAGCCTAAGAAGCCCTATTACATTCCTGGCCACACTCCTGCTGACTTTTTGAATGCACCAGCCATCGACAGAACTGACCCTGTAATCACTTTACCAGAGACTGAAGGTGCAGGTGAAGGTGCAGGTGAAGAGGCCGAAATAGATTTTACAGGAATACATAGGAATCCTGAGTTTATTGCACATTTGCAGTCTCCTGGATACGATAATGCTACGACCGCTGGGTCAATCTCAGATCCTGCCGTTGCCCAGCATGTAAATGTGGCCTACCATGTGGCCGTGCCTGGTCTGGAGTTGGTCAAATCAAGGGGAGGTCGCGGAGGAGAAGGAGGTGCTGGGTATAAACTAAGACTGGACGGAGCAGGTTTGTATCTTGCTACACCAGAAAGGTTGGCCGAAACACAGACCACTTTGCGCGAGTTACACACCGTCGCGACAGGCAGAACCGCGAAACGGATAGAGAGGGATATTAAAACAATAACAAAGGCTATAGAGGAGCAGGGTGGAACTGCTCCTGCACCTATGGTTGGAGGAGGTGGTGGCGCTCCTGCACCTGAATCTGAATCTGAGCCTGAGTCCTCGTCTGATGAGGATGCTCCTGCTCCTGCTCCTGCCCCTGCCTATACTGGTGTAAAATATACATTACATGGGGGAGCAGGTGAGCATGATATGACAGCCTGGAACAAGGAGAAGACTGAGGAACTGGCCGGTTCTCTGGGTATTCCAAATGTAGGCTATAAAAAACTGGTCGATTTGAAAAAGAGCATAGTCGAACACACTAAGGGGGGGACTGCCTAAGAATCAAATGATACGATAATAGTCCCATGCACTATTTTAAACAAGTTCTGCTCTGGCTTCACCTTTGGCTTTCTGCCCCGTTTCTTCTTTTCCTTTACAGGCTCTACTACAGGTTGCTCGACAGGCTTGGGTTGTGGCTGTTCCATCTACATTAACAACAGAAGATTTAGGGGCTTCCATGACCCCAGATAGTTCTATCCAGTTCCCGATTTTCGTGTAATGGATAGATTTAATAGTCATTGCATGATTTAGTGGTAAAGAGAGCCGGAATGTATTTCCAGTAACGGCCAGATCCGCGCCAAAAGACCAGTAGAAGTTGGGGAATCTCATTTTCTACTATTAGATTAGAAATGTCTCATGTGGCTTTGTCCATGGCCTTTATTATTCGAATGAAACAGCATATTAAGATGGTCATGTGGAATCTAAAGCAGTTAGAAAATAGTGAGTATGACCTGGGAAAATCAGATGTCATCACTGGACAACTTAATAACCTGCAGAGCATGTTAGACGGCCTACGACTAATAACAAATAATCCTGAAAAATATATGATTAAGTAATAGATGGACTACCTCATACCGAGTCTTGTTATTGGCGGTATTGCCTATGTTGTCTTAAGGAAACCAGCAGAGCCACAGAGAGCAGTAAATGCACCTCTTGGTGCTGGTCTGGTTTCGGGTATGATGTCCGGCAAACTTGCGTCTGTGCTTCCCAGGCCGTTGGATGGTTACGAATCGCGCCCATTCGTCGAAGACTACAGCATTGGCCATGCTCAATCTACCTATGAGCCTCCTGTCATGATGGCCTCATACTCATCCTTTGAAACTGACCCACAAAATCCTCAACCTCCTCCTCCTGTTGCAGGTATGGCTATAGGGAGAACCATATCAGGCATGGTTATTAGTGGAGGCAGTAAATCTGAAGGCCTTGGTATATTTCAGCAGATAAATCCCCCTGAGGATGAAAACTTCGATATACATGATGGAAATCCTGCACCAAAGGTGATAGAGAAGGAAGCAGTTAAGCAGAAGATAGAGCAGAAGTTGGAAGCCCAGGGTTTCACAATGGGTCAGGCTCAAGGAATACCAGAGCAGGGCTTCTCTGGTGCAAGTATAAATGCATACCAAGGATTTGGCGGAATCATTGGCCAGGCCATGCCCATGCAAATGGCCAGTGGTGGTTTTATGGGTCTAATGGGAAGATTATAAATCCCCGGCATTCCAAAAAATCCTTCAAGTTTTTTGGGAACGACCCCGGCCTAAAGATATTTTCTCATAGACATGTATAAGATGGCCACCCTCTCCCAGAACCTGATTACCTTCCCCGCCCTTCGTTACATGGATTTCGCGCCAGTGCAGGATGCTATAGGAAATATTGGCGAGTTCATCGATATTACTGCAGTCCCAGGCAAGAAGTATGGTGTATGTGGCCTACAGATTGACCACTATGCTACTAAGGAGCAGAAGCAGGAGATTTTTAAGAGAGTATCATGTGCAGTCAAGGCAATCCTACTCCCTATCACAAATACTAAACTGATGCACATGATGGACGAGTATCTGCACAGGAAAGAGATGGGACTCGAGACATCAGAGAAGGATATGGATTTATATGGCGACCTGCAAGATGCTCAGCGCGAAATGTATCACGATGTGCCTAATATGTCAAAGAAAGCCATTAGGGTCATTAATAAAGTATATGCAAATATGTAAGGATAAGAACATGTAAGCCCTGGCCATTTGGCTGGGGCTTTTTTTTATGCCGTTTTTTAAATATGACCAAGGGAGGGGGTCAGGGCTTATAAAATATGACGGCGTTTCATTCAAATAAAACGGGTCTAAGTCA
>Ga0214923_10003620_pt1 | contig 19264 bp, 26 predicted proteins | sample LL1510_MetaG_FD_177993 | JGI IMG/M metagenome (GOLD analysis project Ga0214923, IMG submission 177993) | Freshwater microbial communities from Lake Lanier, Atlanta, Georgia, United States - LL-1510 | ecosystem: Environmental > Aquatic > Freshwater > Lake | place: USA: Georgia | collected...
TGGACTGGATCAAAAACTAACATTAACTATTATTAATCAAATTTGATTATAAATATGTGTAACTAATTTTGCTGGAATTTTGTATCTATCACATACAGGAATATAGGCCACAGAAACTTTACCTCTAATCCCACCAATTCAATTGTAAACACCTCCTACATCGAAATTGATTATTATATCTATAAAATGTAGATGTAAATTCCTCAAAACAATCACAACAAATATGAGCTCGACAATGTAAACATACTATTTTTATTTTGTCATTGGAACAGAAATCACATTTGTCTAATATATTAAACAATATATAATAATATGTCTCAAAATATTTACTCGATTTTATATGGTATGTAAATATCTGATTCCCAATATCAGAATAAAAACATATTCCCTTATGATATGAGACGAATTTATTTGGTTCAGTAAATAACTTGTTAAAATATACTTGAACAAACAAACCGTTATAAACCTTATCCGTTACCAACCTATTCAAGTCTATAACAATTTTATTTCTTTGACGAATATATGATATAAATTCATCTATCAATTTTTTACGGTACGAAGTCTCTTCTATTAAAACTAGTTGTTTTGAACATGTCAACTGAAATGAGTATCGAGCAGAAGCTGATTTTATCATGTAAAGTTTAATAATATCGGATATATTATTAAAACTCATTAAACAACTTCAATCTGTTGATTCTTTTTAGCCAACTTTAGTTCTCGCATTCGGGCTCCCCATTGTTTAGCCTCATTAGAACCTTTAACCATACTGGGTGCTCTTGTTGGTTTAACAGGAACAGATGGCTGAGCAACAGGCTCTTCCTTTGGTTTTTTTGTTGTTTTTTTAACTTTCATGTCCACGTTTTTTGTGTCGTAGATTCCAAGTTGTTCTCGTTGTTTTAAACTCAATTCTTCTGTTTGTTGTTGAAGTTTTTTTTGTACTCTCGGTTTTTTCACCGGTTCATTTGTAGTAATAGGTTTTTTCGATGTCATTGTTATTTATCTGTCTATCGATTGTTTTTTAAATAATAAATGCAAGAAATAGAGATGTGTATCCTAACTCCTATAGATGAAGATGAACTTCTAACAGATTTTTTCATAGTAAGTTAATTAGAAGAAATTGATTTCATTTAAATAAATTTAGTTAGATGATAAAAATGAGAATCACATATTCCAACGATAATATTCGATTTACTGTCGAAGACGATAATTATGAAGATATCAAAGAAATGGTTAAATTTTTATTAGACCATCCTCAATCTAGACCACAATTAGAACAAACCGAACCGAGTTCGTCGGAGACGAGCCAAGCTTCACTATGTGAAACGAGGAATCCAGTAGAAGAGGTTGACTCAACTTCACTATGTGAAACGAGGAATCCCGAAATCAAAGAAGTTGCTGGTCCAATTCCTGAACCCGTCCAACCTATTTTAGCTCCCAAAAATCAAGATGAGTATTATAAATTATTAGACACTATAAAGATATCTTCACCAAAGGAATGTCGGGGTAAATATTTTAGTCTTGTCGATTACTTCAAGATATGGGATGACGAAAAACAAGTCAGCGAATTTATTACCAACTTGGAAAATAACAGAGAATTACAACTAGCCGTAAAGAACCCTGCCAACCATCTCAGATGGATTTTTCATATTATTCACTCTATTACAGTTTATTACAAGTTCTTCGACGCTGGATTTATTATGACTAAAAGGGAACATTATCACAGACTTCGTAGTGGATATAATTTAAAAAAAGCAGATTCAAAATCAGTCGAATAGAAGCAGAAGATTGGACCTACCTTAAAGACAACTGGATAGAACTAACTAAAAATTACCCTATAAATATCAGAATTATTATTGGTAGTTATTTCGAAGTTGAATGTCTCAGGAGAGATTTTCACAACGCTATTATAACTGACCAAAGGGAAGACCCAACCGAATTTAATAACATAAAAAATAATTATAACATCAGCACAGGAATTTATACTCTAATAAATGGCAAGACCACTAATCCAGAAAATTCACGACATTTACGTATATCTGACTTGTTGCTTAATATGATTAAGACAAGTGGAATTCCCCATGACGTAGAACTCTGTTCTGACTTGAATTTATTTTATAAATATCTAAACGATTTCGTTGGTAATCGAAGAGGGTCGTCGTCCGCTATCAATTACCTACGGATTTGTAAGGCTAAATGGATTGAATCGTTAGATATACCTGATTCTGAAAAATTAAAAATGCACGAGAGAATGGCACACTCGTACGAAACCACACTAAACTGGTATGTTTAATCTTACATAAAGTTTTTTAAAAATGACAGATGACAGATATGACAGATAAAAATGATAGATGACATAAATCATATATACATATTCTTGGAATCGATTAATAAATTCCCTAAACGTATGAGTAGGAAAAATATATCTACTAAATCCATTGAGGGATTTTGTCTAGGAGAAGTGAATTATAGAGGTCAGAAATATTTAGATTATAGAACTAAAGCACCTTCTAAATATAATACTATGTATCCTGAATTACTAGATATGTTAAATAATTTAGTTATTAATCACGACCCAGACTTTATGTATACTACTATTCAAATTAATAAAAATATACAGAGTCCACCGCATATAGATAAAAATAATGTTGGATTAAGTTACATAATTGCACTTGGAGATTTTGAAGGAGGAGAATTAGTTGTCGAAGGGCATAAACATGATATAAAAAACAAGTTTTTAAAATTCAATGAAAATTTCGGTCATTGGACTGCTCCATTTATGGGTACAAGGTATTCTATCATATTTTTTACACATACATTTAAACCCCCTTCTCCGTTAAAAAGATATATTATAATAACAACCGAAGGTGAATTTATAAAAAAACCTCGCACTAGTCCTATATTATTAAAAAAATATACCGATTAAAGTGTGAGACAAAAAAAATAATGAATCTTCTTATATAGAAATAATCGTTTTTATCTCACAAATTTTTCATTTAAATATCTGATTAATACTAATAAATCAATGTTGTCAAAATTACCCGATGAATTACAAGATTTAGTATACAATATGATAGATTACGAATCAGTACATAATAAATTCATTTCTTCATTACAAGAACAATTATATCCAGACTTGTATTTTTTTGTTTATAATAAACTACCAAATTTACTAAAATTTACATATCCATTTGGTTATGAATGGCAAGATGAAGAACTACAATCTTGTGTTTTTTTTAAGGCAACATTACTTCATAGCGTTTCTCCGAAAGAATTGATGGTTCGTTTAGAAAAAATAGAAGATTATGTTGGTGGAGAATTCTGTTATAATGATATATATAACGAATTTTCTCTCTTAGAAACATTTGACTTGAAATTCGATTGGCAAGTCTTGGTTTATGAGGATTTGGAAAAATGGAAGTCAGTATTATCACCATTTTAAAGTTATAAATCATACTATAAATTGATTTATAACCATTAATTAATAGTGTTTTAAAAAAATGTCTTTTATTAATAAAAAAATGTCTTTAGTAGAATGCGTAAATACATTTAGACTTGATAAAGTCATTAATCATTATGATAAGTTGGTAGAAAACAATTTGCACATACAATCGACGCAGGAGAACGAAAACGGAGAACCAGTAAAGAAGCATAACCTTTTACCTATTCTCCATAAATATTATGATAAAATTCAAAATAAACACGAAGAACTCGGTTTAGTTAAAGTTGATTATATTCCAAGTAAATTTGAAAAAGTCGTAAAACCAAAAACGAGGGGACGATTATATGCTAAAGGTGGATTAGGTCTTGTCAATATGCCAAAAAATATCAGAAACTATCTACTACATGACGAGAAAGAACAACCATTAGTAATTGATGTAGATATTAAGTGTTGTCATCCTAATCTGTATTATCAATGGCTCGTTAAAAATGGATATCCTGCTGACAAACTTCGGTTGTTTAAGGATTATATTCAAAATCGTTCAAAATGGATTATGGAATTTCCTGATATTAAATCTATTATTATAACTATTATCAATGCTTGCCAAGAGATTAATGTTGATTTGGGCTCTACTCAACTCGAAAATCTCATACAAGAAATTTGGAATACTCACCATTGGATTTCTCAAAAATGGTCTATTGATAATTTGGAAGACCTAAAAGACTTTATTTTTCACGAAATCAATACACAAATAGAACGAAAAATTATAGATTTTGCCATGTCCAAAGCTCGTGAATGGTCTGACGATGAAAACATAGTAGATATATACGCTTATGACGGATTTGCAGTCGGGAACAGAGGACGATTTCATTTAAACGGCGGTGAGGATTTTATACACGAAATCAACTCTATATTGACTACCGAGGGTATAGATGGTTATACTTGTGAATTTGACATCAAACCACTCAAAATAGAAGATAGATTTTTAGAGTTTATGAACAAACTTGACACGACTGATGAGACTGACGAAACCGAAACTGAAGGGGAGGAAGAGAGTCCTTTTCCTACGATTAGGTTGGATATTCCACAAGGGAAATTTCTCGGTGATGTTCTCACAGAAAATATTATTGAGGACATCAAAGAAGACATTATTGCTAATAAGATGGATATGGGAGGTGGTAAGACTTTTAAAATTTATAAAGATGTTCAAGATGTACGAATGAAACGACCCATTACTACTATTTCTGTTCTTAATCGTATTAGTCTTATTGATAATATTAAACACGACTATCCTTTTGTTCATAGTTATCGTGAAGATACGACCGAACAAACTGAAGGGAACAAGATTGATGGAGTTAATAAATCAGTCGTAGTCTGTTGTGAGAGCTTATATAGACTTACCGATGAGACACTACGAAATTGTGATGTTTTTATTGCCGATGAATTTATGAGTTTACTACCACAAATGCTCTGTAATGATACTCATAGGAAAAATCTTCGCACTAACCAAGAAAATTTCTTGGCTCTTATTAGGAATTGTAAAAAAATAGTTATTCTGGATGCTAATATCTCTAATGAAGCTATTGAGTTTGTTCGTAAAATCCGTTCTGATGGGAAAATCAGTCCTGAACCTCAAATCAAGAAATTCGTATGTGCTCCAAGGAAAAATCGCAACATACACTGGGGACCATTTATGACAAAAATGATGGATAACTTGGCATTGGGTCATAAAATATTTATTCCTTGTACAAGAAGTATTAAATTTGGCATGGGTGTCGTTCAACAAATTCAAAATGAATTTCCTACCAAAAAAGTCGTCTATATCAACTCTGAAAATAAGGGTGATTATGTGGAATTGTTAAGTGATACAAGCAAATGGGGTGAATACGATGTGGTTATGATTAGTCCTTGTATTTCTACTGGGGTCAGTTGTGTCATTAGAGATTATTTCCACTCTGTATATTGCTTTTTCTCTCCACAAAGTTGTAATGGCCTTGATGCTTCACAACAAATTGGTAGAGTTAGATATCCTATCACAGAAGATGTATATATTGAAATATCTGAAGGTGGTGGTAATTCTAAATATAAACATTATATTAAGAACGAAAAAGATGTTCTCCGAATGCTATATTACAATACTCATAATCTATACTCCATGAATACGGGTTTAATTGATACAGAATTCGACTATGATACTTTTAAAAGAACTATTAAAACTACTCCAAGAACTGACTTGTTCTGTTTCAATTATGTAGAACAATTCAAGTACTACAGAAATTACAAGTATCATCTAAAAAAGTCCTTACAAAACAGCTATATCTGTAATCATATAGATATGATGGCTAAAAATCTGGTAGATGTTGAAGAAGAAATTAGAATACAAAAACAAGTCAAAGAAAATGCCAAGGAATATGAAAATGAACGATGCAATAGTATATTTAATTCTTCACAAATAACAACATCCGAAGCCGAACAACTTGAAAGGCTTAACAGAACGGACGATGGTTTAACGGAAGCTCAACGACATAAATATTTAAAATTCCTACTTACTAAACGAACTTGTATATCCTACGACGGAATAGAACGATTTGTTAAAAATCATAATACTAAAGAACCAAGAACTCTATTCAAGTTGTTGGACAAACGAGCTGCAGGGGTAGTCAAGAAAATTAATTATTATATTCGCCATCTCACTGAATATGCTAATCTCCGACAAAATGACTCCGCTTTGCGGGGCGCTTCTTCGAAGCACTTGGTCAATAATCAGAGTGTTCTAAACATGTTGTTTCACACGGATATTCGGTTTGACTTACGAGACTTGAATATCACAGACAATATTACTACGGAGTTTTTAGAAACCACATACAAGGGACAACTTTTAAGGTTTCACTGGGTTAATAAAATTCTAAAATTTTTCGGTAGTGAGTTCTTATTTCATCAAATTAGTCTAACCAAGGAGCAATTCCAAGAATGCTGGAATCGGTTCGTAGATTGGTGTAGTGAAGTCTGTTCAGGTTTTACTAAACTCACGAATTTTGCAAGGATTTCTACATTGTTTCCATTTGAGATGTGCCTTCAATGTGAATGGACACTAAAACATCTGAAAAAATCCAAGAATCAGGGCATTGGTGATTATACTATAAATAAAATCCTCGGAACAATTGGTTTAGGACTTGACAAGATTGAAGTACGGGTCCGTGAAGGAAAACAGATAAAATGTTCATCATATTATAGAGTAAATTTAGATTACCCTGTTCTATTAAATTACTATCTTGAACCAGAACCAATAGAATATAATTCAGGTAAAAAGAAGTTCCTACAACTGAACAAGGATTGTATTCCTATATTAACAGAAGGTAATGTCGTTGAAACAATGCCACAGGATTGGATGGAGAAATACAAAAAATCTGTCTTTTATCGTTTACCACAAATTCGAAGATAAATTATATAAATATTTATTAAATTTAATTAATCAAATTGTCCTAAAAATATCAACCTAAAAAATGACATTTTTGTGAGACAAAAACATATATTACTACTATAGAAGATCATCATTTTTTTTGTCTCACACTTTTTTTGGTGAATTTTGAGTTGGTCTCAGGTCAAACACTGAAAAAAAACTGAAAAATTTGAGCCTGGACTGGATCAAAAACTAACATTAACTATTATAAATCAATCTTAATTTAAAGACTTGATTTATAATACTAAATGGTAAGACATACTTTTTTAAAAAATTGTGAGTATAAATGTGATATGTGTCCAAGGATATTTAAATCTCGAAGTCTAACGACTATTGAAAATTTATTAAAAATACATATGAAATATTACCATAATATCAATAATTATATTTTTTATAAACCAGAACCTACAAGTGAAATATATTTAGGAAGGGGAGGTAAATAAGAGATTGATTAAAAATTATAAATCATTTAAAGACTTGATTTATAATACTAAATGAGTGAAGATGAAAATAGAGATCCAGGAGCGTATGCAATTATATTTAGAGAAACCTTAAAAAAATATACTGAAAAAACAGATACAGAATGGAAGATTATTTATGATAGTAGATATCCACATATACCAGAACCATCTATAACCGAAGACTATCCACATCTTGAAAAAAATAACAAGGGTTATTGTAATTGTCCCGTGAAAGATAAGATTAATCATAGTATAGCAGAATGGACTTGTGGGTGCGGTAGATATAGAGGTAAATGTAGTCGTCGTTGTATATGCACTAATCACTTGGTGTATTTTTATATCATTGAGAATACTATAAACAAAAAAAGGTTACAGATAGGTCAAGATTGTGGAGAAGAATATACTAACATAGAATTATATAAAAAATGCAGAGATTGTGATAGATATAATCAACCAAGACGGAAAGGACCAAAAATAATGTCTTCACAAGATTTATGTAAAATATGTGCTAAGAAACAGATATTTACATTTGGACAACATAAGGGTAAATCATACTGGGAAGTTTATAAAAATTATCCAAGTTATTGTGAATATACGATGAAAGAACCAAATATAACAGGACCGCTTAAAAAATTCAGAGATTGGTTAATTGATTTAAATACTTGATTTATTATAATAAATGAGTGAAACTAATCAACAATATTTACACGAAGTATCTTTAGACAAAGTATCTTCAGACAAAGTATCTAAAGAAGAACAACGAAAAAATAGATTGAGAGAGTATAACAAGAAATATTATGAAAAGCATAAACAAGAATGGAATGATTATACACCTAAAACATGCGAATGTGGTATGGTAGTTACAAGTTTAACTATCCATAAGAAAACCAAAATCCATAAAAAAATTATGGAAGTTTTGAATACTCGTTCTATGGCTATTTCTTCTGAGCCTCAATCTGTTTCAACAACCTAAGTTGTGCTTGGGCTCTCTTCAAGGTAGTCCCTTTGGCGTGGACGTATCCTGTTTTGGTATTCACGACTTTGAACCGCGCTTGGGTTCCAGGTTTTTTAATGACTTTATATGGCATTGTATATTTATTTATTAATAAAAGAATTTTACTAAACATGTCAGATATTTATATTTTATCAAGGTCTAATCGACCTACTAAAAAATGGATGATAAAAACACCTTATGGTTTAATTCATTTCGGTCAATACGGAGCTGCTGATTTTACGATGCATAAAAATCCAGCCATAAAACAGGCATATATATCCCGTCATAGACCTAATGAGAACTGGACGAAGTCGGGTATAAATACAGCGGGTTTTTATAGTTATTGGTTGTTATGGAACAAGCCTACATTGGAGGCATCTATCCGAGATACAGAACGGAAATTTGGTTTAAAAATAATACAGAAATAAATAACAATAAGATGTATTATTTTCAAAATGGAAAATTAGAAGACCTTGATGAGACCCTGGATGAGATTATTACGGATTTAAAAGGCAAGTTAATTACATATATGTTGTTAAAACATAATATCGAATGGCTTAACGACCAGACTGAAATGGAACTTTATGATATTCTTATAGAATTTTTAAGACCTTATATTTTGGGTAGAATTTTGTCTTGAAATGATTTTTATAATTTAAATTATAAAAATCCTACAAAATGACAGAATATCTTACTGGAATCGTGTATGAAATATGTCCTATTGATGATGAAAAATATTACTTCCTCTTCATAACAGAACTTTTGAATGATATTGAACTATGAAAAGGCGAAGGATCGAATATCGGCTGGTTGGGAGTTACCTTGGTATTTTGTGGAATAATATAATGATTCTGTTTAACATTAGCTGGGTTTCCGTAATCTGAATTAAATCCCTCGGAGTTAAGCACCCGAATTTTAGAGAGATAATTATCGATAGCGTTCATTTTCGTCTCTAATTCACTAATTTTACCGCTCCATAATTCCTGAGTTCCGTTAGACCATTGGAGCATTTTATCGCTATATTCAGGTTGATCGGTATTTTTTAAAGTAGGGTTATGGTCCAGAATATAGTCTGATAATCCTTCCTCTTTATAGGCTGGATTTTGATAAGCAATTTTTTGTTTCAAGTCTTTATTAGCTATAGATGGAACTTCAACCTTGTTAGGGGTCATAGCGTTAATCTGTACGGCTAAATCATATTTCCGTTGTTCGTCATCTGTATGTCTGTATTCACGTTTCAGACCTTTAACAAGATGAGCTTTTTGCATAGCTTTCTTTCTAGCAGGTGTGAGTTCGACTTGGTCCTTCATGGGTCCCAACCCTTTAGCCATGCGTTTTTTAGCTTTTTCTTCAGGTGTATCAGGTTTTCTACCCGCAGGTTTGGTTTTGCGTGGTTTCTCCGCAAGAGGTTCAATTGGAACTAATTTTTCTTGTTTGGATTCTTCCATAGTTATTTTATATTATAAATCTTTTTTAGGAAAATAATATAAAAGTTTAATTATTCAAAATCCGAAGAATTTTTTACGAGTTCTATCGATAAAACTCACAAGTCCATTGTAGTAAAAACGATAATCTGCCGTAGCAAAATAACTACGATAAATATGAGCTGGTAAATACCAAAGAATCGAACCTAGTTTATGTATCATACTCCTTTGCTTCCAATCGTTTTCAAACCACTCCTTATAACGCTCTTGTATATCTTGGGGTGTTCCTGGCGCTCTAACTTCTTGTGGAAGTACGCTGAAACGATATTTGTTTTTGGTGTAATTCATATCGACACAGAGAGGATCTCGGTGGCCAGCCAAACCTGTGGTATTAAGTTGTTTAAAAATTTTTGATACATCTTCTGGTAGTGGCTGTGGTGTAGTTGGTTTTCCCTCGTGAAGCTCTGGGAAATAACCCTTATAATCGTACCAATCTTGTGCTTTTGGATAATTTTCTAATTGTTGTTTCTGTTTTATCGATTTCTCTTGTTCTGACATTTTTTTATTTAATCCGAAAATATTTTAAATAAAAAATGAGTAATAACCCGTTCGCTTATCAGAAGTTGATGAAAGAACTCAACGAGAAGATAAAGCTTATACAGAGTTCAAATCCAAAACGTAATAGCCAAGATTCCATAAACCTAATAAAGCTAAAAATGATGAAAAAACAAGCAGAAAATAAGTATAAAAAAAGTTTAGGTGGGGATTTGAAAAGTTTATTTACGAGATAAATTGTCTTGGTGTTTTTTGGTCTTTAAGTGTTTTGCTTTATCACCAATACGAATATTGACATTACAAATTTCACAAAACCATGGTTGTTTTGCTTTTTCTAAAATAGCATCTCGATTAGCTTCATAATAAGCTTTATGTCGTTCCAAAATAGCATCTTTATTAGCGTCATAATAAACTTTTTTTTGTTCTGAAATAACAGGTTTATTAGCTTCACGATAAGCTTTTTGTTGTTCTAAAATAACAGGTTTATTAGCCTCACGATAAACTTTACCATAAGCTTTGTCCCATAATTTTTTTATACAAAACGGAACACATTTATTGACACATTTATTTCTGTATTTATTAATCCATAATGTCTCATATGCCTCCAAATGTTCTCGATCTGAAACATCATACTCTTTTATTAACTCGATATGACAATTTTCATATCCGAATTTTTCAAATAATATAGAAGAAGAACAAAGGTTTGTTTTATGTTTCACAAACCTTTTTTCCAAAGTATCAAATGTGCTTCCAATATAACATTCATCTGTATATTTTTCATCGGTACAAATTTTATAAACTCTACCAATAACCATTTTTTTACATTAACTTGATATATAAGTTTTATATCAATTTATTTTTATCTGTTTAATTCAATGGCTTCAACCAGCTTCTTATCTTTTCCGAGTATATATCTCTCGTCAAAATTTTGAGTTTTAAAGTCACAGAATAAAAATGAATATGAATTTTTAAACCATTCGTACAAAATTTCTTCAAGTTTATTTCTTTGGCGCTTACCGACATATGAATCTAAAAACGCATCAATCTCACTCGAATTTCCAGCTCTAAAAAATACAGCATATCTTGTATTTACTCTTAGTATGGTACTCACTCCGCGCAATTTTTGGACTAAACTGATAGTACTGATATTAATATGCCTCCCTTTAAAGTATAATTTTTCAACAAGAGAATGTTGTTTTATATTCTCCATGCAATCGTCTAAGATCATAATAACCTTAGGGCACCTATTTTTACCATATCTAACAATCAAATCCTCCTGAGTCTGCATTACCTCTTTAATGACATCTGCTCTATACTCGTTGAAAAATATAAATTTTTGATCATCGTTAGCATTCCTGAATTCATCATAATCTCCACTGAATTCCAAGCTGGGACATAATATCACGAAATACTGATAGTTCTTCTTACAACTATTAATAATTGTTTTGAGAAGTTGTGTCTTTCCACTCCCACTACTCCCACAAATCAACATAGAGAAGTTGCTACCATCAAATGTCTTATCCCATGATTTTAACATTATTTTGTATTTATTAATAAATAATATGAGTAATATATACAATCGGAGATTGGATTATGAAGTTTTACCATCTGGAAAACGAGTATTAGAACGACCACAAAAAGTTCAAGTTCCCAAATATGCCGTTGTTGGTAATACTGCGCCTAACTTGGATTTCCAAGTGAATAGAATGCTACAACCACTATTTCAAACTAAAAAACCTATACAACAATCACCTTACGTTCCAAAACAACCAGTTAATGCAGCTGGACTGGGAGGAAGAGTCCCATACTACATTGATTACTTGGTTCCTCCGAAACAAAAAAGAAAACCAGTCGGATTGTCATGGGAGCCGAATACTATACGAGAAATGCGTCAAAATGTATATCCAGATGGTGTGCCTAAAAACAATGTTCCAGCTCAATCTCAGGATAGTGCCTATTTAGAATATCTTAATAATCAAAAAACACAAAAAGACTTGGAACAGAAATTTGTAGAAAGAGGGGGTAAAGGACCAAGACCGCATCCAAATGCTGATCGTGAAGAAGAATTGAAACGACTGGAAGAAATGATTGCTGAAAGTAAATATGGCAAGGGACCCTATAAAAATATCGGTTTGACAGCCGAACAACACCAAAAAATGGCAGAAAAACAAGCAGCCGAAATTAAAGATGAATTGAGTAAATTAAATGCTTCACAAGGTGAAGAACCAACTATGGTTCTTGATGAAAAAACATTTGAAGAGACAAGAGATGATCCTAAAAAATTAGATACTTTTTATAAGGATTTCCTATCAAAGAAGGAATCTATACCAACAGCTCAGGGTAGTGAAGAAGCAATTAGAACAAGAACCTTAATGATATTGGGATACTTACAATCACAAGGATATGACCCAACAGCATCAGATATTGTCGAGCAGGCTAGGGAATGGGCAACCGCAAGATCAGGAGGACTTGGTTTTAGAATAAAACTTCAAAAAGCATTTGAAACGAGAATAGATGATTTGTTGATGAAACGAAAAGTTCCATTTGGGAAACTGGCACCAAAAGTAAAGGGAGGTAAAAAGTAAATCATAACATTTTTGATTTTTAATAAAATGTCCTGCATATCATCATTCTTGAAATTTTTTGCTTGTAAAAGTGATTGTCATACTGACTGCGAATCAAAATGTGTCTTAGGTCCAAAAACTTTTCTACTTAAAATATTTTCAAGACAGAAATTAAATGAACAAAATCCAGAGCCATCAAGTGATATATCACGCGATGCCTCACGAAGAATGCCCTCATTTGCAAATATCAACTAATCGAGCATATAACGAAAAACCATCTTGTATCGATTGTGGATTGGTGCAAGAACCCGAAGGTAATCCATATATTAGAAATATAAGTCATTACAAGGAATTATATAGCATCGCCCGAGGCTCGCCCGAGGATTGCCCTTCCCATGTTGTATCAACTTTTCGATTATTAGGAGACAATTTAAAAGAACAAGCTATAAAATTTAGACTCCGTCAAGAACAACCGAAGAAAACTACCAGTCAGAGATTGGCGAACGCAAGTGTTAAAATTGTTAAAGATTTAGAGACCGACCGACAGACCATAGCACAAGAACTGCTCGCCACCGAGGGCTCGCCCCGAGGACTCCACAAAGTGGAGCAAGGTTGGTTTTTATATTTTGAATATATAGATTTTTTAAGAAACAATACGGATAGAGTTTTACCTAAAAAAGACCGAAAACGACCAATATGTCAAATCTATGGAGATCATCGCAGAATAGTATTATTCTATATTTGGTGCTTGGAGCACGAGTGCCCTGTCGGTTCGGTCGGGTCCTCCCCTTTGGTCGGTTCTCCATAACAACAAATTATAGACGATTTGTTTGGTTTGATGATCGAGCAAATTTAACTGGTTATTAGGACCAAAAATATTTGTGAATATTTGTTTTTCTTTTTCAGGTAACAATTTGTACATAAGTTTTATTTCTTTTAGAATTTTCATATGTTTACGTTATGTATTTATTAAAAAATAATAGTGTCTTAATAAATATGAGTGAAACAACGAGTGAAACAAATTCTCTTATACCAACCGAAAAGAAAATAGAAGATACTCTAACTCCAGTTCAAGCAGCTGCGCAGATTATTAGTTTTGTCGAAATAGAAGCCAGAGTCGTGCTTCATAAAGGGCTCTTTGCGTTAGTCCATGCCTACGATTCGCAACGAGTTAAAATCAAGATTTTCCAAGTCGAATTATCACCAAGTGAGTATGAAAATTGGGTAAGTGATGTTGAGATGGAATCATTAATTTTGAGTAAATGTGGATTAGTCAAAAGTTAAACATTTTAATTTTTGTTTGAAAAAATTAAAAGGAATTTTTACCATCAAAGATGGCGGAAAACCATCAAAGATGGTTTTTACAAAGTCCAAGTTAAACTAAACCCGTACATCTGCCAACTCGTATTATTTGGAATACCTCCTGTAGTTTGTTCCAAAACAACTATTCCAGTTCCAGCATTGATATAAGCCAATGCTCCTACTCGTGAAGGACTTGGACCCAAATACGCAATACTAACATTTGCTATAAAAGTGGGTGGTTGAAATCTCACAGGTATAGCCGTATTACTTGCATAACCTATTGTGCTCCCATTTGTATTAGTGTATGAGGTTGCCCAAGTAGGCATATAGAAAGTCACCAAATTTCCTATCCTCGTTATTTTACAAGCAATAGAAGTTGTTATAGCATTTCCCCCAGTAAACGTAGTCGAGTGGTCAATTTGTTCGTAATAACCTAACAACGAGGCACTATATAATGCGTTATTTCCGGCTGTGGATCCGTATAACTTCAACCCCCCTGATTCAAATCCTACTGCTTGACTGCCTGAAACTGCGACATTTAAGGTTGGGGTAGCACTCCAATAAATTCCCGTTGTCTCTTGGCCGGCAAGTCTGCAAACTATTGATGGTACTGCAGCAGTACCTTGCTGGCTTCTTAATTGAACGACGTTATCTACATAACCACCAGTCCATTGCGTATAAGCCGTGCTTGAGACACACATAGCTAAACGATTGACCGCATTACAAGTGAACCCCGTTCCGGCCGGTTGATTGACAAAACCATAGGCGACATCTGCAGAACTTCCATCGATGGTTTTAATAACTAAACTTGGTAAAATTTGAGAGGTAGTAATACCCAATCTCGCAACAGAATTTGTAGAAAAATTTATACGATTGACATCAAAGTACATTCCCGTTGTAGAGTTCAAATCCCCATAGATAACGTTGCCTGAACCTCCCGAATTGAAAGCTTTATAATTATCACACTTTATTGGGACAGCTGAATCCATCGAAGCATCGCTAATTGTGACACGAACTACGGAATTAGTAGCAAACCCAATTGTGTTAATACCAAAGCGGTACATTCCCATAGTTGTATTTCCAACCCAAGAATAACTAGGATCGGTAGCACTACCTAGCTGTGCGTGATTCATCTTATTGGTAATGGTTTGAGTAGCAGTATTTAGGGTCATAGTCCCTGAAGCATTAGGAATAGTAATTGTTTGAAGTGGAGCAGAAGCAGAACTTGTAAGACGATGAAAATTTGTGGTTCCATTATAAATATCTAACAAACTTCCCTTCAACTGGGAAGAACTTGTTAAAGTAGGTTGAACACCTATAAGATTATCTACTGAAAGACTCATATTTGTTTATTTATATTTAGAAGAAGTTATAAATAAACATTTTTATTGTTGTTGTTCTTATTGAACAGGTTCAATCATCAGAGTCAGAGTTATTCGATGATTTGGATCGAGGTTCATTTGTCTTCCCTTGTCATTAAAGAATCTAATTTCCATATTGCTTAGACTTGTTCGAGACACGTTATGACTCATAGGAATCTGCGCCTGATACAATTGAATCGAACCTTTTGGAACCTCCCATTTAACTCGAGCAAGAATGTTGGTTCGTTGAACAGAACCAGTAGATAAAGACTGAGTATTATGGTTTATCGTGATATCCATATACCTAGAACCGACGAGATTGACAATATAAGAACTAGTCTGACTTACGGCAAACCCAGTATTTGCAGTTGGAAATCCAAGTTCTTGAAGACAAGTAGAATTTGAACGAATCGAAAAAGTATTAGGTATATTACAAGTTATAGTGAGTTTCAGAGTGGATTGATTGTAAGCACAAGAATAAGTATTTGCTATTCCCACTACACTATTCATTCTAGCAGCAATCTCAGTAGCTAGGTCAGTTCCATTATAAGTTCCTTGGGTAATCGTAGCTGTAAAATCCACCGCTCCACCATTTTCCCGAAATACCAAACTAGTATTCTGTGATGTTTGAAAAGTAGGTTCTATATTAGGACAAGAAACTTCCAATAATGATAATTTATAGACATCGTAATTATCACTAAGTACATTACCGATATTGAAATTCAAGTCAGTAGGGCTTGTATCAACAGATTTATAGCTTGAATAGTCTGAATCTAAAAATAATTTGAATGACATTTTATATCTTTATTTATTTAGGATATAAAATTTTTAAACAATAACTTCACGAAACGCAGTTTCGCGGAAAATGTTTCACGCAAAGCATCCTTTGGATTTTTTACGAAAACACGATAGAGGATGCTTTGGAGATACGCATCAATCTGTTATGCACGACAAATGAATGAAGATAGGTATTATTATATTTTGCAGCTCCTGCATATGCAGCAAGACGATTGATATTCAACTGTATGTCGTTGTTGCTAGTATCAATACCTGTGAAATTGCCGTCCCGATCCAAACGAGCAGCCAAATAAAATCTTAAACTCTCATTCGTTAGAGTAGTTGCAGTAGGTCTATTAATAGAATTTGTAGCATAATATTCATTAGGTATTATAGAACTACATTCATACTTGGCTCCGTGAGAATCTAAAGCTTGTAGAACATAATTCCAAGCATTACCATTAGCAATATAATCTGCATCAGTATCATTACTATCTCCGCATTGAACTGGTCTGTTAAATGGGAAATACTCACTTCCTACTTGAAATTGGTAAGAAGTAATACCAGCTTTAACAGAAATTCCGTTTGTATCATTGATCCAAGTATCACCACTAACAACAGCTTGTGCTTCTGGTAATTTTTGAGCTACTAAAATAGCTAATGCCGAATGACAATTGGAAGGAATAATTAAAGTATCACTTGCACTGATAGTAGAAAGTGTTCTACGATTTGATTGATAATCGATCCAGTGAAGCATAATACCTTGTTCGCTATTATATTGGTCTACATAAGCATTCATTAGGGATTCGCTTGGTGTCACCAAATTAGCAACTATAACAGGGTCATCGATAGTCCAAGAAAAAGAAGGAGTAGTAGCAGCTGATTTTGCGAAAACTACGGAATGTGCAGGTCTATTGAGAGTTAATTCAATCGTCAAATTTCTCAAAAATGGAAGCGGAAGATATTTAATATTGTTGAAGAAATCGCTAAATAGTTTTACTTTACACAAAACGTAATTACTTGGGGATACTCCTTGTGCTCCTCTAAATCTATGTGATGCGTCACCACGAAGAACTTTATATACTGCACCTACCGAGGCGTTAGTATCTTGAAAAGCAACAGATGCACTATCGGCTGTAAAAACTAAATTATCTGCATCTGTAATAGAAGTAACAATTCCATTAACTATATTATGTCCTGCATTACCAACTGACATAGTTCCTACAACTTGAATACCATCTCCAACTTTAAAATTTGATGTTAAACCGTCAATACGCAAGTTATATAAATTACCACCACCACTTAAACAACGATGAGCATTAACAGTACTTGTTATTTGTTGATATGTTTTTTTGGAAGATAGAGGGGCACCATACTCATAAATATCACTTGCAGAACCATCAAACGAGGACATACCTTCTTGAAATTGTAAATGTTGAGCTGACATAGTATGTTGTCTCACCATAGCATAAAGTTGAGAGTAATCATAATCACTAATTATAGTTCCATTAGATAGGGAAATTCTCAATCTGGAAAATAGAGAGTGTGCACCCCCTGTTTCCAAAAATCTTGATAGATAATCTCCAGGCTGTACGGTAATACCTCCGTCAGCAGCTATTGCACCGACCAAAAAAGTAGAATACAACTTGAACTGAAGCCAAGAGTTTCTACCATCCAAAAAGGCATCTGCAGAGTTTAGAGTAAATTTAATAACATTATTACCATCATAAGAGAATGAACGAGCACCATCACTGACATATTCCCTCATTCTTCGCGAGACGACGAAATCGCTTGAAGTCATGGGAACGGCAGGAGTGAATTCAGATGGAATGGATGGGGCAATTTGTAAATTAGCTGTCATAGACATTTTGTTTATTTATTTATAGTAAGTTTTAGAATAAAAAAATTTGAAAAAAGTTTAATTTTTCAAATTTTTTACAAGTATGTTTTCTAAAGATTGTTAATTTTATTTTTAAGTCATCAAACCACCCTGAGTTTGAGCTGATCCAGTATAGAGTTGGTCAAATTTCCCGCCATAAGACTCTCCGTACTCTAAAGCTGATGTTATAGCATTATCTAATGTTTGTGATATACTTTCTATTTCACTATGTTGAACCCAGTCATCGATATGTTCTATACCTCGTTTCAATCTATTCCACGAAAAACCAAGGATTTGTGTTTCCTTTAGTTCTTGGATTCCTTCTTCTAACATTTCTCCTATGAAAGGAATACTTCCTGCTTTATCAAGTTGTTCATCTATCCAACTAAAACCCTCTCTGGCTTTATGAACCACGGATTTACCAAAGTTATAAACCTCAGATACACCTGATTTTACTTTACTGTATATGTTTGCAACACTTGAAAAAAATTCACCAAGTCCCATATTATATTTATTTATTATATCAGATAATTATATCAAAAAAATTAATTTTTAAATTTAGTTGATTATGAGGTATCCACCTTCATTTCATTATTTATTCTAAGTTAAATCCTTCCTATTGATTGTTATAATATCACCTGGTTTTGCTCCCTTCATTTTATCTCTAATAAGTTGACACCCTGAACGGGGATGTTCTTTTCGTTTTTTCGCTTCCTTCGTTCGGTCGACCTGTTTATTGTGTTTATCGATATATTCTTGGTTGTCTGTAATTAGAGTATTTCGTTCATTTTGTAATTTTTCAAGAACTTCAATGATTTTTTGTATAGCAGAATGTTTATCCTCTACTGATAATGTTTTTCGTTTTTTTATTCCGTATATCTTGGATTTATTTGATTGAATCTCCGAATCATATGTTTTAATCTTTCGAATTATATCTATGATTGGTTCAGGTTCTGATTCCTGTTCGGATTTAACTTCTACTTCTACTTCTGGTTCAGGTTCTGATTCCTGTTCGGATTTAACTTCTACTTCTACTTCTGGTTCAGGT
>Ga0214923_10003622_pt1 | contig 19244 bp, 20 predicted proteins | sample LL1510_MetaG_FD_177993 | JGI IMG/M metagenome (GOLD analysis project Ga0214923, IMG submission 177993) | Freshwater microbial communities from Lake Lanier, Atlanta, Georgia, United States - LL-1510 | ecosystem: Environmental > Aquatic > Freshwater > Lake | place: USA: Georgia | collected...
GCAGGGTCGGCCTAAGCCGCTCCGGGCCTTTGCCGTCGTCAAAGGCCCGGAGCGGCTTAGGCCGACCCTGCCCCAGTAGATCCCCATAAATGTCGTCTTCTAGAATTGGCACCTTGGCCTTCCGGCAAATCTCCACCAATTTGGGGCGCCACTCCTCCGGCAGGGTCGCCCCGCTCGGGTTGGAGAGGCTTGAGGTGACCACGACCAGCTTGGGCTTGGGCGTGGCCCGAATCGCCTTCTCCCACCGCTTCGGATCCGGCTCCTGCCCCACCGCCGTGGGCACTGGGCGAAACTTCACCCCCGCTGCTCCTAGCAGCTCCAGCAGCCCGTAATAGGCCGGCGCCTCACACACCACCGTGTCCCCTTTTCGCAAAACGGTCCCAATCACCGAGGCCAAGGCGCCGGAGCAACCTACCGTCACGAGAACCTCCTCCGGCTTGGCCTGAATTCCCCGCTGCCCCAGATAGTCACAAATCGCTTCCCGTAGCGGGGCGGCTCCCTCGGGCCGGTGATAGCTGAACATCGCCCGAGCCTGGCTCGCCACTTCCTGCTCTAGGGCGGTCTTCAGGGCGTCCAGCGGCAGAAAGTCCGGGGACGGAATGCCCGCCGCCAGGTTGATGACACGGGGATCTTCCGTCTGCCGCATGAGATCCAGCAGGCGAACGCGGGGGTTGGACATCCGTATGGTTTACCGCCGACCCGTCGAATCGGCCAGATCGTTGACTCCCCCTCGCCCTTCCTTATGTTTGCCTCTCATGTCCGCATCGGTCGCCGAATCCCCGCTCGCCTCCTGTCACCAGGCCGCCGGCGCCAAAATAATTCCCTTTGCCGGCTGGAATCTGCCCGTGCAGTTCTCCGGTCTGATCCAGGAACACCGCGCCACCCGCCAAGCCGCCGGCCTGTTTGACATCTCCCACATGGGCCAGATCCGCGCCCAAGGACCTGGCGTTCTCGCCTGCCTCGAGGGCCTCCTGGCCAACGACCCCGCCAAGCTGACCGACGGCGAGGGTCACTACTCCTTTCTCCCGAACGACCACGGCGGCGTGATCGACGACCTTTTCCTTTACCGCATCGGCCCCGAGGACTTTTTTCTCGTGGTCAACGCCTCCCGCCACCAAGAGGTGCTCGACCTGCTAAAAAAAAAGGAAGGCCCGCAAGTCCGCTTCACCGGATTCCCGGGATCAGCCGTGGGCATGGCGTTGCAGGGGCCCAAGGCTGCCACCATCCTGGCCAAACTCATGCCAACCGGCACCGCTTTGCCGGAACGGAACCGGATTCTTCGGGCCAAGTTGGAAGGCGGCGAAGCTTGGGTGGCCAGAACCGGGTACACCGGCGAGGACGGCTTTGAAATCTTTTCCGACCTCAAAACCGGCCCAAAGGTCTGGACCCGCCTTCTTGAGGTCGGAAAAGCGGATGGCCTCCTCCCGTGTGGTCTTGGCTCCCGGGACAGCCTCCGGCTGGAGGCCGGTCTTCCCCTCAACGGGCAGGATCTTTCTTATGACATCACCCCCGTGGAGGCAGGCTTGGGCTTTTTCGTCGATGTGAGTCGCCCTCGTTCTTTTCCCGGGCGCTCCACCCTCGAAACCCAGAAAAAGAATGGCCCCCCGCGGCTCACCATTGGCCTGGTGGGCGAAGCTGGCCAAGCCCCGCCCCGGCACGGTTACCCTGTCTTTCACGCTGGCAAAAAGATCGGGGAGGTCAGCAGCGGCCTGCCCTCCCCCACCCTGGGCTACGGCATCGCCTTGGCTCTGGTCACCGCCCCCGCCCCGGCCTTGGGACAACCGGTGGAAATTGAGGTGCGCGGTCGGCGCGTGCCTGCCAAAATTTCGAAAAGGAAATTTCTACAAAACCGATGAACACCCCCGAGGATCTCCGCTACGCCAAGACCCACGAATGGATTCGCATGGAAAAAGACCGTGCCACCGTGGGTATCACCGATCACGCCCAGACCGAGCTCAACGACGTCGTCTTTGTCGACCTGCCCAAGCCTGGGAAAAAGGTGAACGCAGGCGACGTCATCGCCACGGTGGAGAGCGTGAAGGCAGCCTCTGACATCTACGCCCCTGTTGGTGGTGAAGTCACCGAGGCCAACGCCACCCTTTCCACCGACCCCGGCCTGATCAACCGCGAACCTTACGCCAACGGTTGGTTGTTCCGCCTGAAGCCCTCCTCCACCTCAACGGATCATCTCCTTTCTGCCAGCCAGTACGCCGGTACGCTGAAGAAATAAAGTCTTGAGCCTTTCCCCGGATCCCGTGGCCTTCCACGGCGACGGCTTTTTTACCTGGCACGTCTACGACCCCATTTGCAAGGCCGAGCTCTGGTCGACCGGATACACCGGAACCGACGGAACCGTGCTGTTTGACCCAATTGAATGGCCCCAAGATTCGCCACTGCCTAAGTCTCCCCTTCAGATCGTTCAGACGAATGGCAACCACGACCGAAATTGCGATGTCTTTGGCTCCCAGCAGACAGGAAAAATAACCAAAGAGCCCTTGGGGTTTTCTCCTATCCCCCTCCCAGGGGCGGGCGAAGGTGAAACTGCCTACTTCCACCACCCGACTGGAACCTTGGTGGTGGGTGATGCCCTTATCAACCTGGCTCCGCACGGACTCATGCCGCTTCCTGCCAAATACTGCGCCGACCCAGGCCTTCTAAAAAAGAGCTTAGGGGGTTTGGGTGAACTCCCCATCCGAAGAATCTTTTTTGCCCACGGCGACCCGATCCTTCAGAATGGTGCCGAAAGGCTTAAAAAACTGCTCACATGAACATCCTGCCCTCTGTCCTCCTTCTCCTCTCCGTGGCCTCCACTCTGACCGCCGGAGACAAGGATAAGGAAAAAACCGTCAACGATCTGCCCCGGGTCAATACTCTGATTCCTCAACTCCTGCCCCGCAATCCGAGTGCCAAACCGCCCCCGGCGGTTGTCCAGAAGCAGTTGGACGCTTTCTTTAACGGCATTCAGGCAGGGAAAATTGATGAGAGCTTCCGAACCCTGGTCGCCAACAACCCATCCCTCTCCGATCCGACTGCCATTCCAACCTACGTGGAAAATATTCGCAAGGGCCTGGTGATTTATGGATCTCTTCAGGGTATGGAGCTGTACGACCAGCGTCCCGTGGGTACCCGGGTGATTTATCTCACCTACATCAGCTTCCACAGCAAGAAGCCGCTCCGCTGGCAGTTTGTCTACTACATGCCCGTGGGAGCGGACTGGAAGCTCCTCAACCTCCGCTTCGACGATACGGTCGAGCAGAGCCTGATTCCCGATTAGGAGAGCCCGACCTTCGCGCGGCCGCCGCGGTTGTCGAGGAAGTCGACCATCGCCGCCACGGCTCCCCGATCCAGGGCCGCTCCGGCCTCGCTCATGACCGTGCGCAGGGCCTGGTCCAGAGGCTGTGCCGGCCCCTCTTGTCCCTGAATCAAATCCACTACGCGTTTGGCCGCCGCCACCACTTTGGCGGAAGGAAGAATTGCATCCCCGGCGAGCCGATTCGGGAAGCCGCTGCCATCCGCCCGTTCCTGGGCTTGCCGGATAGTCTCGGCCACGGGTCCCTGGAATTCCAGGCCGCCAATCAAATCGGCGCTCCGCAGGATGGCTTCCCGCATCCGGCGTTTTTCGTCCTCATTGCGGCTACCTCCCTTGCTCACCACATCATGGGGCAGGGCCACGGTTCCGAGATTGAGTAACTCTCCCGCCAGCTCTGCGGTTTCTACATCCACAAGGGACAGACCCATTTCCTCCGCAGCCCCCCGGGCGATCCGTCCGATGAGCTTTGCGTTGGATCGGGCAGCCTGGGCCTGGCGGCTGTCCACCTCGCCCACAAAAGCATCAATCAGACCGCGGAACATCTTTTCACGTTTTTCCCGCTCCACGATGAACTCGGTGATATCCTGCTCGATCAGGAGGACGCCGGGAGGATGGTCCCGGTCCGCCCGCAGGGGGATATGATCGGTCTTTGTGTACTTTTTCTTTCCGGCTTCCTCGAATTCAAAACGGCCCTTCTGCGGCTGCCATTTGCCTTCGGTTCGGTCGGACGGCCACCCAGGGTAAAGGTCGTCGATCACCTGCTTGTTGATTTTTTGGTAGGCCGCTGCCCGCACCGGCCCGATCACCGCCGGCATGGTTTTTCCGGCCACTTCTTCCGGCGTGATCCCGGCCGCCTCGGCCAAGGTTCGGTTGGCAAAGCTGTACTTTCCGCCGCCATCCACCGCCGCAATCGCCGTGGGTTGGTTATCCGTGATCACGCGCAGGAACTTGGAAAATCCGGTGAATCGTTCCGCCGCAATCTTCAACCGCTGGGCCTCGGCCGAAGCGCGGATCTCCGCCCCATGTTTCCAGGCCACCCCCATTGAGACGGAGGCCAATCCCAGCACGAGCATAAAACCGATCAACATCATGGTCTGGCGCTTTTCGGAAGGCCCCAAGGCCTCCTCGGCGGAGGCGGTCCGGACCACCACCCACGGGGTTCCCGCAATCTTTCGACCAAGTACCAGACTGGGCACATTGGCATAGCTGGGTCGGATCCCGAAAGCTCCCGGTTGCTTGAGGGCAAACGCGGCCGCGGAATTTTCGGTGTCGTTGGGGGAGTCGTTCGTCATCGGCTTCGTCCCGTTCGGCAGCGGTTCCCTGCGGGGGGTCAGAAATTGCACCGTATTGCCGGAAGTGCCTGGCTTGGCTTGGACGAGGTAATTTTCACCGCTCTTTAGGGTTTCACCCGGTTGCGACATCAACGGGAAAAGTTCCTTGGCCACCTGCTTGAGCCCAACCACGTAGGCGATCGGTTTGGCGTTGTCCGGCGCATCGACCGGATAAATGGGCGCGATAAACCCGAGGCTAGGCTGCCCTTCCCCATCCAGCCGCATATTCCAAAGCCCCCTTTGCCGGGCGGCATTCTCCTTCAAAACATCGATGAAACCGTCCTCCTTGAGGGCCGGAAGAAATTCACTGGCCACCAGGATTTGCCCACTGGGCGCGACCACTGCGATCCCAGCGATACCCTCTCGGACCACATTGGCATTGATTTCCAGGGCAGGCGGCGGGGTGACGAAGTTATTCGCTTCAGCCATTTTCTTCAGATAGTTGCGGAGAAAATTTTCCGCCCCTTCTTTCTGGTCAGCCGCTGCCGTCTCGTTCAGCAGGGTATCGATGTAGATTTTTTGAGACTCATTCGAGGCGATGGTCCGGAGAACGTCGAATTGGGAGGAAAGCCAAGCCTCCACCGCCGCTCCGCGGGTCTCCGCCACCAACCCCATCTGGGTTTGCCAATCCCGCAGGGTCCTTTTTTTCTCCGAAGCGACAAACCTTAGGATCCCCAGAACCCCCCCCACCGTGAACACCCCTAAGAATACGACTGCGAGAATCGTGGTCAGATTCCACGGTCGCTTGACCGGAGCTTGGTCAATTTTCTGGGTGTTGATTTTTAGTTTGGACGGATCTTGGGGAGCGGGGGTGTTGGATTCGGCCACGGCGGGTTCCTTTCCGGTTGAAGGACAAGAATTTCCCTATTCCCCTCCGCGCTCAAGGTTTTCCTCAGCATAAATTTCCTGTAGGGTATCCCTATGCTGTCGATGTGGACCCCTTGGTTGGCTCTCGTCGCCCTCACCCTGCCCCTCCAGGCATGGGACGGTCAGTACCAAGTCGTCCAACAGCAACCGATCCAGAAGTTTCCCAAATGGACAGGCATCCTTGCCGAGGTTCAGCAAGAATTGGCCAAAAAGGCCGATATCAATGCTCCCTACGCCGGAGGATGGGATGAGTTCGTCCAGAAAAACCAGTCGCCCGACAAATTGGAAATGATCAAAAAGGTAAACGAAACTTTCAACGCCATGCGTTATGTGCCCGATCAGAAAAATTGGGGCGTGCCCGATCTTTGGAACACGCCCGTCCAGTTCACCCAGCCACCCGACTATGTGGTGCCGGGACGGGTCAGCGGGGATTGCGAGGACCATGCCATCGCCAAGTACTACGCCCTGCAAAAACTGGGTTTCACCCAGGATGAACTCCGTATCCTCGTGGTGAAGGATCTAAACCTCGGGGTGGGGCACTGCATCCTTGGTGTGATCACCGCCGGGCAGTGCTTCATTCTCGACAACCAGATCAAGAGCGTCTGGACGGCCGACAAAATCCAACACTACAAACCGATCTACGCCATCAATGAGACCGCCTGGTGGCAATTTGTACCCGCGGGACAGGCTGCGCCGGCTGCCGCGGGAGCCGGGGGGGGTGGCGCGGATCAGGGCGACTAAACCTCCTCCGGGGGCTTTTCGAACGTCTTCCGCGAGGGCAAGCTATCGCCCCCATGCCTGAGCTCGCCCCCGCCTACGATCCCTCCAAAGTCGAGGATCGTCTCTACCGCCAATGGACGGAACGGGGCGATTATCAGGCCAATCCTGCATCCGCCCAACCGGCTTTCTCCATCGTTATTCCTCCTCCCAACGTCACCGGCATCCTCACCCTCGGCCATGTTCTGAACAACACCATCCAGGATATTCTCGCGCGTCGGGCCCGGCTGCTTGGCCAGGAAGTGCTCTGGCTCCCGGGCACCGACCACGCCGGCATCGCCACCCAGACGGTGGTCGAACGCGCTCTTAAGAAAGAGGGGAAGATCAAACACCGCGACGACCTCGGTCGTGAGGAATTCCTTAAACAGGTTTGGCAATGGAAGGAAAAACACGGCGGCATCATCATCCAACAACTAAAAAAACTCGGCGCCTCATGCGACTGGTCGCGCGAACGCTTCACCATGGATCCCGCCTACTCGGCCTGCGTGCAGCAGGTCTTCGTTGATCTCCATAAGAAAGGCCTGATTTACCGCGGGCGCCGCATGGTCAATTGGTGTCCTGTCTCCCGCACCGCCCTCTCCGACGAGGAAGTGATCATGAAAGAACAAAGGGGCCACCTTTGGCACTTCCGTGTGGCTGTGCAGGGCGAAAAGGACCGCTTCCTCACCATCGCCACCACCCGGCCGGAGACCATTCCTGGCGATACCGCCATCGCTGTCCACCCCAAGGATCCCCGCTACGCCTCCCTGATCGGCAAATTCGCCCTTCGCCCCCTGCCCCCGGAACAACCCGAGTCCCTGCGTCGCATCCCCATCGTCGGGGACGAACACGTAGAGATGGAGTTCGGCACCGGAGTGCTCAAGGTGACCCCCGCCCACGATCCGGCCGACTTTGCCATTGGCCAGCGTCACCAACTTCCCGCGATCGAGGTGATTGATGAGAGCGGACACATGAACGCCGCGGCTGGGGAGAAATTGGCCGGCTTGGATCGGATCAAGGCCCGGGCCACGGCCGCTGAGCAACTCCAAGAGCTTGGCTGCCTGGAAAAGGAAGAGGCCTACACCAATCAGGTAGGCTACAGCGAACGCGCCGATGTCCCCGTGGAGCCCCGCCTCTCCGAGCAGTGGTTCCTTAAATATCCGAGCGCAGAAAAATCCCGTGAAGTCATCGCCTCTGGCAAGATGCGCTTTTTCCCGGATCGGTGGACCAAAGTCTACGACCACTGGATGGGCAACCTGCAAGACTGGTGCATCAGTCGGCAGCTCTGGTGGGGCCATCGCATCCCCGTCTGGTACCGCGCGAAGGAAATCCGTTGTCAGGTGGATTCCCCCGGCGAGGGCTGGACCCAAGATCCGGATGTCCTCGACACCTGGTTCTCTTCTTGGCTTTGGCCGTTCGCCACGATGGGTTGGCCGGCCAAAACGCCGGAACTGAAAAAGTTTTACCCCACCACGGACCTCGTCACGGGTCCTGACATCATCTTCTTCTGGGTCGCTCGTATGATCATGGCTGGCTTCGAGTACATGGGAGAGCTCCCCTTCCGGAACGTCTATTTCACCGGCCTGATCCGCGATGCGAAGGGCCGGAAACTTTCCAAATCGTTGGGCAACTCCCCCGACCCTCTCGACCTCATTTCCAAATACGGCGCCGACGGGCTCCGCTTTGGCCTCCTTCGGATTGCCCCTCAGGGGGTCGACATCCGTTACGACGAAAAGCAGATCGAAGAGGGCCGCAACTTCGCCAACAAGCTCTGGAACGCCTGCCGTTTCCGCCAGCAACAAGGACCTTGTGATTCCCAGGCTGATCCGACCAAGCATCCCCGCACCCCGTTTTCAGATCATCTTCTCGCCGAGCTCGATGCCCTCGAGAAGGAGTTGGAGAAGATGTATGCAAACTACGAATTCAGCCAAATCGACCAGGCCCTCTATGGTTTTGTCTGGGACGAGTTTTGCGCCCGTTTTATCGAAACCGCCAAGGCAGACTTCGCCGACACCGCCTCCCCCACCCGCCCAGGCACCCTCGCAACGGCTGACTTTGTGCTCTCCCGCATTCTGCGTTACCTCCACCCCTTTATGCCTTTCATCACCGAGGAGCTCTGGCTGACCCTTGGGTTGGGCCAGAAAACCATCCAGTTTGCCGGTTGGCCCAAGCCAGGCGGGATCTGCTGGGACTCAGCGCAGGCCAAAAAAGCCGAGGCTTGCTATGCCACCGCGGAAGCGGGCCGTCGCCTGCGGGGCGAGTTTGGCCTGTCCGGATCCTCCAAACTGCGATACCAGCTGGTCGGAAAGGTCGCTGCGTCCCCTGAAGATCTCCGTACCCTCGCCAAACTACTGCAATGCGGCGGGGTGGAGACAGCCAACCAGGCTCCCAAGGCCCCCATGACCCCGACCCCGTGGGGAGACCTCTATCTTCCGTTGGAAGGCCTGCTCGATCCGGCCAAGGAAACCGTCCGGTTGGAGAAAGAGATCGCCTCCGCCGAGGTCGCCCAGGCTCGGGAAGCCGCCAAGCTGGCCGACCCCAAGATGTCCTCCAAAGCTCCCCCCGAGAAGGTGGAGGAGTGGAAACGAATCGAGCGGGAAGCCGGGGAAAAGATCGTCCGCCTCCGGGCCCAGCTCAAACTTTTCACAACTTAATCGGACGGCTCCCCTTTTCCTCTCGGCAGCCGAAGGCGAAGAGGGTTCGATTCTTCCTTCATGGAAAAGGGCCACACCATTCCCATCCTCGGACAAGGCTATGTCCGTTACATCGACCACCTCGGCACGGATCTGCGCATCGTCGAGGCCGCCCGCATCTCCTATAAAAGCCCCAGCAAGGGTGTGGAACAGGACAAGAAACTCCTCCTGTACCTTTACAAGCACCGTCACACGAGCCCGTTTGAACAGTGCTCGATCACCTACAACATCAAGATGCCAATCTTCATCATGCGGCAGTTCGTCCGCCATCGGACCTTTCGGCTGAACGAGTGGAGCGGGCGCTACTCCGAACTGGCCGACGAATTTTACGTCCCCGCCCAATGGCGCGCCGCGGACGCCAAGAACAAGCAGGGTAGTCAGGTATCCGCCTCCCTCGACCACGCCGCCCTCACCAAAGAGGTGAAGGCTTTTAATGACTCCGCCTATGCCACCTACCAAAATCTCCTCAAACAGGGCGTCGCCAAAGAACTGGCCCGGATGGTCCTTCCGGTGAGTATCTTCACCGAGGTCTATGTGAATTGTGACCTCCACAACCTGGTCCATTTCCTTCAGTTACGGGAGGATGACCATGCCCAACTGGAGATCCGGGAACTCGGCGCTGCCATGAGGCAGGTCGCCGAGAAGCTCTTTCCCTGGACCTTCGAGGCCTACCACAAATACCGTCTGACCATCTCCGAAAAACCCAAGGACGAATAACTTTCCCGCTGACGGTTCCGGTTTCTGGCACTATAACAACGCGATGCCCAAATCCCCAAAAAAATCCTCTCCCAGACCCTCCTCCCCTTCCCAAAATTGGATCCCACTCCTTGTCGCCGGAGCGGTCGGCTTTGCAGGTGCGTTTTTACTTCTCAAAGGATGTCCGTTTTCCCGCATGAGTTGCCCCGTCTATTCCGAAATCTGCCCGGTGACATCCGCTCTCGGTAAGGCGGAAAAGGCCTTGGCGGCCAACGACCTCGCCTCCGTCCGAGCTTCGGCGGAAAAACTCCAGGATCTTCTCGCCAACCGGATGCCCGAGCTTTCCCAGGCCGCCCGCCGTCTGGCTGCCAGCCAGAACTTGGCCGAGGCTCGGGCCAATCTGGTGACCTTTAAAAAGAAAATGGAGTCGTCCTCCAACCAACCCGCTCCGGCCGTCCGGTGAATTTCTTTCGAAGGGCTTTCCTCCTGGTGATGGCCTTGCCCTTTATGGCATCCGCCGCGGAACTCAAGCTGGGCGATAAACTCCCCGCCCTCACCTTGCCGGACCAGGACGGCAAGCCCCTGGACCTTGCCGCCTACGGTGCCGAGGGCTACCTGCTGGTCTTTTTTTACCCCAAGGCCAACACCCCCGGTTGCACCGCCCAGGCCTGCAGCCTTCGGGATGCCGAAACCCGGCTAAAGGAACGCGGGGTGAAAATCCTCGGCATCAGCGCCGACAAACCGGATTCCCAGAAGAAATTCGTCACGGACCAAAAACTTCCCTACCCCTTGATTGCCGATTCCAAAGGTAAGGCCATCCAGGCTTTCGGCGTCGAGGGCATGTTGGGATTCGCCCGACGATCCGCTTTTTTGTTTCACCAGGGAAAACTGGTCTGGCGGGATGCCAAATCCTCCACCAAGGACCAGGCCGAGGTCGTCCTCAAGGCCCTCGACACTCTCTCCCCCGGCAAGAAGTGAAGTCGTTCCGCAAGGAACTCACTTTCCGCACCCCCACCCGCCGGGCTCTTCTCAACATCACACCCCAGATCGAGTCCGCCCTGGTGGAATCCGGCATCCGGGAAGGACTGTGCCTCGTCAACGCCATGCACATCACCGCCTCCGTCTTTATCAACGATGACGAATCCGGCCTGCACGAGGATTTTGAAAAATGGCTGGAAAAACTCGCCCCGGAAAAACCCCATTCCCAATACCGGCACAACGGGGCCGAGGATAACGCCGATGCCCATCTCAAACGCACTCTGATGGGTCGGGAGGTTGTCGTGGCGGTGACCGAGGGCCGGCTCGATTTTGGCCCTTGGGAACGGATCTTTTACGGGGAATTCGACGGTCGGCGCTCCAAGCGCGTGCTCATCAAAATTCTTGGCGAATAACCCGGCCTTTCCCCCTTTTCCCCCGTTGCCGGGGAATCTATAAAACCCCATGCCTTCGATCTCCGGGAATCAGCTGCAGATCTTTTCCGGCAATGCCAACCGGGAACTGGCGGAACGGATTGCCGCCAGAATCAAAATTCCCTTAGGCAAGGCCAGCGTCACCTCGTTCCCGGACGGGGAAACCTTCGTGAAGTTCGAGGACAACATCCGCGGGAACGATGTCTTTATTATCCAACCCACCTGCGCACCCACCAACCAGAACCTCATGGAACTCCTCATCATGGTGGATGCCGCCCGCCGCGCTTCCGCCTACCGGATCACCGCCGTATTGCCCTTCTTCGGTTATGCCCGGCAGGATCGCAAAGACCAACCTCGGGTCCCCATCACCGCCAAACTGGTCGCCAACCTCCTGGTCGCGGCGGGGGTCCACCGGGTCCTGACCGTGGACCTCCATGCCCAGCAGATCCAGGGCTTCTTCGATATCCCGGTGGACCATCTCTTCACCGCCCCGGTGTTCTACAAATACCTCGTGGAGAAAAAAATTCCTAACTTGGTGGCCGTCACCCCGGACATCGGCGGGATGAAGATGGCGGCCGCCTATGGCCAGATGATGGATTGTGGTCTCGCGATCGTGAGCAAAAAGCGCCTGAACGCCACCGACACGGAGGCCACTCATGTCATTGGCGATGTGAAGGGCAAAAACGTTTTACTGGTGGACGATATCACCGAGACCGCCGGAACGATTGTCTCGGCGGTGGAAATTCTCCGCAAACATGGGGTGCAGGACTTCTATGTCGGCGTGCCCCATGCCGTGCTCAGCCCGATCGCCATCGAGCGCCTGAAAAAGGCCGGCATCAATGAGCTCATCACTACCAACACCACACCCCAAGCAGAATTCCCGGGCGTGCCGACCAAGGTGCTCTGCGTGGCTCCCCTCCTGGCCGACGCCATCGTCCGGATTCATGCCGGCGAATCCGTCTCTTCCCTTTTTGAAATCCGTGCTGGCGTGAAGACCTGAGCCTGACTCAAGGGACGCAGGCTGCTTCGTTTCCTTATCTTAATCTTAATCCATCCACCTGCCCGCAGGGAGAAAGCTTACTGTCCCAAAATATATGCGAAGATAAGCGGGGCCACGATCGTCGCATCCGACTCAATGACAAAACTCGGGGTGTCCGGACCCAGCTTGCCCCAGGTGATTTTCTCATTGGGCACCGCCCCGGAATACGACCCATAACTCGTCGTGGAATCGCTGATTTGGCAAAAATAGGCCCAGAGCGGGATCGATTTTCGTTTCAGGTCCTGATGCAACATCGGCACCACGCAAATGGGAAAGTCCCCCGCGATTCCGCCGCCGATCTGGAAGAAACCCAGCGGGGTCTTGGCCGTTTTCGTGTAGAAATCCGCCAGGGAAATCATGTACTCCACCCCGCTTTTGATCAGCTGGGGGGACTTCACCTGCCCGGAAATACAGGCCGCGGCAAACATGTTGCCCAGGGTGGAATCTTCCCAGCCGGGTACCACCATCGGCAGGTTTTTCTCCGCCGCCGCCATCATCCAGGAGTCCTTGGGATCGATTTGGTAGAATTTTTTATACAACCCCTCACGCAACGCCTCAAAAAAATATTCATGCGGGAATTTTCGTGCCCCGTTTCTTTCGTCCCGTTTCCATAGCTCGATCATCACCCCCTCGATCCGGCGCATCGCCTCATGCTCGGGGATGCAGGTGTCGGTCACGCGGTTGAGATGCTCCTTCAGCAACTTGTCCTCATCCTTGGCGGTGAGGTAGCGATAGCCTGGGACGCGGCGGTAGTGGTCATGGGCCACGAGATTATAAACGTCCTCCTCCAGATTCGCCCCGGTGCAACTGATCGCATGCACTTTCCCCTTGCGGATCATCTCGGCCAGGGAAATCCCCAATTCCGCCGTGCTCATCGCTCCGGCGAGTGTGACCATCATCCGTCCGCCGTCATCGAGAAGCTTTCGGTAGGCAATCGCTGCATCCCGCACCACCGCGGAATTGAAGTGACGGTAATTCCGGTCAATGAACTTCGTGATCGAACCTTCTGCCATGCAACTCCCTTTCAACCTTCCCGCAGCAGGATTGACAAGACTAATCCGGTTTTTTTTGGGTTTTCGTTGTTCGTAAGTGCGGATCGCAGAAATGATCCATGGCCAGAAACATCGACTTGGCATGTCGGGCGAACAACACGCTCAGAAAGGGTGCCGGCATCACGCAAAGAAGAAAAAGAATCGTGGGACGCAGGTCCGTCAGCGCCCGCAGAATGAAGTACACCGACATGGAACCCAGTCCGATCACCCCGTAATTCACGCCCCAGATGGCCAGAAGAAAATATCCCGGCTCCCGTTCGTAGGCATACCCGCACTGGGGACAGCCATCCAGGGGTGCGAACCAGTCCTGCAGGGACCGGGTTTTCTTTACCGGTAGAAAAATCGGTTTATCCCCACAGGTGGGACACCGGCACCACAGGGCCCTTTGGAAATAAAGCCAGGCCTTACCAAGGGTGCGCGGGGCCTGCGCCGTCGAATCCCCGGGCTTCATTCGCGGTGGTACGGATGCCCCGCCCTCCAACTCTCCACCCGGTAAATCTGCTCCAATAACGTCACCAAAGCCAAATCGTGGGAAAGAGTCTGCGGTCCCAGGGATTTCACCACCGCACATTGCTGAAGAAAACCTTCTCCATGTCCGTCCGCCCCGCCCAGGACCCAGGCGGTTTTCGCGCCCGAGCCCCTCTCCCACCGGTCAAATTCTCTTCTCCAATCCGCCGTGCTCTGGGCTTTTCCGCGCTCATCCACGGCCACCCGTTGCCAGCCCTCCGATTTCTCCAGAATCTCCCTCGCCTGCCTGGCCCCTTCCTTCACGTGCACCAATTCAATTTCAGAAAATCCCCCGATTCGCATGGCAAAATCCTCCGCGGCGCTTTTTGCCCAACCGGAAGGCCGACCCACGATGATGATGCGGTGTTTCACGCCCCCGTCCGCCGGGGATAGCCCACCTTGACCGCCGAACCGTCCGAAAAAATCACCGAAGCCCCTTCCTCCTGGAACACCGGCCCGAAGGCGGGCCCAAAAGGATCTCCCGTCGCACAGTCCACCGCATACCGAAGCGGAGCCCGCATGGTCCATGGTTCGTGCCTGACCTCGTAGGTGGTGCCACCCCGAAAGGAGTTATATCCCCGGTTCCGATGCAACAGAAACTCCTCCAGAGTTCCTCCGACCACCGCATGTGCCTGCGCCTCGGCACGCACCGAAATCCGGAAGGTTCGCGTCCCCACCTCCCATTCGTACGCCGCCTCGGGTTCATTGTGCCGGATCCGTTTTTCCATTCGCACCTTCCGTTTCTCATAAGGTTCCCCAAAAGCCTTCCGGGCCAGCCTCGCCACCAAAAGCTTGGGGACCAACTCCCCCAGAAAAACAACGCCGGGACCGTTGGGGCCCTGCACATAGGTCCGCAGGTTCACCTCGGGAAAGCGGTCGTGCCAAGGCCAGCTGATCCCCTTCACCACCACGCTGGAAAATTCCACGCCCACGAGACTGATCGCCGCCGCTCCCTCCCAAAGATCCGGCGAGCAACCCGCCGGCAACTTCTCCTTCACCAAGGACGGATCCACCAGCCAGCTCACCATCACCAGATTTCCCCAGTCTGCCTGCATCCATGACGGGCCATCGCTCATCGCGGCTATCCTGCAAACCCGGGACCGAACAGCAAGAAATCCGCTACCCGAGCACCTTTTCGAGCTCCTCCACTCTCCGCTCGAAAAGCTCCAGAGCCGCCTCCACCGGAGCCGGACTCTCCATATCCACCCCCGCCGTCCTCAGAGTCTCCAGCGGCGGACGGGAACCACCCGATTTTAAAAACCCGTGCACCCTCTCCACCGCCCCGCTGTCCCCCGCCAACACCCTCGTGGCAAGCGCCATCGCGGCGGAAATTCCGATGGCGTACTTGTAGACGTAAAACGCGCTGTAAAAGTGCGGGATCCGCAGACATTCCAGCTCAAGCGGTGCCTCGATCTCCATCGCCTCCCCCAAGTAAGCCTCCAGAAGCTCCCGGTAGCAGATCCGGAAGAAATCCAACGTCAACGCCACCCCTTTCTCCTCCGCCTCATGGATCCGGCCCTCGAACTCCGCAAACATCACCTGCCGGTAGAGCGTCCCCCGGATGTCATCGATCTGCCGGTTCAGAATATAAGCCCGCAAGGTCGTGTCCTCCCGCGCCGGCCCCTCCAGCAGATGATGCGTCAACAGCTCCTCGTTGAAGGTCGACGCCACCTCCGCCAGCAGGATCGGATAATGGGCGTCCTGATAAGGTTGTGCCCGGTGACTCATCCACGTATGCATCGAATGCCCCGCCTCATGGGCCAGGGTATACACGTCGGAAAGCACATCCTCCCGGTAGTTCATCAGGATGTAGGGCGGGCTCTGGTAACTACCGCTGGAAAACGCCCCGCTTCGCTTGCCCCGGTTTTCATACCGGTCCACCCAACGAGCACGACCCAGACCCTCGCCCAGCACCTTCTGGTACTCCCCGCCCAGCGGCCGACAGGCCGTCGTCACCAACTCCGCCGCCTCGTCATACTTGGTCCTGCGTTTGGCCGCCGGCACCAGTGGGACTTGCAGGTCCGCCGCCCGCAGTTCCTTTAATCCCAACACCTTTTTTCGTAGGCGGTGATACCGCTGGAGTGGCTTCAGGTTTTTTCGCACCGCCGCCACCAGGTTGTCGTAGACCTTCTCCGGCATCCGGTCGGGAAAGAGCGACTGCGCCCGCGCGCTGACATGCTTCCGCGCCTTGGAGCGAAACACGTCTCCCTTCACGGAACTCGCCAGCGTGGCCGCCAGGGAAAATGCATGCTGCTCAAACTCCGTGTAATACTGCTTCCACGCCGTCCGCCGCACCTCGGCCGACGACCGCTGCAGTAACGAGGCGAACGTCCCGTGACTCAGCTCCATTTCGCTGCCGTCCTCGTCCTTCACCGTCCCGAACCGGAAATCCACGTTGGTCAGTTGGGAAAAGATCTCATCCGGACCTCCCAGCGTCGGCCCCGCCAGCGCCATCAACCTCTCTTCTCCCTCCCCCAGGATGTGCGGCCGGTACCGCCGGATCCGCTCCAGCTTGCCTTGCCACTCTTTCAACCGCGGGTGTTTCAAAAGTGTCGACCACTCCGCATCCTCGATCTGCATCAACTCCGGCATGAACCAAGCCGTCTCCTCCGCCAGCTGGGTCGTCAGATGCTCCAACCGCAATGCCCGGTCCCGCGCCGCCCCGTCCCCGCCATCCTCCGCCACGCGCAGATGCGCATACTGTCCTAATCGCTCCGCCAACAGATCGATCTCCCTCTCCTCCTCCAGCGCCGCCGCGAGATCCTCCCCGTGGTGGAGCTTCCCCTTCCACTTCAGCATCCGCCCCTTTTGCCCCTTTAGATTCTCCAGGCCCTTTTCCCAATCAGTCTCCTTCGCATAAAGCGGACTCAGATCCCAGGTGTCTTTCGGATCCACCTCACCTCGTCCCGGAACTTTTTTGACCGGGGCGGTCAGGGAGGCAACTTGGATCATCGCCGAAAGTTACCCGACACCTTTTTCAGAATCCACCCCCGCCTCCGCTTGCCGTCCGCCAAGCTTTCCTTCACCCTTAACTTCATGGCCGAAATCGCCGCCTTTGCCCAGCGCGGAGCCTCCCGCGTCACCCCCAAGATCATGGACAACCTGCTCCATCGTCTCCCCATGCTGAAGGCAGAGTTCACCCAAATCCACGCCCCCAAGTTCCCCCACCTCGTCGAACAGCTGGAATTTCTTGCCGATGTCGTCGAAGACTTCGCCGAAGGAGCCTACAAGGAGATCCCCTACGCTGCCGCCGCGGCCGCCGCCTTTGCCATCATCTACACCCATCGCCTTCTCGACATCATCCCCGATTTCATCGCCAAAATCAGCTTCGAGGATGACTCCGCCGTTGTCCGCGCCGTCCTCATTATGTTTGAGAAGGACTTCGAGAAGTACGCCCGCGCCCAGCACCTCAACTGGAAAAAAGTCACCGTTGAGCCCTGATCGGCCCCCCGGTTCATGAGCCCCGCCGGTTGGACCGACTTCCTCGAACAACATTTCGGTCGGTGGTCCGTCCCACATCTCGCCCGTGGTCTTGTCGCCATGAACGCCGCCAGCTGGCTCCTCAACCTCGCCTCCCCCGGCTTTCTCGCCATCCTGAAACTTGACCCATCCCTCGTCCTCCAAGGTGAGTTTTGGCGGGTGATCACCTTTGTTTTCGTTCCCCCGTCCTCCGCGCACCCTATTTTCTTTTTTATTTTTCTCTGGTTTCTTTGGTCCATCGGCGAGGCCCTCGAGGAAAATCTCGGCTCTTTCCACCTTAACCTTTACTTCCTCCTCAGCATGGCCGCCGTTGTCGGAGTCTCTTTTCTCCAGCCCGCCGTCCCCGTAAACTCTTTTTACCTCTTCAACTCCCTCTTTCTTGGCTTTGCCACCACCCTGCCTGACCAGAAAATCTTCCTCTTTCCCATCCCCATCCCCCTTCCCGTTACCTGGGTGGCCGGCATCACTTCCGCTCTCCTCTTTGTTCCCGTCTTTTTTGAACCAGCCCTTCTTCCCGGCATTCTCGCCGCCCATGCAGGCTACCTTGGCTTCTTTGGACCAGGTATTCTGGAATCTCTCTTCTCCCGTTTCCGTCGCGACTAGGCCACATGGCCCGGATCCTTTTCGTTCTTCCGTTTCTCCTTTCAAGTGGTGCCCTCCTCGCTGCGCCCCTTCCTGATCAATCCCGCGCCCTCCTCGTGGCAATTCCGGAGGCATGGAACTCCGTCAAGGCCTCCCTCCAGTTGTACCGCCGTGCCTCCGCCTCCTCGGCTTGGTCCGCCACCAACGCCCCTATCCCCATCCATCTCGGCCGTCGGGGGCTTGCTTGGGGTCGCGGCCTCCACCCCGACCAGCCCGGCGTCCAAAAACGCGAGGGCGACGGCAAATCCCCCGCCGGCCTTTTTCTCCTCGGAAACATTCTCTACGGTTATGCCGACCGCTCCCCCATCCACGGCTGGCGTTACCGCCAGGTTACCGATCGGGACCTCTGGATCGAGGAACCCACCTCCTCCCTTTACAACCGTCACCTCATCCTCTCCTCCCACGAACCATTCCCGCCCGACCAGCACTACCACCTCATGCGCCAGGCCGATCCCGCCCACGCCCTGAAACTCTTCATCCGCCACAACGCACCGCCGGACGCCAAACCCGGCGCTGGTAGCGCCATCTTTTTCCATCTTTGTCGCGGGGAAAACTCCGTCACCACCGGTTGCACCTCCATGGAGGAACCCGCCTTCCGCAACTTGCTTGAGTCATTTCAGCCCTCGGATGAACCCGTCTATGTTTTGGTCCCCCGCGTGGAATACGATCGCCTCCGCACCGCCTGGAAGCTTCCCTAGGTCATCACGTGAACCCCTGGCTGCTCGACTCCTTCATCCTCTTTGCCTACTTCGCCGCCATCATCGGGATTGGCCTCGCCGCCGCCCGCCGTCAAACCTCCCTGGATGACTACGCTCTTGGCGGCCGAAAAATGCCTTGGTGGGCCGTCCTCGCCTCCATCCTCGCCGCCGAGATCAGTGCCGCCACGTTCCTTGGCGCCCCCGGCGAAGGCTACGCTCTCCGGAACTTCACTTACGCCCAGCTTGCCATTGGCACGGTCCTCGCCCGGGTTTTTGTCAGCTGGATTTTTATTAAGCCTTACTACGTCTACAACGTAGTATCCATCTACGAATTTTTGGAGAAGCGCTTTGGTCCTCAGTCCCGCCAGGCCGCCAGTGCCATCTTTCTCGTAACCCGCGCCTTGGCCAGCGGCACCCGCCTCTACGTCGCCGCCATCGTTCTGGTCCTCGGCTGGGAGATGTTCTCCGGTGCCAAACCCTCTCCCGGCGCGGAACTGGGCATCTATCTGGCCGCCTTGGTGATTTTGGTCCTTCTCACGGCCGTCTACACCGTCGCCGGCGGCATCAAGGCCGTCGTTTGGACCGACGTGATTCAGGCCATTGTCATGTTCTCCGGCCTCGGTTTCGTCCTTTGGCATCTCTTCCAGACCATCCCCGGCGGCCTGTCCGCCATCACGGGAAAGCTCAACCAACCCGGCGATCTCAGCTTCTGGAGTTTGGGCCCCATCGTGGAAGGAAATCTTGGCGTCACCCTCAAAGGTATC
>Ga0214923_10003623_pt1 | contig 19243 bp, 18 predicted proteins | sample LL1510_MetaG_FD_177993 | JGI IMG/M metagenome (GOLD analysis project Ga0214923, IMG submission 177993) | Freshwater microbial communities from Lake Lanier, Atlanta, Georgia, United States - LL-1510 | ecosystem: Environmental > Aquatic > Freshwater > Lake | place: USA: Georgia | collected...
CTTTTCGGCATGTGCCGGGCGAACTGTTCATAACGTTTTTCTGTGAATGGATCTGTCTCTGCACTTTTCTGTTTTTCATTCAGTTTCCTATACTTTGAGATATCCATCCCATGTGCTTTATTACATAGAGCACTTTAATCTTCAACCAATGCTTTTACACCGCTCATAATTAATCGGGTTAAACCAACTTTCCCTGATTATATTTAGATCTTTAAGGTCCTTTTCTGAAGCGTCCTCGCATAATAATTGGCGTTTTATAGTTCCTAGAACCTTTTTACTTTAAAACAAAGTTGCTTTACGCTGTAGTCAAGTTGTTGATAGATCTTTTTATTTTTCTTGCTGGCATTAAAAAGTTTGCCGAGCCATCGTTTTTTTAAATGTTACATCCATAAATGATTACTAAGTTTTTTAATCGGGCCCGCAAAAGTTTCGTTGTCTCAGATGGTTTTTTATCCTTTATTCATCTTGAAATTACGCGGCTTTTTAGCGAGGACTCGTTGTGCGGAGTTCGCTTGCGAGGTGCTCCTGGAAGATTGGTTTTTTTTCGCAACAATTCTACCGACTACGCAACTTTACTAGATTGTTTTCTTTCAGGGGTTCATCGGCCGACCCAACCACTCCCAAATAACCCAACTATCCTCGATCTTGGGGCGAATGTTGGGTACGCGATGATCGATCTTTATTTTCGGCATCCAGGCGCCCGCATCTTTGGCGTCGAACTCGATGCTCGAAATGTTCAAGTTGCACTTCAAAATATTAAAGGTCTTGGCATGAGCATTCTTCATGCTGCTGTTTTTCACAAAGATGGTCAGATCGAGTATAATTCTACTTCTTCCTTTAACGCTTTTAAGATCGCCACGGGTGAAACATCAAGTTCTACCCAAATAAAAGTTCAAGCCTTATCGGTAGGCACGATTTTGCGTAAATTCGATATTCGTCATGTAGATTACCTAAAGATCGATATTGAGGGCGCGGAAAAAGATATTTTTTTATCGGGGGATTTATCTTGGATGGATGTTGTAGATCAAATCAACATAGAGCTTCACGGTACTCTTGAAGCAAGCGCCTTGATCAAGTTGTTGCAAGATCGGGGCTTTAAAATACAGCAAAGCATGCACCCTTGGCCCTCAGTTAATGGTTGGCGTGAATAAGTTTTTGTTCTTATTTCTTAATGCAATTCTGCTGGCAAATATTAGTTGCCGCATCCGCTAGTTTCTTGAAAATCCTTCTCTACACCGACCTCGCCATTCGCCCTGACCAGCTCTTCTGGCACCGCGACCTCGGACTCCTAACCCAAGCCTTCCGCTCTCTCGGCCACGATGCCTACCTTGTCGTCCACCCTGCGACCGAACCTAGTGCTAACCCCGCAGTACCGAACGAAATTGATCACCCTAGGGAGCAACCCTGCGTAGTCCCGCAGCTGCGGGACGAAGTAGGGCCCCTTCCCACATTCGCACCTTCCCACGTTCCCACATCTGCTGCCTCCAACATCAATCATCCAAAATCAAACATTCAAAATGACCCTGTTCTTTGGGTTTCCCAATCCCAAGTTCGAGACGATCAGTGGTGGCAATCCCAAAAGCCCGATCTCGTCATTCTCGGTCTCTGGACCCGCCCCAAATACGACCCGATCCGACGCGCTGCCCTCTCTGCCACCCCCCACGTCATCGAACGCGCCGATAGCGATGGCATGCGCACTGCCTCCTGTGGATTTTTTACTTATGCAAAACGACGCTTCGACTACTTCCGCGACCGCACCTACCCCTGGGCATCTCCTCTCTCCGTACCTGCCTCAATGTTCTACTCCTTTGCCTCCATCCTCGCCACCCCCTGGATCGAATTTCGCTTAAGAAAAACTCTTAAACTCCTGCCCTCCATTCTTGTTGAAACCCCCCATGCCACCAATCTCTGGAAATCCCTCGCAGGCCGTCTGGGGGTCGATCCAGAAATGATTCACTGCGTCCCTCACCCCATTCAGACCGATATCTTTAAGTTCGACCCCGCCAGCCCCAAAAAAAACCAGATTATCTCAGTCGGCCGCTGGGACTCCTACCAGAAGAACCTACCCCTTCTTCTCAAAAACCTCCGTACTTTTCTTGATAAAAATCCATCCTGGACCTCTCTCGTCATCGGCTCTGGCCTCCCGGCTAAATCCCCCCATCCCCAAATCACCTTTTTCCCATCCCTTCCCCCCCCCGATCTCGCTCGGCATATGCAGGAATCAAAAGTTTTCTTTTTCTCCTCCCGCTATGAAAGTTTTGGGCTTGCCGCTGCGGAGGCGGTTGCTTGCGGGTGCATCATCCAAGATGCGTCTTTAGACCCCGATCTCGCGTCAATTAAATCGATCAAGGCAGGCACTTCATCACCCTCACCCGGGCTCATCGCTCAAATGATTCTTAGCATCCTCAGCTCCAAAACCCAATTGTCGGAGCATGCTTAATTTGAAAAGCCCCGCTTCCGTGATACAATATTAAAGAAAGGAATGTATCGTTATGGATCCTCAAACCCTTGTTCGTCGAATAATAGAGGCGGGGTTTTTTATCGGTGCAGTCTTTTTGGCAATCTTTGTTGCGCCTAACAGCCCCTTTCTTATCATCGGCATCTGTTTGGGGATATTTGGATTTATAGCCATAAGCAAGTTGGGGCGAAACATATGGGTCTTATTTCCCATGACAGCTGGACTTTCAGGAACAATAAACCTGATTAAGGGAGGACTTACACCTCTTCAGCTGGTTTGTATTGTTCTGTTTTTTTACTGCCTTTATTTGCTCAAAGCGGATCCAACTTTTCGCATTCGAACTGGCCCTATGTGGTTTTTTATACCGCTTTTCTCAATTAGCCTACTCCTTGCTTTCAATTGGCTCAAGGGTCGTGATTTGGGGCTCAATATATTCGGATCTGTTCGCGTGGGCGGCAAAAACTACATGAATTGCGTGCTTCCCTTTGTTGGATATATCGCTGCGATTTCAATCCGGCGCCCCAACTCAAAGCACGACATGCGAATTCCTCTATACATTCTCTCTGGATACCTCGTAGATGCTATTGTTTTTGTGGGCACTACCCTTGTGCCGGCTTCCGCTCCTGTAATCTTTAGCATCTACGATTCCGTTAATATCGAGGCCTTTCAGGCTACTCAAGTTAGCCAAATCAGTGAGATAGGTGCTGGCTATGTTACGCGTTTCGGAAGATCGGGTCACCTTGCGTATGTCCTTTTGGCGTGTCTTCAAGCTTATTTGCCCTGGCAAACTTGGATCCGCGTGCCCACGATTCTTTTCGCCCCTTTTCTTGCATTCTTTGCTTTGATCTGCTCGCTTATTTCAGGATTTCGCAATTACCTACTTAGATTCGTTATCGTTGTTTTGATTGGCATTTGGCAAGCATTCGGCGTCTACTCTCTTTTCCTAGCGCTTCCAGCTGTTTCCCTAGTCACGGTGCTGGTCTTCGGTCAAGGCACCATGTTTAATTTGCCCCCCGTGATCCAGCGAACTCTCATATTTCTTCCTGGTAATTGGGACAGGGAGATCGCACTAAGCGCCGAAGGTACGGCTGATTTTCGTAAAGACCTTCGCAGGGTTTATTTTAAAGAGTTCTTTCGGGCAGACAATTTTTTGGGTGATGGTTACCTCTATGACCGTGAAGATTTAGAGTATAGCCAAGAAGAATTTTGGCGCCGGATGGGCATACGTACCGCTACGGATAAGGATGATGGGATTCGTGGCTTTATTCGCCGTCGCATGCACCATGAAGGCATTATTGATATTCACCATATTCTGGGTCATGTTGGCACAGTTGTTTGGGTTGTTTTTGGTGTGCTCGCCCTGAGTAAGTGCCTCTCCTTTTCACTCACCCAAGAAGCCAAAATGAATCCTACAGCAAACTTTGGGGCGACGCTCATCGTTGTTGTTATTCTGACCTACTGGTTTCTTTTCGGCTGCCTCAAGGAAATGATGCCCGAATTATTTGGATTTATGTTCTGTTTTTTTGTCGGCCAAGAAAATCTTTCGCGCTGGAAAGCCACTCAGCGGAGTCGCGTCTCATTGATTAAGCCAGCCACTAACCCTGAGGAAAGTCCAGCCCCCCCTCTCCATTCTTATTAATCATTTTCCTATTTTACCTGGGCCGGAAGTTTTTGTTTCCGAATAATCCTTAAACTTATGAAAATAACAGCAAGGCTAACCAGGCTTGCAATGACTGAGGCTACGACAAAGTGTTGCAGCGGAACTCGGGCTCCCATGGGCGCAAGGGCTGTTTGCAGAATATATGCAGTAATTGCTGATCCAACTAACCAGCCTAAAAGCTGAATATTCCACTTCCAAACAACCGTCCCAAAGCTGCGTAGTGCTCCATACATCATAATCGGCGTGGTCCACATCAGGTTGGCCAAGCAACTCGCTGCGGGCACTCCGGCAGTTCCATATTTCGGTATGAGATAAAAATATAATGCGACTTCAAAGAGTGCGCCCAGCGATGTCACTTTTGCCATATTACTCGCTCTCATTTTCATCAAAAAAACCAGTTGCATGATGCGATTGATTGTAGAAATCACCGCCACAACCCCCATTCCCACATTAGTTGCGCTCCCTGAAAAATATTCCGGCTCCGTCCACCACACAACAAAAGCCGGATTGACCAAAATGACCCAGAAAAGCAGGAGCCCAAGTAAAGGCAAAGTCGCGGAGTACACCTTTTGAAATCCCTTGATCGCTTCCGCCTGCCTACCTCCAGCCCACTCAAGGCTCCACTTTGGAAGAAAGGCTTCAACGGTGCGTTGAAGAAGCATGGCGAGCTGTACCGACAAACGACTGGTAACCGCAAACCCTGCTGCCTCGGACAGGCTGGAAAATCTGGCAATCAGAACCCCTTGTCCTGCTGTAGTAACTTGGGCGGCTAGATTCAAGGCAAACAAACCAATCGAAAAACTGAAAAGCTCCTTAAGTTTTTTTATTTCAAAATATTTCAGTCCAATTAAGAAGCGGATAGGCACTGTACGCCGGGCCGCCACCCAATAGGCAAGGGAGCTTGTGAGGGCAGTAATCGCATAGCTCCAAACATAACTACTTGTTCCTAGCCCTAGGGATAAGAACAAGGCAAATGCGAGCACCATCAGGATTTGGCCCGTAATTCCAATCACGTTCACGTAGAAAACTCGATTGCCAGCGTGCAGAATTCCAATGAATGGCTTAAAGGGTGTTTGAATCAGGTGAATCAAAAGAATGCCCCACCACAACTGACCAGCCTCAGACGCGAGGCTCGAATCAACATGAATAAACTGAAATAAAAGGGGTCCACAGAGTGCTCCTACTAAAAAGATCAGGACTCCCTGTGCGTTGATAATGAAAGCGGTGGTCGAAATCCACCGGCTCGCCTCATCGCTAGACTTCCTTGCAATGGGTCCCGCAAAAACCCGTCCCATCGACGAGATCACTCCCAATTCCAGAAGATAAAAGTAGCCCATGAGCTGAAACAAGACACCCCACAGCCCAAATTCAGTCGAACTTAGATAATGCGTAGCCAGCTTTAAGCTTATGAGTGATGTTACCAATCCAATAACGGTTACCCCGTAGGACGAATATGCGGCCCATCGCGTATGCTTACTTTCTAGCGCATCATCATGAATCAATGCGTTCTCAGGTTGCACGCTCACCAGCTTGCAAGATAGGCTTGGATCGTCACTCCTTTTATAGAACTATAAATCTGTGCGTCTTCTTTTTGTTGTTCAGGGGCAAGGCGAGCAAGACCAGATAGGCTATACAGCAGCCGCCCGCCAACTCTTGGCCGAAGGTTCTCTTGATAATTTGAGCTTCTTTTTTCCCCTTCGCGAGTATTCACAGAGCAAGAGCTGGAGGGATGTCTGGACTGCCCTCGTAAAAGAGGCCAAAGCAACTCACCCCACTTGTATTTTTTTTCAATTTTTCACATATAACGCCGATCACATCGATACCCTTATCGATGGGCTCAAGTCGATTCCCTCGAAACCACTGATCATGACCAGTTACGGAGACCCTTTTTCTTCGAATCTTCTCTTCCCTCATCCCTCCTCCTCGTTCATGCGAATCGCTAGGGCTGCAGATCTTAATTTTCAAACCACCATGGGTCGCTGTGCACATTATTTATCCCGCAATGCCATTAGATATATTGTTTTTTGCCCGCACGGGTTTTGTCAAAAAAGATTTTTACTCTCTCCGCCTGAGCTGACTACAAAACGTTTGTTCGACATTTCATTTGTCGGTAGTCGGAATATCTCGAAAAACCCTCTAAGTACTTTGTTTCAAACCGGCCGCAGACGCCAAGGCCTTGTCTCACTCCTCCAAAAATATTTCGGTACACGGTTCGCCCTTTTTGGCCGCGGTTGGGATGGCTTCCCCTCATGGCAAGGCCCGGTTGCATACGCGAATCAGATTCAAGCAATTCGTAAAAGTGAGCTTTTTTTTGGTGGATACCCCGGGTCCACCCAACTCCTTTATCAATCTGACAGACCATGGATAGCCTTGATCAGTGGTGTTCCTTTCGTTGATTGGGATGTTCCTGGTCTTTCGTGGATGTTGCAGGTCGGAGACGACTGGTATCCTGTCTCAACCCCTTCTCAGATGATCAGCCAAATTAAGTCTCTCCTTTCGCACGACCAGAAGTTCCTTCAAGAAAAAGCCCATCGTGCAGCCTTAAGGGCCGCATCCCGTCATAGTCATTACCATCGGATGCGCTTTATGGTTCGAACCGCATCCCTTCGGTGGGTAGCTAGGGACACCCGTAAAACTCCGCCCCTGCCTCCTTTTGATTTCTTTCTTCCCGAAGTGGATATTCAAAAGATCCTGACGCAGATTTTGGTTGGCTGGTAACTACGCTTCCCCGCCCTTCAAAAAACCCTCCCTGACTGGCGCATTTCCTCTTATCATCTTTCCGTGTTGAAAATAATTAAAGTGGCAATGCTTGTTGAAGATGTTCGCAACATCTCTTCCGAAACCACTCCACGATTTGCGAGTGCCCCATTAGCACTTCTTCAAGGGTTTTCCACGGCTGGTCTCCCGCTGGAAATTCATGTTGTTTGCTGTGTTCGACCAGGCACCCCGATACCAAGAAATCTTCCCACAAATATTCACTATCATTTTCTTCCTGTCCCCAAAGTTGGTTTTTTGCGCACATTGCACTTGGGTTGTTTTTTTAGGACTCGCCGTCTTCTTCAGCGACTACTACCCGACTTGATTCATGCTCACGGCACAGAGTCTTGGTGCGCTATAGTCGGCTCACTCCTTCCCTTCCCAAAGATCCTTACCGTTCACGGCTATTTGAATGGAATCAATCGCGTTGCCCCTCTCCGGCCTTGGCCTCACTGGGCCCTCCAGCGTCTTCTTGAAAGCATCAGCCTTCCGAAATATGAATCCGTAATCTGTCTTTCCGACTTCATGGAAACATCTCTCCGAGCCAAAACCCGTAGCACAAATCTCATTCCCAACGCGGTTCGTCAGGAATTCTTTTCTACCCCACTATCTCATTCTGATACGGACCCTAAGGTTCTGCGAATCGTCAATATTGGATCCGTGTATCACCTCAAACAGCAGTGCGAACTGATTGAAGCTTTGATTCGATCTCCTCTTGCGCAATACCCCGTTGAATGCGTCTTTCTGGGCGGCTTGGACACGACCACGCAGTATGGCCAAAGGTTTATAAGACTCATGAGCCTGAATCATTCCAATTTAACCTTGAAGCATATTGATCATTTGCCTGTTCATAGCCTTATCGAACTTTTAGATCACTCCGACTGTCTTGTTCACGTTTCTAAAACAGAGTCATTCTGTTTGGCAGTTGCAGAGGCTCTTGTTCGCTCAAAAAAAGTCTTCGCTTTTAACACAGGCGGCATTCCTTTTGTCTCCCAAGGCTTCCCTACAGCCACCCTGATTCCAAACCAAAATTGGGATGAACTTTGGGTGGCAGTGGAGTCCTGGGCCAAAGTCCAGGACCCTACCCCTTTTTCCCAAGATTCTACGGGGAACAAATACTTGCCAAAGGCGATTGCTGAACAACACCTTATGTCTTACGTCAAGTTGTTGTCACTCAATTAGGACTGCGCGGATTGGGGGCGCTTCATTTTGACCATTATTGTGCTTTCGCAAGTCCACCTCTAAGGTCACCTTGATGGTCTCCTCATTCCTCCAAAGAGCCTTTCGTAGTTTTCTTTATCGTAGCGACAAATTTTGGATTCCCCTTTGGTTGAGGTCATTGGGGCTAGACCTACAAGGCTCTGTCCACTTTATAGGACTCCCAATAGTTTCTCTTTTTCAAGGCTCTCAAATCCAAATTGGCGCCGGATCACGCCTTTGCTCCCGCAGTTTTGGTACAGCGCTTGGTGTAAACCACGCAGTCGTTCTGAGAACTCTTACTGCTAGAGCAAAGATTTTGATTGGGGAAAGAGTGGGAATCAGCGGGGGCTCCATTTGTTCTGCAAAAGAAGTTCGAATTGGGAATGGATGTCTCATCGGAGCAGACGTCTTGATCGCCGACACCGATTTTCATCCGCTCAGAAGTTCTGAAAGACACGATTCACAAAAGGCATTCGCAGAGGCTAAGCCCGTCCAAATTATGGAAAATGTATTTATCGGTGCGCGCGTAATTGTCCTTAAGGGTGTAATCATTGGAGCTGGATCAGTAGTCGGTGCTGGCAGCGTTGTAACGCAAGACATCCCCGCTGGCAGTATTGCTGCTGGCAATCCCTGCCGCGTCATTCGAGACAATTTGTGAAAATCGGTATTTCGGGTCCGGTCTCATTGGAACCCTTAAAGCCATGGCTTCCCAAAGACTTCGCTCTTCCCTCCGTCTACTCCTTTCCTCTAATAGGCAGGTTGGCTGCAGGGCTACTGACGCGAGGACATGAGGTCACGATTTTTGCAGGAAGTGAGGCTCTGCAAGAGACACTATCCCTTTCTCATGGGCCCTTGAGTCTTAAAATTACCCCCCGAAGAGCTCGTTGGGCTGCTTACGATTTTTATGCGAAGGAAGTGCGTTTTTTAACTGATGCTATGCGGGCCTCCCGTAGCGATATTATTCATGCTCACTGGTGCTATGAATTTGCTAAAGCAGCTTTACAAAGTGAACGCCCAACACTTATCACAGCGCATGACTCTCCATCTCTAATTCCTAGCTTCTACCGCTGGACTCGGGCCTATTTATTTTGGCTTTTTCGCTCGCGACTAGGCAGGCAGGTTCTCAATTATTCTCCGCAGTTGACATGCGTGTCCCCTTATTTGAAGAAAGCAATTCTGCCTCTTTTGTCTAAAAACAGGGAGGTCCAGGTCATCCCGAACGGAGTTGGGGCTGCACTTTTTAAGATGGGCGAAGAGAGGCTTGCACTTCTCAGCGTTTCTTACCCTCCCTGCGTTGTTACATGCCTTGAAGGGTTTAGTTCGCGAAAGAATCCCATTAGCGCACTACTGGGATTCGCTGCTTTTCGCAATCACTGCCCTGCAGCAACTATGGTTATGTATGGAGGAGGATTTGAAATGGGGGGGCCAGCTTACAAGTGGGCTCTAAAGCATCATCTCGTTAACGGTGTTATTTTTAAAGGGCACACACCGCAACCAGTTATGCATCGAGAGATGTGCGATAAGTCCACTGTTTTACTTCATCCAGCGCTTGAGGAATCCTTTGGCATGGCACCGCTGGAAGCCATGGCCCTAGGAATTCCAGTCGTTGGCGGAAAAGATTCTGGCGCTATTCCCTATTTGCTTGATCATGGCAAAGCAGGGGTACTGGTGAACGTGCGATACCCCTTGGACATTTGCGATGCGTTAATCGCCTTGCACAGAGACTCCCCAAAGACACATCAACTCGCTAAGACTGCTTGGGAATACGCACACTCACACTTTACCGAAGATCTAATGATCGATCGCTATCTGCACGCATACGCGGAAATTCTTCGGCGCTCACCCTCATGAATAGCGCTCCTCTTTGTGTGGCCGTCCTTATGACCTGCCATAATCGCGCTCCCAAGACCTGTAATTGTCTCCAAGCCCTTTTTACCCAAAAGCTCGTTTCGAATGTTTTGCTGAAGGTATTTCTTGTTGATGATGGCTCTACAGACGGCACCTCAGAGCAGGTTCAGCACAAGTTCCCCCAAGTACATCTAATTCAGGGGAGCGGGAATCTTTTCTGGTGTGGCGGCATGCGACTCGCATGGAGTGTTGCGGCAAAGAGTGACCCTGATTTCTACCTGCTCCTGAATGACGATACTCATCTGCTACCGAATGCCCTTCCATCCCTTCTTTCCTTGGTTCCCTCCCCCGTAGCTAAAGCGATTGCGGTAGGAGCGATATCCGACCCTGAAACAGGAAAAAAGAGCTACGGAGTTGTCTCCAGAGCCAAAGCAACTTCGCCTGCTAGGATCAACACATTTAACGGCAACTGTGTTCTAATTCCTCGTTCTGTTTATCAAGAACTCGGATCTTTCCACTCAGCCTATACCCATGGCATGGGCGACCATGATTATGGTTACGCTGCCGCTCGGAAGGGTATCCCTATCTTAGAAACAAAACATTTTATCGGAACATGCCCTTTGGATCACACTGAAAAAACGTGGAGAGATCGCTCTTTATCAGTTCCGACTCGCCTCCGTCTTCTGAACTCTCCCAAAGGGCTTCCTTTCCGAGAGTGGTTTGTTTTTTGCAAAAGGAATTATGGGGTATGCTGGCCGATCAAGTTTCTTGGGCCAACGATTCGAATCTTTTTTGGTATTTGATTCTATGAATTATCTAAGCCGCTCCGTCCTAATCATTCAAGAGCACCTTCCGCACTATCGAGTCCCTTTCTTTGAGCAACTGCGCCAAGATTTATCTGCACACGGGGTTTCTCTTCAGCTGATATTTTCGCCAATGACCCGTGAGTCCCTACTTCCTGGCTATCTACCTTGGGCTCGACCCGTTCCCATTCACTGGTTTGGTTCCTTGGGATGGCAGAATGTATTGCCTTATGTGAAGGGGGTCTCGCTGGTAATTGCCCCCCAAGAGACTAAATATGCAGTGTTACCACTTTTGATGATTTTGAGAAAATGGGGTGGATGGAAGTTTGCTTTCTGGGGTCATGGGAAAAACTTTCAATCCATTCATCCAAACTCTTTTTCAGAGAGGTGGAAAAGATTCCTATCTCGCCGGGCTGACTGGTGGTTTGCCTACAACAACTTAAGTGCCCGTGTTGTTCAGGATTTGGGTTTCCCTGCAAGCAAAATTACGTCTGTGATGAATTCGATTGATACTTCTGCCCTGATCCAAGCACGAAATGCCGTTACGCCGACCCAACAAACCGACCTACGTAAGGAGTTGGGGCTTTTCTCCAAAAACATTGGCATTTATACAGGCGGCCTTTATTCGCAGAAGCGGATCTCCTTCCTTCTTCAGTCGTGCAGAATCGTTCGAAATAAGATTCCTGACTTCGAAATGATCGTAATCGGGCGCGGCCCAGACGAAGCCTTGGTGGTTGAAACAGCAAAAAGGGAGCCGTGGCTTCATTACTTAGGCGCGAAAGATGATGCTGAAAAAGTGCCCTTCTGGTCGCTGGCTAATGTTTGTCTTATGCCCGGTCTTGTTGGGTTGGCTGTTTTGGACTCGTTTGCTTTTGGAGTGCCCATGGTTACCACCGCATACCCATATCACAGCCCTGAAATCGACTATTTGAGTCATGGGAAGACGGGCTTGATCTGTGATTCATGGCAAGACCCCACTCAGTACGCGGATACGATTGTATCTCTCTTAAGCGACCCCAACCGATTGGCAACTATGAAGACAGCGTGCCAATCAGAGGCTGTCCACTGCTCGATTCAGAAAATGAGCGCTTTGTTTTGTAATGGGGTTATGAATTGTATTCCCGACCCGAAACATTAATAAACGATTGCCTAATTATTTAGTCCTTTTCGCACCAAGATCTGCTTGCTGAACTAACCCAAAGGAAGATGCCTTTGTATCGGGTTTTAAGACCGATGAATGAAAGTAAATTCTTCACCGCGTGATGAAACATCGGCTATTCCATAGCCCTTTTCTAAAAGAAGCCGGATCATGTTTTGTGTTTTTTTGACACCCACGCCTTTCATTCTGTGATGAAACTCAACTAACAGCTGTTTGGGATAAATATTGTCGGAAAGAAAGTTCTCCAATGCCAGATACTCCGCCCCCTCAATGTCGATTTTAAGAAGATCGATGCTTGAGTGTCCTAATTTTTTCATAATTGTCTTCAGGGTATAGACGGGCAGATTCTGGCCCTCCCCCGGATATGAAAAAAATGCACTAGGCGAATAGTAGCCTCGAATGTTTGGCTTTCGAAAAGCTAATTCCCCGTCAACTCCTCCGAGTCCGTAAGCGTAGAAGCAAAATCTTTTGCCAACAGATTGAGTTTGAATCCAATCTGCGGAATCGGCCGACAGGTCAAAAGCATGGATTTTACAATTCCGTAATGCAATAAGCTCTAAATCAAATGAAATATCCATTCCCACGCCAAACGAATAAACGATTGAGCTTTTTTGGATCTCATCTGCATTACATGTCCACCCTCCATAAGATGTGCCAAGGCGCTTTACCCTTTTAGGTTTTGCGTTTTTTCGTGGGAGGACAAAGAAATCCCTTCCCTGTATTGCGTAGAAGTATCTTTTTATGAGTCGTGCAAGAAAATAAATATACCTATTTTCTCTCATTACTTATCACCTTTGTTTTCATTTGCCGTCTTCGGTTTAACTAACTCATTTAAAACTATTGTCGAAAGCAGGTTGGGAGCCAGTCGAACGAAACCAGGTATCGCAAGCCTCCCGAAATAGGCGCTCTTCGTGATTTCTAGTCCTATTCCTTTCACAAGCTCCTTGAAGTCTTGAATCGAAAGTTGGTGAATATGCCCCGTATTCCACCAAGTATGCCCAAACAGCATGGCTCTAGGCATTCTCCCATAAAGAAATAGTTCTACGCGGTTGCGTAGATTTGCGAAATTAGGAAAGGAGACGATCTGTCTTTTCGCTACACGACCCATTTCTGACAAAAGTTTCTCTGGATACATTACCATCTGTAAGGTGACGTTGCAGACTGCAATATCGAAGGCGTCATCTGCCCACGGCAATCCTTCATCGATCCTGCCTTGCCGAACCTTCAGCCCCTTGGATCTGCAAACCTCAACTCCAGAAGAGCTAATTTCAATGCCCTCCACCTGTGCTTTTTTCTTCTCCACTAATAACCTCAACAACGACCCTTCTCCACAACCAAGGTCCAGGACTCTGGATTCCTCGGGGATCCAATCAACAATCTTTGCAAACTCCTCCCGATGTGCTGATTGGTTAGCTGTATACTCATACTCACGGTTGTCCCCCATCCGGTTAAGTCCTGAAGCCATTTATGGCACGACAAACATGCTGGATGTCCTCGGTCGTATGAAAGATCGAGATCGGTAAACTTAGCTCAGTCTCGTGAATCAAGTCGGCGACGGGAAATGGCCCACCTGTTAATTTGCCGCTCATTGCCTTTTGTCTTGCTGGAGGCACGGGATAATGAACCTCTGTTTTAACGCCCTCCCGTAGTAAGTGCTCTCGGAGGGCATCCCGTTGCGGGTGGCGTACCGCATAGATGTGGAAGATATCGTGAAACGCCGAATCGCGATGTGGTAACACTAACTCTGCTAGTTTGAGTTCTTGAAAATAAATGTCCGCCAAGCTTCTTTTTTTTCGGTTCAAATCATCTAGATGGCACAGCTTTACGCGAAGAATTGCTGCTTGTACTTCGTCGAGGCGTGAGTTGACCCCCAAAAGATCGTTGTGATATTTCTTTTTCGATCCGTAATTTCGAAGCGTGCGAATTTCATCCGCTAGATCCTCTCGATTCGTGACCACTGCCCCGGCGTCACCAAGGGCTCCCAAGTTTTTGGTGGGATAAAAGCTGAAAGCCCCCGCATCCCCCCAAGTTCCAGCTTTTTTGCCACCCTGCATCGCACCATGCGCTTGTGCGCAATCCTCTACTATCTTCAGGCCATATTGTTCAGCGAGTCTCGTGAGTGCCTTCATGTCACTAATTTTTCCGTATAAATGAACAGGTAGGATGGCTCGAGTCTTCTTCGTCACAGCTTTTTCGGCTAACCTTGGATCCATATTGTAGGTTCGAAGCTCAGGTTCCACGAGGATAGGCGTTAGGCCTGCCTCTAGGATCGATAGGATTGGCGCAATATAAGCGTTGGATGACACGAGAACCTCACTGCCAGCAGGCAGGTGTAGGGCTCGCAAAGATAGGGTGATCGCATCCAGTCCCGAGGCAAGACCTACGCAATGCTTTGCCCCACACCATTCAGCAAACTCTTTCTCAAAGGCCGCCACCTCCTCCCCCAGGACAAACCAGCCCTTATGGAGTACTTTTTCAAACACTTTGCAAATATCATTTGCGTACGGCGCATTGCTCCTCCCTAGATTGTCGTATTCAATCATCTTTCGGGATATGCCTCGTCAATGTAGTCGTTGACATCATATGGCTCGGAAGCAAGGACAAGCAAAACGCAATCTTCGGTAAAAGCATCCATGGTGTGCCAATCTGCCGTCTCTAAAATTAACCCCTTTCGAGGACTGTCCAAATGGTAATTTTTCTTTTCATGGCCATCGTTTACATGAATCACTACTTTGCCAGAAACGGCCACAAGAAATTGGGTATTTTTTTTATGCCGATGTCCTCCACGCAATCCCTCAGCATGGTGAATATAATATACCCTGCGGATTGGGAAATTGACTACCGATTCTAAAACAGAAAGCTCTCCCCGCGCGTCGCCAAATGTTGGAATTTCAACTATTTTTGCCATCTGTCCTTCCTAATCAGCAATAGCTTTGCTTATCGGCATATAGTGGTTCTTAAAGTTAGGGTTGAGAAGTGAATAAGTTTGTGCAGCTACTTTTTTAAATTGTTGCGGTGCATTGATGGCCAATGGATTGGCATGCGGATATTCACGGGCGATCTCTTTCGCGATCTCCAGTAATTCCTTAATATAAGGCTGGTAGATGTTTTTCAGCACATTTTCATTAATATCATAACCCCCAGCAACGCGCTTAATCCGATTTTTTGTAAAGAAACGCATTTCGTGAAAGTGATAAAAAATTAGCGGTCCTTCTGTGCTGTCAGAGTTGTCATTTACCAGCCATTTCCCCCCAGCCTCGGGTCTGAGGGAATAATTCTTGCAGTTCCAAGGGGCAAGCCCAACTCCGGGTCCATCAAGCACTTTCACGCCTTGAAATCTTTCGGGCCAATCATCCAGATATTTTTGATCTCCAAATTTTCCCGCTTCAACTCTTGCAAAGCACCAATCAAGGCATTTGTCCCGCCACCACCGTAAAACACTGAGTCCTTTCTCATTGTTCCGAATAGTTACATATTGAACGCAGTAGACTCCGTGAATTCTGCTTTGATCATACTCCGCCGCATAGCTGTGTGGCGTAATTCCGATTGAGGCATCTCCCATTCTTGCTTCCAGTTTTTGCGCTGCATCATAAAAATAAAGATCTGCATCGAGATAAGTACAGCAGGTCAGCCCTAATTTTGTTAGGGAATACAGAAGCACTGAAGATGTGCAGGTCCAGTAATACTCAGCACGTGTTCTCTTGCCCTTAACATGCAAAAGCTCGGAATCTTCAAAGTCGTTTTTCCGTATCACAACCAAGTCAGGGTCTCTCGTTTTTTCCAGATATTCGGCGCAAAAGTCATCCATCGCAAAGACGTGCAGGCGGAACGGCCTCTTCTGGCGCTTTAGCGAGGCAAAGAGTGCTAGGCCCTTCGCAAGAAAACCAGTATCAAAGAGCGTACATGCATGAAAGATTTCTGATCCCTCGCGCGGAAGACTTCGTTTGTAATAGGTGGGATCAAGTGCTTTTTCCAGGGTTGTATTAAATGAATTCATCCAAAGCTCTTTGTTGTTTCTCTCGAGCACTTTCGCATGGCCCTCCGCTCCAGCGCGGATGATTAACTGGGGTTGGTTTATATAGGATGTTATCTGACGGCCAAGATCTTCTGCCGAGCCAGTCTCAGCTAACAATCCTCCACGCCCATCACTGAGGACCTCTGCCATTGCGCCAATCCGGCTCCCAATAAAAGGCCTTCCGTTTTTCCAAGCTTCAAGAAAGGTCAGCGGGTAGGGTTCTTTCCAAATAGACGGTATTACTGAGAATGCTGTTTTTTCCCACAGCTCCTGCTGTTTTTGCCGAGGAACAAATCCCAGCCACTCAACGTTGGAAAGTTTAAGTTTGCGGGCCAGTCTTTGGAGTCGCACAAGTTCTGGCCCTGTGCCGGCTATCCATAAGGGGTGACTCTTGTTAGCCACATAGGACCAAGCTTGCAGGAGTTTATCTACCCCCTTTTCTGGTGACAGACGACCGAGAAAAAGAATCGCTCCATTGGGATTGGGTGGCGGGCAGGCAGCCTCAGCTTTAAAATAGTATGGCAATACATCGATTCGTGATGCGGGCATCCCCATGCGGATATGAACGTTCTTTTGGCTTTCACTGGGTGAAACCCATCTTCTCACCTGTCTAAATACATTTTCACTTCTCATTTTCTGAAGGATTACTCCCATCCACCCGCTAATCGCCCGACTATTGCGCCAACACCCAGTCTCAAAAGCAGGCCAAAAGTTTCCTTGAAGGCATCTTTCACATGGTTTCCCATGATTCAAGAAGTAGCCGTTTGCACAACTCATCCTGTAATTATGAAGATAATGTACGACTGGAATTTCATTTTTTTTGGCCACAGAAAACACTGCCGGAGAAAGCGCGGGAAAGACATTGTGGACAATCCATAAATCATATTTGTTGCGTTCCTGTTCTCTAAGTAGGTCTTTTTCGACTTTTCGATTGTAGAGGGTTTTCCACGGAAGCATGAATTTCTCATACAAACTTCCCCGCAGCAGTGTGCTGGAAGATCCGATATACCGGAACATTTCGTGGCGATCCGCCAATGAATCCTCAATCCGTCCAGCAATATATTCTTCGCCCCCGTATTCCAAATATCTGGAAAAGATTTGTAGAATGCGAAGTCGCCTCAATTCCCCACTTTAGTTTGTCTATTCTGCTATGTGCAAGCTCCTAACCGAAAGCTATTAGGTGCTAGACTTATCAGGTGAACACGCTAGGACTTCTACAAGTTGAGTGCTTTTTTGTGTAGATTTCGCAACGTGGTGCCTTTCATTGGTTTGCTACTGGTGTTTGCAATCGATCGGGCGAGCTATTCTCTTTTCGGAGATATAACCCTTTCGCCCTTACTATGTAATATAACTCTCGCTAGTTTTGCTTTCTTCTTAAGGCCTCGCCAGATTTTATTTTGGGGAGCGGTTTATTCGATTGCTGCCTTTTTCCTTTTGACAATTTGACGCCACTCCTTTGTTCAGGCCCCGATTGCCACTGAGTTAATTGACCCTGTTTATCCCTTATCCAGAGCTGTTATCCGTTCCTCTACAGTGCTACTGGTGGCGTTGCTTTGTTGTTTACTTGCGCATCAAAGGGAACGAATCCAGTTTGCCTTGGATGAATTGATTTCGGTCCTATCAGCACTTCCGGTTGGCGTACTTATCTCCGACCAAAGTGGGTTTATTTCTTTTGCAAATGGGCGAGCCCTTTCTCTTTTAGCCAGTGCCGCCCAAACCCTAGTTGGTTCGTCATTTTTTTCTTTGTTTTCAACTCCTAATGGGGACTTGATTGATAAATACTCATCACTTTCTGAGGTTTCAGGCCACACTTTGGGTCCACTCATCCTTGGACTCAGAAAAGATTCTCATATTACTTTCTCAGCAACTATTGTTTCCATTAAATCGCAATCTGAAAGACTTGTGGCCACCCTAATCACTGACAACACTTCTTCCACGTCTATAAGTTTTTCTAGTTGCCCAACTCTTACAACGTCATAATCTCCATGCCCTTCCTCGCTCAAAAAACGGTTGGGAGGATCTGCCTCTCTTTTTTTCAACACCTGCCTCACTCTTTTCTTATTCGTAGCCGCGAACCCCAGAGCGGGTCAGCCCAACTTGCTAGAAAATGTCGCCGTTTGCCCAAATTCCCTTTCCCAAAAATATCATAGCTCACTCTTTTCGGAAAATATTTCCCTTCAAGTAGTTTTCGAAGCCGATGCACCAACTTCCATACGAATGCTGTGCACCTTACATTTGCGGGCAGACGGCACCGAATCGCATCCGCTTCAGCCAATCCCTCTTTTTTTACGCCTTGATTCGTCTCCTGTTCGACAAACACACCAATAAAACCAGCCATCATTCCCATCTTTGTTCCTCTTTTTAGTCTTTCGATTGTCCAGGCCGCGTCTGCGCAAGCCCTGTACTGTGTGTCAAAATAAGCCTTCTCTCTTTCCATCATTTCTCTTTTGAAAAAGGTCGCACATGTGAAGTTTGGCAGGTGAGATGTTGCCACATGTTGCCAAAACATTTTCACAGGACGTTGGGCCGTTACCAGATCGCCCTTTTCATTAACCACGAGAAAACCCCCGTACAAAATCTCAGCTGCTGGCTGTTTTCTAGACTCATCCAGCACCTTGGCCAATGCCCCAGCTAAATACTGTTCGTCACAATTTAAGTACGCACAAATCCTTCCATTCCCTTTTTTGAGTCCCTTATTAATGGCGTCGTACATGCCGGAATCAGGCTCCGAGATCATTAATCTGCGATAGTTCGGGCGGTCAGGCCACCGCAGGCTCAACTTTTCAGCGAATTCTTTAAAACCGACCGTCCCTCCATCTTGAACAATGTGTTCGATCGATACTCCCTCCTGATCTGCCACAGACGAAATACAACACTCCAGATACTCCAGTTGCCTAAAACTCGGTGTCACAATTGTAAAATCCATTCATAAACTTTACCTCCCCCCTATCCCCCTTCGCACCCACGAACTTTCGACCATCCCCTGCCATCCCTTTTTCCCAAAACACTTCCCTCCCAACCAATAGACCATATCATCGCGCTATGCCTTGCGCCCTTCTCCTGTTTCTCCTCTTTTGCCCCTTCATCCAAATAGGACATTCTGCCCCGCCTCTCGTCCTACCTCTTAATCCGACTTACCAGGACGAGTATGGTCTCTTCGGGGGTCTATCCCTCACTTGGGACGATGACCTGATGCTCGATTCGATGACCGCCTCCGCCAGCATGAACGTTCTCAAAAAGACGGAGGCCGCCATGGAGAACCTTCGGCGACTTACCGATCCCCTTCTACTGGTGAAGCTCAGTGCCCCGGGGGGAATGCAGAGAAATCTGCTGCTGACACTGT